>Ga0102925_1001517_pt1 | contig 12879 bp, 2 predicted proteins | sample SalPonR1_A_D1_MG_FD_78216 | JGI IMG/M metagenome (GOLD analysis project Ga0102925, IMG submission 78216) | Salt pond soil microbial communities from South San Francisco under conditions of wetland restoration - Salt Pond MetaG R1_A_D1_MG | ecosystem: Environmental > Aquatic > Marine > Intertidal...
ACTTACCAAAATATTTTTTTCAACAGAAGCAATTTTTTTAAAAGGACGGTTGTTCATAAATTCTAAAATCCGTCTGGCCGATCTCAACGGCTTGACAGAAAAAACCGGATAAAGCCTTTGAATACTGCAATCCTTTTGCCCGTAAGCTAAAGCAGACGGTAAGGTTTGTTGTATAACCAACGGGTTAACCCGTCGGTTCAGGTATCCTTTGGATTGTTTCCTGTTTGTATAAGAGGGTGTCCAAAAAGTTTTCTTTTATTGCTTCAACGACTTTTGTCCTTTTTTTTAAAGGGAAGTTGTTGAAAATAAGGATCGCCCCGACCCTAAAGGGAGCCTGATTTTCAACAACTATACGTTTAATTTCCCTTTTTTGGACAACTCCGTTTCTTCTGTTTGCCATTGCTACAACTGACGGGTTAACCCGTCAGTTAAAAGTTACAAGTACCCCTAATTTTTTCCTATTTTTATAACACACGGGGTAACCCGTGCGTTATATTGTCTGTTATACTTATTAATCTCTTTCAAAGAACCTTTTATTCAGCTAAGAGCTGATATTTAATTTCCAAAATCATTGGAGATGTGATATTGAGGGCCGGTTTGTGGCACCCGTAATATGGTTATCTCCACAGTGGCGGTATCTTCACATCCAGTATTATTATTAGTAACCACACAATTATATGTTTCTACCATGCTAATACCACCACTAAATGTTGTACTTATTACTTCTGCTGTGGGTGTCACAACAGGTGTAACTCCATCACTATAATACCATGAATAGCTTACATTTCCTTCGTTATTAATTTCTGTTTCGTAAGCAGTAAGATCAATAGTTCCCTCAGCATTTTCTCCTGCAACTTCGGAACAAATACTATCGGTTTGGTCAGAAACAATAGGTACCGGTAATTCCGAAACATTTATATTGCCATTCATCAATTGAGTACAGCTTTCTGTTACATCAAGTGTATGCACTGCTTCAATGGTATAATTACCAATCGTTTGGTCTCCAAAACTTATCGAGTCACCAGTACCGGAAACAGGGCTTCCAGTAACTGTTCCTCCAGCTAATAAATTATAATTTACATTCAGATCAGAACCATCCAACCCGATAGCTATTCCGCTTTCTCCTTCACAGTAAGCCGTATCGGAAATATCAGGAGTTAAGGTATAGCTGTTTATCCCGGGGATAACTTCAATCTCAACCGGTGACGAAACATTTTCGCATCCCAGATTAGAGGCTAATACATTAAATTCTGTATTGGCTGTTAGCGTTCCAGTGGATAAATTAATAGCCCCTCCGTTACCTGCCACAGATACACCCACAGGTGAATTATCTAAGACTAATTGCAATTGATAAGTAATACCATTCTCAGAGTTTTCAACCACAATATTGGTACTTGTATTATAACAAATAACCTCATCCTGAGCAGAAACAGTAAACGGATCAGGCTGTTTGTAAATCACAAAATTCTTCGTATCAGTTCCTATAGGGCCAGCATCACCAATTCTTTCTTCAACAGTAATTGAACCATTGCCTGTTGTATTCCAGGTTACCTCAATGGTATTGCCTCCTTCTCTCCATGAATCGTAATTTGAGGTATTACAAGTTCCTCCTGTAACCTCCCATCGATATTGATTCCCGGTATTAAGGGCAGTACTGTAAGTTTCTGTTATTCCTTCACATAAATTGGGTTCTGAAGGATTAATATCAGGTACAGGAACATTCAGTACTTCAATAGATATTTGATCGGTTGCCAAACAGCCAGTTACACTTTCTTCTTCTACTTGTAATACATAAGTTCCGGCACCCTGATCAAAAGTAATATCAGTTTCAAAACTGTTTGGAGAATCAATAGTTCCACCTGATACACCAACCCATGACCAAGTGTATGTACTACCATTATTGGTTGTGGAATAGTTTCTTGTTTCATCACTACCAACAGATACAGCACCTGAAACATTTGGTTTATAAGTAAGTAAGACTGTAAGTTGTACCGTTTCAGTATTTACAACACCTGTTACACTGGCATCACTAATCGAGGTTAATTCCACATCATAAACACCATCACCACCAATATCCGAACCTCTTAGCTGAATATTGTAGGGCGATGTCATGATATTATTTTCGGTAAAATTAGTGGTTGTAGTTCCAACAGTACGATAACTTAATGACCAGGGAGCTGTTCCGGTAAGATTTACCGGAATGGTTACAATCTCATCATTATCACAAATCTCCAAATCTGATAAATCATCAAAAGCTGCTGTAACCCCAATCACGCCAATGGTAAAAATAAAATCATCTTCATTAACAGGTATTGTGGTTGATACTGTTCCTGAGGTTGCTGTTCCAGACACCTGATCCCCCCGTTGAGTCCATGTAGTTGCAGCATCTTCATACTCCACTACGCGAAGAAGCGGACGAGTTGTAGAGCTGCTGGTATAGCCAGGGAAAGAATTTACGTCCCATCGTAGACTTATATTTGCAGAAGAAGTTCCCACCGGACGATCAACAATCCAATACTCATTATCACTTACATCAGTAAGTGGCGCATCCAGATTATTTTCAGGATTAGTCAGGTAACCATCATCATTGGGGTTATTGTTTAAATATTGTACTGTCCAAAATGCGGGTGATGACGTTGTACTGGTATTAGTCAAAGACATCCTTCCTAAACGGCCATTATTTCCTACGGGAAAAGTAAACGATTGCCCGTTTATGATTCTTTTACTCAAAGGACCATCAACGTGCGAAGCGGAACTACCTCCTGTTATTGCTATAGATGCATTGGTGTTAGTTAGTCGGACTTCTTTGCCTAAGGCTGATTTTAACACACCACTAGTAAGGGTTAACTTATGCGTAACATCAATCCCTGAGTTACCATTAAAGACTTCCGCACCGTCACCAGTATTAATCATTGTAAGGTTAAAAAATGTTTCCCTTGCAGCAACATTTATATCTTGGAGGGTACTACCTTCAAAGAAAACAGTTCCAGTTCCGGGAATAAACATGTTTGTACTTGCATTTTCATTTATCCAATCACCTGAGATGTATAAATTTTTGTTGTGAAGCGTATTGCTAAGTCTTGTCCCATTTCGTATGGTTAAGTTCCCCAATACCTTCATATTCTCAGCGCTCATATTTTTTTGCCCTGTGCCAGAGAAAATAACATTTTGATATGGTTTGTAAATGTTTCCTGGTTTTAGTGGAAGCGATGCCATATTACTACCCATAAACTCAACCGTTGTTCCAGAAGTTTCAAAAAACTCATCAAAAGAACCGCCAGGGAATACAAAGAACCCACCAGATGTTGAGGTAATCTCAATTTTGCCAGTCCCAAAAACAGTTCCCAAATTGTGGAATACAGTATTTCCACAGGTTAGTGTTCCGATAACCTCAACAGATACGCTGTAAGCACCATCTTGATCTAGAGCTATCGTGTGGCCCCCTTGAATAACTACAGGGTTACCATTGGGAATTTGAGTTGCAACAACCCCTGAGGGGCTTCCTATCAGCCAATCACCAGGGGTATACCAATTACCAGTTGAATTGCGGCTATAATATGTTTCTAAAGGAGGAGTAAAATTATCCGCTTCGCCCGCAGTAATATCTCCATAAATAAATCCAACATTATTGATTTCAATAATTCGTGAGCCCTCATTAACCCGTGCAGGAGTATTAGCATCACCCAGCTCCTCCCATTTATAATCATGTGTTCGGTATAAACCAACAACATAATTATTATCACTGCTTGAATTTGGTTTAACATCGTCAACAAGATATCTATAGGTATGTGAAATTTGTAAATCACTACCAAACCCTGAGGAATCAATACTCCAGTAATAAGCCAATTCTGTTTCAGCTGGTTCTACCACTGCCGGATGGCGTCGGTTAACAGGCTTAACAATTATTGACCCAGGGTCAGAATTAGAAGTTATATCATAGGTTGCAGGAGTATATTTCCCGGATACTCCTACCGGCATAGTAAAAGAGGAAGTTCCCGCTCCAAATAACTTTCGAACCCCCTGATCGCTTAGGGCTCCATTAAGGATAATCATGTTAACGAGTCCCGGTGAACCACCTATAGATGCATTTTCGCCAAATGTTAACAGGTAATCATCAATGTAAATATTTCCTTTTGTGAAGGTCAATTTCCCATTAATGGTTTGATTATTCAACAAGGTTACTCCGGATGTATTATCCATAATAATATTACCATAAACACCTCCCACTCCCGACAATCGTTGATTCATTGTTCCTTCCAGACGAATCCCGCCAATGGCTGATGGGCTTGCGTGCATACTGGTATTATTAATATTCCCTGCCACTTCAATAATATTTTCACCATCATTTAGTTCTCCTGCAGAAATGGTGAGATTTCTATTTACACGAAGCGCTGTATTGTTTTGTAACTGAACCTTAGTTCCTGTATTTATGGTAAGGTTTGCAAAATTGGTAAGATTAGTACCTGAACCACTTATTTCTTGTATACCCGTTCCTTTAAAAGTAGTTAATTGGGTATTGGAACCAGCCACAAAGCCACCATCATTGATTCCTGCTGAAGCAGATAGATTATTATTAAAAAGATTACCTTGTATATATAGATCTAAACCGTTAGCGTTAAACTGAGAACCTGAATTTATGATTAAATCATTAAGTATGGTAACTTCATATACTACTGTTGTCAAAGATTGGGGGGTAACAGATTTCCCCACACTTATATCCCATAATGGACATGATGTCCCCAAGGCGAAGTCATACCCTGCAGTTGATAATTCCAGTCCAGTTTGCAATGTACCTCCGGTAATATCAAAAATATCCGGACGTAAATATATATCGCCAAAAGTAGTTCCTGTATTCGACGGGCTGTCAAATGCAAGTATTCCGTCTCCGGAAATATCAAACCGGCTATTGGTATTTGTAATTTCCAGCAACCCCCTGTTTTGTATACGGTTTTTACCATGAATAGTAACCACACCACCACTTTGTATGTAGTTTAAAGCCCCACTGGTAATTGTAGTCGGACGCCTTACTTGTCCATTCACAAACAATTCTCCTCCGGAAACATTAATTTCGGGAGTACCGGCAGCGGCATATTCAATACTATTGTTGGTGTTCTGTGTAGGATTTCCAATATACATTGAACCTCCCAGCACTTCCAACTTACCTGAAAGTAACAGATTTGCTGTTCCTGTTCCATATACTACTCTTACTTCTCCGTTTTCAACAGAAAGAGCTGCAGTGGAAGGAATAGTAAAATTTGTATTTCCATCGGTCAATGTTACAGTTAATGACGGGTTATCCACTCGGAAGGTACCATTTAATAAGGTTAAGAAAGGATTCGTAACACCGGTTGTTATTTCCGACTCCAGGGATACCACAGGAGCTGCATCAGTTCCTTTATCTACAATTATATCATAGAAACGGTATGTGCTTCCACTACCAGCAACTCTTGTATCTTGTATCCCTTTAAAATAAGTAGTTATTGTGCGGCCTCCCCGTTGTACATTAAAAACTCCCTGGTTATTTAAATCACCGTATAATTCAAGAATATGATTAAAATCAGGGCCTCCATTTCGTACCCAAAATATTCCTCCCGATGCAATATTCAGGTCTCCTGATATTTCAAAAGTGATCAATTCTCCCGCAGCATCTCTTATACGCAATTCCCCAGCGTTAATATTTAAATCTCCGTTAACCTTTAATAAATTCCATCCATTACTAATAAAGGTACGGGAAAAAGATGATGTACCTTCGACGGTTAAGTCTTCAGAAATGGTTAAATTCGTTTCGGGCAACGTAATCGTTGAACCCTGATTATTAAGAATTAAATTCCTATAATGATTAATTGTTAATCCACTTGCAGAAACTGTCGGAATTTGAATATCTGTACCTGTAGCATAATATTCCACCGTTCCGCCATTGGGACCAATAAAATCACCAAAATCACCGGAAGGAAAATAATTCGTACTGGATATTCGGAGCGTTCCGCCACCGGCTACGGTTTCTTCCGGGATTGCAGCAAAATCATGCCCCTGAGTAAGTCCTAAATCGAGCATCGATTCATTGGCTATAAACAGGGCGCCACAAGCCTGATTATCGGCAGATATAGTGACTGTGTGTTGATTGGTTTCGTCGCCGATAACTACAATCGTGTTTGGCCCCGGTGTTCCTGCACCGCCAGCTTCACCCACACCCACATCCGACCAGGTATTGCTATCATTCCAGTCATCTCCGGTTCCGCTACTATACAATACAGGTATAGCTCCAAAGGCTGGTGCTTCTCCTGCAGTATATTCACCATGAGCAGCATTCTGATTACTAAAGGTAATCTGGTTAATGCTTTGATCAACCAAATTAATATCCGGAAGCACATCCCAGGATGTCCCAAAACGATATGAGGCAGGACGATATTGCGCTTCATCTCCCTGAACAAAAACATTGCTTGCATCGGCATCATAAAAATAAAGATGGGTAACTGAGCCGGCAGGAATATCTTCAAACCCTTCAGTTCTGTTTTTCCAGTAAGTTGTTAGTGCATTGTTTCCTCCTTGTGCTAAATGATGCCTTTCATTTATCGGCCTTGAAGTTACTGTACCCCAAGATGTAGGAGCACTGTTAAATTGAATGTAGGCAGGCATGTAATAATAGGTTCCTCCATTTTCAAATCCAAAAGGATACAAAAACTCATTGGTATTTGAAAATGCTTTTTTAATTCCTTCGTCGGAAGCCAGTCCATTAGTAAGGATAAATTTATTGCTTGTAAAGTTTTGGTCAGAACCAGCCAAAGAAGAATAAACCACCCCATTTTGACCAAAGCTTAACAACTGATTATTAATATCAAGGCGGTGGTTAGAAACCAAGCGCAATGCACCATTTATGGCCATGTTACTTTCAAGAGATACAGAGCCATCACTTTTGTTTACTGCCAAATTATTAAAAACACCTTGTCCGTCACCGGAAATCACCTGATTGGCACCACCGGATAGTTCAATTCTTCCGGCTGCTCCGGCAGGCCGGAAATGTGTTCCATTATTAAAAATATCACCGTATACATTTACGGTTTTGATATTATCGCGTAATATGGTATTACTGCCAATGGTTAAATCCCCGTTAACCCTAAAGTTGGTTGCCGTACCATCCAGCAGAAGGTCTGTTTCACCAGCCAGTGTAAGGTTATTCAATCCTGCAGTAATGGTGCCTGAGTTGAAAAATGTTTGCGTCCCATCTCCATTAAGAGTGGTTGTATTATTTCCGGGTGTATAGGTTGTACCATTGTTGATGGTAAAATCTCCTGCAACTAAAACATCTACATTGTTCGTGCCGGAAGTTAACCGTGCAGAATTTTGCAAGGTAAAATTATTAAGGACTCTAATTGGTTGAGCATTGATTGATGGAATAAATGGAGAAGCACTACCTCCATAATTTCTTGGTTGAGCTGAATAATTATCAGAAGAAGCAATAATATTAAAATCCCAGAATGAAGCAGTGGATGTAAAATATGCATTCCTGTTATCGGGCACATTTATATTTATCTCGCCACCAGTAACACTAATATTATTGGGATTTGCACCTAAAATTAAACTGAACTGACCACCAGGAGCAGCCAAAGGACTTGATGTTAAAATATTTATCGTTCCTCCTGACATTGTAAACGTATTATCCGTGTAAGGAAGTATAAAGGGTGCATAAATATTCATACCTCCATATCCTGTTGGTAAATCTCCCTGAATTGTAAGCTCACCCTCGGTCATAGTAAAGGCGCCTCTATGCGTACCTGCAACGTATGATGTTCTAACGCAAACAGTAGATATTGAACCTCCTTCGATGAGAATTGATGCAGTAGATCTGGAAACAATGCCTTGATTACTATTTTCATTAAAAACAGAATTCCCTGAACTCCTAAAATTTCCGTAAAGTACTAAAGCTTCGGAGCTAGTTTGGGTAAAGGTAATATCAGAACCATCAAGCCATAAGGATGCATCTTCATCAACACAATATGCATCCTCCGTCTGAATAGATGGTAAAACAATATTTTCTCCAAGCCTTAATGTTCCAGAAAGCAGCCCCAGAGCATTTGGGTTAGTTATTGAACCCGGATTATCTACATTCTGCACAAAATCGTTTCTTCCAAATAATCGGAAATTATTTGTTGCCGATGCATCAATATTTAAGACATATGCTATATCTCCTTTATCAACTTCTATCCGGTAAAAATCGGTTTGCCCGTTACACACAATATTTTGATCGGCTGATGGATTATCAAAAATTGCATCAACCCTCCCGTTATTAGGAGTTCCGGTGTAATCAGGTGTAGCTTGATTGGTAAAACGTACCACTCCATTGTTGGTAAAATCACCTTTTACAATAAACCTGTGATTGTAATTTCCTGTTCCCAGCTGAATTCTCCCATTTGTTTCAATATTTACAGAGCCAAGAATATCAATGGTTCTTGTTGCTCCGCCATTATTATTATTAATCTGAAACCTACCACTCTGAATACTAAGATCTCCGTTGATATTCATATCTCCAACAACACGGGCTATACGACCTGCATTATCAAAATTCAATATCAAGTTATTATAATCGTATTGCAGAAAATTAAAGTTAGCTGCAGGATTATAATACTCAACCGTACCTCCGGCAGCATCAACAAATTCACTAAAATCACCTGCTGGAAAATTATTGGTTGATAAGCGGAGTAACCCCTCCCCTTTTACATTCCCAAAATCGTGCCCGGTAGTTGTCCCCAGATTTAATGTTCCTCCCTCATTAATTTGTGTGGAGATCACACTATAATTATCTTCAGTTGTCGTTACGGTACGTCCGTTTAGTATTACTATACGGTCGCTACTCCCAGGTACTGCCGGATTCTCTGATAATGATCCCGACGGGTCGGTTGTCCAAGTAGATGCAACATTCCAGTTGCCTGACTGGTATGAATAGTAAGTAGTAATGGATGATTCGAGTAGCGACCAGGTAATTCCATTAAGATACGCTACATCATTTACCGTAAAGGTGGTTGTTGTCTGGCTGCTTGTTGCCACTTCAAACCAATCTGTCCCATTAGAAAACATGGGCATATAAACAATACTCTGACTTTCCGTTTCGTCGTATGTAAAATTCATTGTTGCCGTTGGATTGTCAATATTCGCCGTTTCGGTTATCCAATGGCGCAGTAAGTCCGTCACGTTAGCATTCGGAGCGATCCCATCTATGGCCCTCACGCCAAAGCTGCATATGCCGCTGTTTGTTCCGGAAAGAGAGCTCACTTCCACCGGCGAATAAGTTCCGCCAGAACCCACAGGATAAATCATTTCTAAATCCGATAAGTTATTCCCCTCTTTAACTAAACTGCCATTTCCGTCACACTCAATCATTCGCGTTGCTGAAAAACCACCATTCGCAGTAAATGTAGCATCAGCAGCTATTGTTAGGTTATTTGTTCCTGCACCGGTTGATAAGTTGCCGCTAACAAGGCTCAACGAAGTGTTAACCTTTACATCACCCTGAATGGTTCCGCCCCCATCAATAATAAGATTCCCATAGGGCGCTGAAGCTACTGCTTGCCCTGTTGCTAAATAGCTAACCGTACTGTTATCATGCAGGGAGATGTTGTTGTAGCTTAAATCAGACTGGAAAGCGCCTTCAACATCGAATTCTGCTCCATCGCCCATGGAGAAGGATGCAGTTGACAGGGCTGCATTTGCAGTCAATGTATTATTTCCTGTATTTAAGATTGTGTTGGCTTCTATAACAAGATCATTGGCCACCGAAGCATTGCCCTGCAATGTTTTGGTGTTTCCGCCGGAAAGGGTAAGATTCCCATAGCTCGAAGCCGCAACTCCCTGATCACCAGCATACAAATAATTAACGGTGGAATTTGTACTCAAACTCTCTGTACCATTAAAAACAGACAAACTGTTGACATTATGATTTAGCGTACCATTATCATCAATCTGAAGAGAGCCTGTGGGTTGAATCGCAATTTCATCATTCTCGTTCAGCTCTCCATCCTCAATCTGTATGCTCGAGTACTCGCCAAGCGTCCACGCCCCTGTAGTGGTCATGGTATGGCCGTTTTGGATAATAAAATTCAGGCAATCACCATTTGTATTAACTGGTGGAGAACCACTTCCATCGGGCTGGGTGTTCCAACTGTTTGTACTTGCAGGGTTGCCAGAGCCGGTAGAGTAATAAGTTTCGTAAACCTGGATATAATCAGTTTTTGTTTCAGTATCAACGTAATCGCCTCCCTTATCAGCAGTAAGTACTACAGTTTTAAGCCCTGGGGTTGAATATGAAACTTGATGTGGACCTTGTGTGTTAGCTGTCGGGGGAACTGCATCAGTCCCAAAGTCCCAAGTCCAGGTATTAATTGTATTATTTCCCCCATTATTTGTTGATTCATCTGTAAAAGTAACTGTTTCATCCACTACAGGCGTAGTATTGTCGACACTAAAATCTGCAGTAGGATCAGTACCTGCAAACAAACTATTCGACTGTAAAACAGCGAACAAGAAAAATGAAAGAATAAAATAATACTTTTTACTATTTCCTTTTCTAATGCCCGGTTTATTTAATTTTGTATTATTTAAGCTCATATTAAAAAGCGTTTATTATCAATTCTTAAAAAAATACTTCGTATATATTGAGGTTATTCATTAATCGTTTTGTTTTTTCTTATAAATAAAAACACTCCATAGACCATATAGCCAATTGTTGCCAGAAATGCCAATAACCCTAAATAATTTCCCGTTCTTGCTGCAAATGTTGTTTTCCTGTTCATTTTTATCTCGCCTTTCAAAAAATCAGCCAATTTACTATCGGTCATAGCAATTACTTCACCGCGTTGGTTAATGAATGCAGAAATGCCCATGTTAGATGAATGTGCTATACTTTTTCTAGTTTCAATAGCCTTGATAACTGAATGTTGCAAAAATTGCCGTGGTACTTTTTTACTATCATACCACCCTTCATTGAGTAGTACAAAAAATGCCTGGGCTCCTTCACGAACTGCATCATAAAACATTCTATTGAATACCACTTCGTAGCATACTATGGCCGCTGTTTTTCTATTATTAGCTGATGTAAAAACATCTCGGTTTTTATCTCTCGTAGAAAATTGAAAATCAATTCCCACAGGAGCCAGGCGAGGAATAACAAGCGGATATGGAGCATACTCCTGGAAGGGTACCAAGCCTTCCTTAACACGGATTTGTACAGGCCGATTTTTTTCAATATGTAATGCAGCATTATACGTGTAGTACCAGGTTTTATAGTTTTCAGAATACCTGATACCGGGTATTTTTTTGTAATTTTTTATTTTTTCAACATTCGGTATTTCTTCATAAGTAACAGCTCCCGTAATCAGTTTAAGGTCAGGGAAACTATCGGTATGCTTATAAAAATAATTGAACACCAAATTCCGGTTAAAATCTTTTACCCATCCGGCATTTGTAATGGCCGTTTCCGGAAGGACAACATATTCCGTATTCTTGGTTATTTCGGGAAGCATGATATCCAGGTAGATATCCATTAACTCATAGATATTTACCCGGTATTTTACATCACGGTTATCTGTACTTGGATGGATTACAAGCACTTCTGATGTTGTGCCCTTTTCTTTGTAATTGGCATAAATAATAGTGGAGATGATAACGGGTAAAATCAATACAGCCAGTAAAACAGTACTCTTTTGTATCCATTGTTTCTTATCTGTTATCAAGGTTTTTATAAATGAATAAACCAAAAAATTAACTAGCAAAATCCAAAGGGTTCCGCCGGATGTTCCGGTAAACTCGTACCACTGAATAATTTTCGGATTTGCTCCAAGATTATTGCCCAGGTTATAAAAGGGTGATCCCAGCTGAAAATAGGACTGAATCAATTCTACAGTCAGCCATGCAGCAATAAAATATAGGGTAGCATACTTATTGCCTTTCTTTTTAAATAGAATATAAAAGGGAACCAATAGTAAAAAAGGTAAAACAATAGCAAATGCTATAAGAAAACCCAAATTAGCTGTTTGTAATACCCAATAATAACCCCAGAAATAAAAAATTACTAATGCAATAAGCAGTTGAAGCGCAAATGTGAAAAAAGGTTTATTATAGGATAATATATAATCTGATGCAAAGAGCAATGGGACAAATGCGATAAAGCTAAGATACCAAACACTGGATGGCAAGGCAGAAACACCTAACAATATACCTGTGCATATTGGTAAAATTATTAATATGAATGTCTTGTGTAAAGATCTTGCCATTATGCCCTTTTTATAAAACGAAATGCTCTCCTTTGGAACAAAAATTCTATTAAAAAAAATCAAAAGTAGTAAAGTTTTTCTAATTCGCAATTGTCAGCAATACAAAACAATCGGTTAAATTTAATCTTCTTTGTTTGTTTGTTTACAGATTTAATTTCTGCTTTTATCTCAACTGATTAAACGCACCTTAAAATAAGAAAGTTTCTCTTTTTTGATAAAGGCCTCAAAAGTATTGATTAACAAAAGAATTGAAAAATTGAATATCTTTATCGATTGCGAGTAAACTCAACCAAAACTTTTCAACAGGGGTATTTTTTTAATTGAAGGGACTGTTTATAACCAGCGGGGTAATCCGAAGTTTTCCACCAAAACCGGCAAAAAAATTGGTATAGACGATGGTGTTATAAAATTTTTAAAGTTGTTCTTTTTTATGTTTCGCATGAAAAGAGTTTGACAAGACTGCTCATGTGACAGACGGGAATGATGAGAAATCAAGAGGCTGTCCAAAAAGTCATAAATCGTTGTCATTCCGAGGAGGAACGACGAAGGAATCTGTTGATTATCAATTCAAAAAGATTAACTGCGTTGAGCTTGCACTTCGTGCTGCGGTTCCTTC
>Ga0102925_1001519_pt1 | contig 12873 bp, 10 predicted proteins | sample SalPonR1_A_D1_MG_FD_78216 | JGI IMG/M metagenome (GOLD analysis project Ga0102925, IMG submission 78216) | Salt pond soil microbial communities from South San Francisco under conditions of wetland restoration - Salt Pond MetaG R1_A_D1_MG | ecosystem: Environmental > Aquatic > Marine > Intertidal...
CGAGAATAAATTTCAGGTTATTTCTGATTAACCCTCCGTGGAGCGATGAAGTGAGCGTTGTGGCTTTTGAATCGCGTTCCTGATGAATGAAAACCGAATTTAAACTTGTGGTTTTGTTGTGCTGATTTTGCAATGTGTAATATTCCAGGTGTGCATTGGCCCCCAAAAAGATTTCAGTCACTGAATTGCTCAGGTATGAATTCAAATTCAGGGTGTGATCACACATAATCATTTTCACATCGGCGCCTTCTTCAATATAAACAAAGTTGCGCTGTGTTGAAAATGCATCTTTGTTAGCCTGCAGGAAATTAATCAGCTGAATGGGCTTCTCTATTTTTGTGTTTTTGGGCACATATAAAAAATAGCCGTCTTTGGCAAATGTTGTGTTTAAAGCAACCAAAGGGTCTTCTTCGGTATTTGCCAGCTGGGCATATTTTTCGAGCAGCTCCGGCTTCTCATTGGCAATTTTTTCAAGGCTTTCAAGAATTACACCTTCGGGCAGCTGACCCACCGAACGGTTTTCTTCGTAATACCAGCCGTTAAAAATAAATGCCAGGTGGGTATCCAGCTGTGGAACGTCGCACCGGAAAGCCTGGTTCAAATCCAATTCGGTTTTTTCCCGCTGATGGATGAATTTATAATCGGGCGAAAACTGTGGCTGCAGGTTGGTGTATTTGTAATTTTCGTTCTTACGAGTGGGGATGCCCTGCATTACAAAATCCTGAAAAGCCTTGTTCCTTTTGCTGTTCAGAATATCCGAAGAACCTTCAGTCAGAAGATCTTTTACATCGTTGTAGTGCCCTGTATATTTTAGTGATAAATCTGCTTTTTCAACCAATACACTCATGTTAAACTCCGTTTTCTTGTTTAATCCAGTCGTAGCCTTTTTCTTCCAGCTCCAGTGCCAGTTCTTTCCCCGATGATTTTACAATTTTACCATTGTACAATACGTGTACATGGTCGGGAACGATGTACTCGAGCAGACGCTGATAGTGGGTAACCACAATAGTTGCATTTTCAGGAGTGCGCAGTGCATTTACTCCGTGAGCAACGGTTTTCAGCGCATCGATGTCGAGACCGGAATCGGTTTCATCCAAAATACCCAGTTTGGGCTGGAGCAGCGCCATCTGAAAAATTTCATTCTTTTTCTTCTCTCCACCCGAGAATCCTTCATTAACAGAACGGTTGGTCAGGTGCGCGTTCATGTCGAGCAATTGTTCTTTTTGGCGCATCATTTTCAGGAATTCCCCTGCTGTAAATTCTTTTTCTCCGCGGAATTTGCGGTGTTCGTTCACAGCAGTTTTCAGGAAATTAACCATCGGTACGCCGGGAATTTCCACCGGGTACTGGAAGCTGAGGAAAATTCCTTTTTTGGCACGATCTTCAGGCTCCAGCTCAAGTAAATCTTCCCCTTCGTAAATGATTTCACCTGATGTAACTTCAAATTCTTCTTTTCCTGCCAGCACATTTGCCAGCGTGCTTTTCCCTGAACCGTTGGGTCCCATTATGGCGTGAATTTCGCCGGGTTTCACTTCAAGGTTGATTCCTTTCAGGATTTCTTTTCCTTCTACGGAAACATATAAATCTTTAATTGTTAGCATAATATAAGACAGCCCCCTCCGGCTCCCCCAAGGGGGAGAGAAAAGAGCGTTTTTTTAATTGTTATTCTTTATTTTATTCATTCTCGATTTTTTCTTTTTCTTATCTCCTCCCCTTAGGGGAGGCTGGGAGGGGCACTATCCCACGCTGCCTTCGAGGCTGATTTCAAGTAGTTTTTGTGCTTCAACAGCAAACTCCATCGGCAGCTTGTTGAGTACCTCTTTGGCGTATCCGTTCACAATCATGCCGATTGCTTTTTCGGTATCGATTCCCCGCTGGTTGCAGTAGAAAATCTGGTCCTCGCCAATTTTTGAGGTAGTTGCCTCGTGTTCCACAATCGATGATTTGTTTCCCACTTCGATGTAGGGGAAAGTATGTGCGCCGCAGGTATCGTTCAGCAGCAACGAGTCGCACTGTGAGAAATTTCGCGAATTTTTTGCACCGGGCAAAACTTTCACCAAACCACGGTAGGAATTGTCGCTTTCACCTGCCGAAATCCCTTTTGAAATAATGGTGCTTTTGGTGTTTTTGCCAATGTGTATCATTTTCGAGCCGGTGTCGGCCTGCTGGTGGTTGTTGGTAACAGCTACCGAGTTGAATTCGCCAATGGAATTATCGCCAATCAGAATGCAGCTGGGGTATTTCCAGGTTACTGCCGATCCGGTTTCCACTTGTGTCCAGCTGATTTTGGACGATTCGCCGCGGCAAATTCCTCGTTTGGTTACAAAATTGTAAACCCCGCCCTTTCCGTTTTTGTCACCGGGGAACCAGTTTTGTACCGTAGAATATTTCACTTCTGCGCGGTCGAGCGCAATAATTTCAACTACTGCGGCGTGCAGTTGGTTTTCGTCGCGTTGCGGAGCGGTGCAGCCTTCGAGGTAACTCACGTAGCTGTCGTCGTCGGCTACAATAAGTGTCCGTTCAAACTGGCCGGTGTTGGCAGAATTAATCCGGAAGTAGGTCGATAATTCCATCGGGCATTTCACGCCTTTTGGAATATAGCAGAACGACCCATCGCTGAAAACTGCTGAATTCAGCGCTGCAAAAAAGTTGTCGTTCACCGGTACTGATTGACCGATGTATTTGCGCACCAAATCAGGATGCTCCTGCAATGCTTCGCTGAACGAACAAAATATAATGCCTTGTTCTGCGAGCGTTTCTTTAAAAGTAGTTTTTACTGAAACGCTGTCCATTACAGCATCTACGGCTACTCCTGCCAAATGTTTTTGTTCTTCGAGCGGAATTCCCAGCTTGTTGAATGTTTCGAGCAATTCCGGATCAACCTCATCCAGACTTTCATACTGCGGTTTTTTCTTCGGAGCCGCATAGTAGCTGATATTCTGGAAATCGATGGGCGGTACTTTCAGGTAGGCCCAATCGGGCATTTTCATTTTCTTCCATTTCCTGAATGCTTCCAACCGGAATTCAAGCATGAAATCGGGCTCGTTTTTCTTCTCCCAAATTGTACGGACTACATTCTCATTCAAACCTTTATCTATGATATCGGTTTCAATATCGGAGAAAAATCCGTATTTATATTCACTCTGCGTTACTTCAGATAATATTTTGTCCTGGTCTGTCATATTTAATTCACTTTTTTGAATTAACAATCCTTTATCCAGACTGTTTACCAAATACAATTGCAAAGATATAAAAGTATAGGTATTTTTGTGGTTTGGATTGATTATTCCATACCAATTTGTCTTTAATTAACAATGAGTAAAGAAAAAGAACATACACGGATTTCGGAACTGGGAGAATTTGGTTTGATAGACAGGCTGACCAAAAATATTCAGTTAAAAAATGAGAGTACCTTAAAAGGCGTTGGCGACGATGCCGCAGTTTTAAATTATGGCGATAAGTGTGTGGTGTTTTCCACCGACCTGCTTACCGAAGGCATACATTTTAACCTGATGTATGTTCCACTGAAACACCTCGGTTACAAATCGGTGGTGGTGAATCTTTCCGATATTTTTGCGATGAATGCACAACCCCGGCAAATTACCGTGAACATTGCTTTGTCGAACAAATTTTCGGTTGAAGCTGTGGAAGAATTGTACTCGGGCATTCATCTGGCCTGCGAAAAATATGGAATTGATTTGGTAGGAGGAGACACTACCAGCTCGCTCACTGGTTTAACCATTAGTGTGAGTGTGCTGGGCGAAGCAGCAAAAGATGACCTGGTTTACCGAAGCGGGGCAAAAGAGGGCGATATCCTTTGTGTTTCCGGCGATTTGGGAGGTGCCTACATGGGACTTCAACTGCTCGAGCGCGAAAATGAAGTGTTCAAGGTAAACGATAATATGCAGCCTCAGCTCGAAGGGTACGATTACATTCTGGAGCGGCAGCTGAAACCCGAAACGCGTCCCGATGTTATTGCGGCTTTCAAAAAAATTGGCATCAAACCCACATCGATGATTGATATTTCAGACGGACTTTCTTCCGAAATCATGCACCTGTGCAAAGATTCAAAAGTGGGTTGCAGGTTAGATGAAGCAAAAGTACCAATGGACAACCAAACCAAAAAAATGGCGGAAGAGCTGAACATCAATCCGTTGGTTTCTGCGCTGAATGGCGGCGAAGATTATGAATTGCTTTTTACGGTTTCGCCGGAAGATTACGAAAAACTGAAAAACGATCCCGATTTTACCGCGATTGGTGAGATGGTGAATGAATCGGCAGGAGCACACCTTATTGCAGCAGGTGGCTCTGAAATTCCTTTGCAGGCGCAGGGCTGGAACCATCAGAAATAATTTTATAAAACCAGAAAAGAATGAAAAGAAAAGCAATTTTGTTTTGCGTAGTGCTATTTGCAATTCCAATTTTAGCCCTGTCGGGCAACAACCTGAAAGAGGAAGTAACCTTTATTGAAAAAGATTCCCTTACCCGCGATGGATTCACATTAATTTTTATCAATAAAGATTCTAATTTCAGTGATGTAATTTCTGAAAAACTGAAAGAAACTTTTTTTGAAGTTTACCCGAAACTTGTAAACCGGTTCAACCAGGAAGCAGCACCTAAAGTTGTTTTTGTCATTGAACCAAAATACGAGGGTGTGGCAGCCACTTCCCGAGGCAGGGTGGTATTTAGCCCGGCATGGTATGAAAAAAATCCTGACGATATTGATGTAGTAACCCACGAAGTGATGCACATTGTGCAGGATTACGGGAGAACAAACGGCCCGTGGTGGTTGACCGAAGGCATTGCCGATTATGTACGTTACAGGTATGGCGTAGGCAATGAGGCTGCCGGCTGGAAATTACCCGATGTAAATCCGGACCAAAATTATACCAACTCTTACCGGGTAACAGCGCGGTTTCTCGCATGGCTGGAGGAAAAGAAAGATGAAAAGATTGTTGACAAGCTGGACAAGGTGATGCGGGAGCACAATTACCGGGATGAAGTTTGGAAAGAATTAACCGGGAAATCAGTGGATGAATTGTGGAAAGAGTACATTGCAAATCCGGTAATTTTGTAAATTAAGGCTCAATTGAATTGTATTGTTTTTCCGTAAACAAAAATGGCAATGTATTTACATTGCCATTCAATTCTTTATAATATTTTAACTTGGAGTTAATCCGGGTAATAGCCTCTGATAATTCCGCGTTTTGAGTCTTTTATAAAAAGCAGCACTTCATCGCGTTCCTGGGTGGCGGGCATTTCGGTTTCAATAATATCGATGGCTTGTGCAGTGTTCAGTCCTTTTTGGTAAATGTACCGGTAAATTTCCTGAACTTCCCTGATTTTTTCGTTGGAATAGTTCCGGCGCCGCAGCCCGATGGAGTTGATACCCACATACGATAGCGGTTCGCGGCCGGCTTTAATAAACGGAGGCACATCTTTACGGACAAGTGAACCACCGCCAATCATCACATGCGAGCCTACTCGGCAAAACTGGTGAACACCGGTCATCCCCGAAATAATTGCCCAGTCGTCAACTACTACTTCGCCGGCAAGCTGGGCGTTGTTGCCAAGAATGACATGATTTCCCAGGGTGCAATCGTGTGCTATGTGCACGTAGGCCATCAATAAATTATTGTCGCCCAGTGCGGTTTTTCCCTTCGAGGCTGTTCCGCGGTTGATGGTAACATATTCACGGATAACGTTATTGTCGCCAATTTCAACGGTTGTATATTCCCCTTTAAATTTCATATCCTGGGGCACCGCTCCAATAACAGCTCCCGGAAAGATATTGCAGTTTTTCCCGATTCGGGTTCCCGATAAAATAGTTACGCTGGAGCCAATATGTGTTCCTTCTCCTATTACCACATCTTTGTCAATAGATACAAAAGGTTCTATTACTACATTTTCAGCAACTTTTGCTTCAGGATGTACGTAAGCCAGTGGTTGTTTCATATTTTTTCTAATTCTATTATTCTTTAGTTTGCTTTACTATTTGTGCCATGAATTCGCCTTCGGCAACAATTTTATCGCCCACATAGGTAACACCTTTCATAATTGCAATGCCTCTGCGAATTGGCGAAATTAAATTTATTTTAAAAATCAGGGTGTCTCCCGGCACAACTTTTTTCCGGAACTTAACATTGTCAATCCGGATAAAATAGGTTGAATATTTTCCCTCCAGTCCGCAAAGTACCAGCAACCCCCCGGTTTGTGCCATTGCTTCAATAAGCAAAACTCCGGGCATTACAGGTTCGTTAGGGAAATGCCCCTGGAAAAAGGGTTCGTTGGCAGTAACGCTTTTTACACCCACTACTTCTTCATCGGAAATCGATAAAACTTTATCTACCATTAAAAATGGGTACCTGTGGGGCAGGTAAGTTTTTATTTGATTTACATCGAGCAACGGCTTTGCATTTGGATCGTATTCAGGAGGGCCTGCCTGCACCTGCCTCCAGGTATCTTTCAGTGCCTGTGCAAAAAGTGTATTGGGGCGATGCCCGGGTTTTGAGGCGATTATCCGGCCTTTTATGTGTTTGCCGCAAAGGGCCAGGTCGCCAATTACATCGAGCAGTTTATGCCGTGCACATTCGTTGTCGAAATGCAGGTCGAGGTTGTTTAAAATGCCCTGTGGTTTTACTTCTACCCTGTCGTGGTGGAACAGATCGGCAAGGCGGTCGAGTTCTTCCTGCGTAACTTCTTTGTCGATAATAACTATCGCATTGTTTAATTCGCCTCCTTTAATAAGGTTATTGTTGAGCAAAAATTCAAGCTCGTGCAAAAATACAAATGTGCGGCAGTTGGCTATTTCTTCTTTAAATTTACTTATCGATTCAAGGGTTGCATATTGGTTGTTCAGCACTCTCGATTTAAACGATATCATTACATTAATATGATAGTCGTCGTCGGGTAGTGCAATAATTTCAGCCCCTGATTTTTCATCGAATATTTCAATTTTTTCTTTTATCTCAAAATATTCTCGTTCTGCTTCTTGCTCAACAATTCCGGCATTATCAATGGCTTCAACAAAATATTTCGAACTCCCGTCCATAATGGGAGCTTCTTCATTGTTGACTTCTATCAGCACGTTGTCGAGGTCCATTCCAATGAGTGCTGCCAGTGCATGTTCGATTGTTCCAATCCGGGCACCGTCTTTTTCAAGCAGGGTGCCTCTCGAAGTGTCCACAACCAAATCAACGTCGGCATCTATTATTGTTTGTTCTTCAAGGTCAACTCTTTTAAATTTAAATCCGTGGTTTTCGGGGGCCGGCAAAAAGTTCATGACTACATCAACTCCTGTATGCAGGCCTTTCCCTTCAATTTTAAATGAATTTGCTAATGTTTTTTGCTTTACAACCATATGCTTATGTTATTTCTTCGAATCAGTAGAGGTGCTGTTTTGAAGTGATTTTACATCTTTCCGAAGTTGAATAACTTCATCTCTGAGTTTGGGCAGGTTTTTGAAAACAATGGCTGTACGGGCCGCATCTTTTATATTGTGAGCCGGTGTAAGAAGAACTGTTTCGTTATCTTTTATTGAATTGGAAACACCTGATTGTGCACCAATAATTACATTATCGCCAATTTTTAAATGTCCTGCCAGGCCAACCTGTCCTCCAAATTTGCAGTTTTTACCCACTTTGGTTGTGCCGGCCAGCCCTGTTTGCGCTGCAATAACTGTGTTTTCGCCAATTTCGCAATTGTGCGCTACCTGTACCAGGTTGTCAATTTTTACTCCTTTACGTATAATAGTTGACTCAAAAGTTCCGCAGTCTATAGTAGTATTGGCGCCAATATCCACATTATCTTCGAGAATAACATTTCCGATTTGCGGAATTTTTTTGTAGGTGCCGTCGGGTTGCGGGGCGAAGCCAAAACCATCGGAGCCGATAACAGCACCGGCATGGACAATGCAATTGTTACCTATTACACAGTCGTCGTAAACTTTGGTACCGGCATAAAAAATGCAATTGTCGCCAATGGTCACATTGTTGCCAATATGCACCTGCGGAAACAGTTTTACATTATTGCCGATTTTAACGTTTTTACCCACGTACCCAAACGCTCCGAGGTAAAAATTATCGCCGGTGGCAGCCGTTTCATCAATAAAACTGGGCTGTTCTATCCCTTTCCTGGTGTCTTTTTTGGTGAGTTGGTACAGATCGAGTAATGAGGAAAATGCCTGGTAGGCATCATCAACTTTTATAAGTGTGGCATTAACTTCTGATTTTGGTTCGAAGCTTTTATTCACCAGCACAATTGAAGCATTTGTATTGTAAACGTAACTTTCGTATTTAGCATTAGCAAAAAAAGAAAGTGTGCCAGGTTTACCATCTTCAATTTTCGATACATTTGTAACAACAACATTGCCGTCACCAACAACTTCTCCTTTCAGAAATGCAGCAATGTCTGTAGCTTTAAATTCCATTCAACTTTTTTTAAGCGGTGCAAATATAGTTTTAAACTAATTAATGTCCAATTCTTTTGGATAACAGGCGAAAAATTTTCGCACGGTTTTGGTAAAAGCTGCCAGGTTAATATCCGACGCTTTTTCCATATCTTTTACTTTTCCGTTTTTGAAAAGTATTTTAATATTCTCAGTATTTCGGTTGTAAGCATTGTTTGTAATTTCCCCTGTCATCAGGAAATATTTGGCCAGTTCCGGGTCGCCGGTTATTTCATCGGTAATGTGTTGTAGCATTTTTTCTTTCCATTTTTTTGAAACGGGTTTCTTTTTTAATTTTACTTTGAATAATCTTCTTTGTATAAGACTTTTAGACAGCGAGGAAAGAACAGGGTCACTATGAAACTGCCACTCCTTAACCGACGAAATTATGTCGTTATCGTCGAGCTGGGCAAACCATTCCAAAACGGTCTTTCCTTCAACATTCAGGTTGTCCCAAAAGTTTTGAGAAGTAAAATTGTTTTTCAGGAAGACCTCGAGAGTAGGAGTTGCAAACAGCTGGTGCCCTGACGAAAACAAATCTTTTGCCCTTTTTAAAATACCTATGAGCAGAAATTCGGCCGAAACAACCGTTTTGTGAAGGTACACCTGCCAGTACATGAGGCGCCGTGCAATCAGGAATTTTTCGATGGAGTAAATTCCTTTTAAATCGACGGCCAGTTGGTCGTCCCAAACGTTAAGCATTTTAATGATCCGGTCAATTCCAACCACTCCCTCTGCAACACCTGTAAAAAAGCTGTCGCGGCTCAGGTAATCCAGCCGGTCCATGTCGAGTTGTCCTGTTACCAGCTGGTGCAAAAATTTCTTTTTGTACTTGTTCTGAAAAATTTCGATGGCCAGGGTCAGGCGGCCGTTAAACTGCCGGTTCATTTCATTCATTAAAAGCAACGACAACTCTTCGTGGGCGACTTCAACCAGTGAGTTTTCGAGCACATGCGAAAACGGAGCGTGGCCAATGTCGTGCAACAAAATGGCAATGGTAACCGCATCGGCTTCTTCCTCCGTAATTTCATGGCCTTTCAGCCTCAAAACCGATATGGCCTGACCCATTAAATGGCTTGCACCCAGCACATGTTCAAAACGCGAATGATTGGCGCCGGGGTAAACCAAAAATGAAAACCCCAGCTGTTTGATCCTTCGCAGCCGCTGCATGTAAGGGTGTTCCAGCAAATCAAAAATCAATTCCGATTGTAAAGTAATGAAACCGAAAACCGGGTCGTTAATGATTTTTTTCTTATTGATATTGTTTTGATCCACAATTGTTTTTTTGAAAGGGCAAAACTACAAAACTTTAATTAATTCGTTATAAGGCATTTATCATCTTTGTGAATTTTTTGCTATTTGGGCTTTTTATTGATGAACCCGCTATTTTGGCTACGGAAAATAGTAAAACATTTTTTATTCTTTAAAATCAGTGGTTTATAAACTTTCTTTTTTTGTGTTTTAATGAAGAAATTACTATTTTTGCGGAGATTTTTGGAAAAGCCTGAAATAGGGGACCGCCGGTTCCCTATTTTGTTACTGGTTATTAATGGTAGATAAAAAGAAAATAACAGCGTTTGTAAAGGAGCAACTGGATGAAAACATGTTCCTGGTAGAGGTGACTGTGAATGCTTCGAATGTGATAAAAGTTTTTATCGATAGTTTCGAAGGCGTAACAATCGACCAGTGCGTGAAAATTAGCCGCGGACTCGAACAAAAGCTTGATCGCGATAAAGAAGACTTTGAGCTGCAGGTTTCTTCACCAGGTCTTTCAGAACCCTTCAGGGTAAAAGAACAATACCTGAAAAATGTGGGTCAAAATGTTGAAATTGTAACTGCCGAAGGCGTCAAACTCGAAGGCGAGTTGCTGGATGCAGGCGACGACGAAATTGTATTGAAAACGGCCAAACGGGAACGGGTAGAAGGGCATAAAAAAAAGCAGTTGATAGTAAAAGAACATCAGTTAAAATATGGCGAAATAAAAAGCGCAAAAGTTGTTGTTTCATTTAAAAAAGCGAATTAAAGATGGAAAATATTAATCTGATAGATACTTTTGCCGAATTCAAAGAATTGAAGAACATCGACCGGGTAACCATGATGAGTGTACTCGAAGATGTTTTTCGCAGTGTGCTGATTAGGCAGTATGGTACCGATGAAAATTTTGATGTAATTATCAATATTGATAAAGGTGACTTTGAAATTTGGAGAAACCGCGAAGTGGTTGAAGATGGCGAGCTGGAAGATCCAAACCTGCAAATCACATTGACTGACGCCCAAAAAATTGACACTGACTACGAGGTGGGCGAAGAGGTAACCGATGAGGTGAAGTTAATTGACTTTGGCCGCCGAGCCATTTTAACCCTGCGGCAGAACCTGGCAAGTAAAATTCTGGAACTTGAAAAAGATCACATTTACGGAAAATATAAAGACAAAATCGGCGATATTGTTACCGGCGAAGTTTATCAGGTGTGGAAAAAAGAAATCCTGATTCTTGACGATGAAGGCAATGAATTGATCCTGCCCAAGTCAGAACAGATTCCATCCGATTATTTCCGTAAAGGAGATACCGTCAGGGCAATTGTATATAAGGTTGAATTGCGAAACAACAACCCGCTTATTATTTTGTCGCGCACTGCACCGGTTTTCCTCGAGCGTTTGTTTGAATTGGAAATACCCGAAATTTTTGATGGCCTCATTACCATTAAAAATATTGTAAGAGTGCCGGGCGAGCGAGCCAAAGTTGCCGTAGAATCGTACGACGAGCGTGTTGACCCGGTTGGGGCCTGTGTGGGAATGAAAGGTTCACGCATACACGGCATTGTGCGCGAGTTGCGTAACGAAAACATTGATGTAATCAACTATTCTGCCAACACGCAGCTCTACATTAAACGGGCACTGAATCCGGCAAAAATTCTCGATATTAAAATAAACGAGGAAGATAAAAGAGCTGAAGTGTACCTGAAACCCGACGAAGTATCACTTGCTATCGGGAAAGGTGGACTAAACATCAGGCTGGCAAGCCAGCTTACTGGTTACGAAATTGATGTGTTCCGCGAAACAGAAGAGGATGACGAAGATGTGAACCTCGATGAATTTACCGATGAAATTGAAGATTGGGTTATCGACGCATTGAAAGCCATTGGTTGTGACACAGCTAAAAATGTACTCAATATTTCGCGCAGCGATTTAATTAAACGCACCGACCTCGAGGAAGAAACCATCGACAATGTGTTGAATATCCTCAAGTCGGAGTTTGAGTAATTTTTAAAAAATAAGCTAAATTTAAAACTACTGTAAAAGCTTTTGTTTAAACTTGCAGAGTACTTTAGCTATAGGGATACGAAAAGAAAATAAAAAATTTATATGACAGCAGGCAAGACAATAAGGCTTAGTAAACTTGCAAGAGAATTCAATGTGGGGATTCACACTATTGTGGAATTTTTGCACAAAAAAGGATTTGATTATGATTCAAATCCTAATACTAAAGTTTCTGCAGAAGCGGTCGAACTTCTTGAAAAAGAATATAAGATTGATTTAAACCTGAAAAAAGAATCAGAAAAAATTATTCTTAAAAGTCATCGTCCGAAGCAGGAAGTTATTTCTATTGACAACGAAGAAGAAGAGCTCGAAGAAGAAGAGGAAGAAGAGGAGGTTGAAGAAAAAGCTGAAGAAAAAACCCCTGAAAAACCAGGTGAGCCTGAACCCTCAAAAGCTGAAAAGGAAGAAGAGGAAGAAGCACCTGTTGAAAAACCGGCTCACGAGGATAAAATAAAGGTTGTAGGAAAAATTGATTTGGATGCTTCAAAAAAGGCAGCTAAGAAAAAGGCTGAAAAAGAAGCAACAGAATCGAAGAAAGAGAAAAAAGCTGAAGCGAAAGAGAAACCTAAAGCCGAAGAAAAAACGGAGCCACAAAAAGAGGAACAGCCAGAAGAAATTAAAGCAGAAAAAGAACAACCTCAGCCTGAAATACCTGAAGAAAAGGTTGAGAAGGAAGAGGAAAAAGAGGAGAAAAAAACACATGTTGACGACGTTAAAGTTGTTGGCCGCATAAATCTCGAAGCCTTAAATCAGAAAACAAGGCCTTCGAAAAAATCGAAAAAAGAGAGAGAAAAAGAACGGGAAGAAAGAAGGCGCCAGAAAGAGGCCGCCCGTGGAAAAGCCCGCGAACAGAAAAAAGAAACTACGGATAAGGAAGAGGGAAAAGACGAAACTATAAAGGCACAGAGGAACAAACTGAATGGGCCTACTGTAGTTGGTAAAATCGATCTTCCTGAAAAGAAAGCGAAAAAACATAAAGATTCTTCTGAAGGTTCTTCACGGAAGAAACGCCGGAAAAGGATTAAAGATCCGGGGAAAATACGGTTTGAAGATAAGCCGCAGGAAGGAAGAAAAAGAACCAGTCAGAAGCTCACCAAGCAAGGCGCCAA
>Ga0102925_1001526_pt1 | contig 12855 bp, 13 predicted proteins | sample SalPonR1_A_D1_MG_FD_78216 | JGI IMG/M metagenome (GOLD analysis project Ga0102925, IMG submission 78216) | Salt pond soil microbial communities from South San Francisco under conditions of wetland restoration - Salt Pond MetaG R1_A_D1_MG | ecosystem: Environmental > Aquatic > Marine > Intertidal...
CCGAGTTGCTGACGCTGCCGGGCATCGGCCCCTATACCGCCAGCGCCATTGCCGCTATCGCCTTTGATGAGGCGGCAACGGTGGTGGACGGCAACGTTGAGCGTGTCATGGCGCGCCTGCACGACGTAGAGACCCCCTTGCCGACCGCGAAGCCCGCACTGACCGCCCTGGCCGAGCGCCATACGCCAAGCGATCGGCCCGGTGATTATGCCCAGGCGGTGATGGACCTTGGCGCGACGATCTGCACGCCGAAATCCCCCGCCTGCGGAATTTGCCCCCTGCGCGAGCTCTGCGCGGCCCGTCTTGCGGGCCACGCCGCCGATCTGCCTCGCAAGCTGCCCAAAAAACCCAAGCCCACGCGACAGGGCATCGCCTATATCGCACGGCGCACGGATGGCGCATGGCTGCTGGAAACCCGGCCCGACAAGGGGTTGCTGGGCGGGATGCTAAGCTGGCCCACTTCGCACTGGGGTGATGATCCCGCCCCTGCCCCGCCGATAGAGGCGGACTGGCACCCGTTGGAGGCCGAGGCTCGCCACACCTTTACCCATTTCCACCTGCGGTTGGCGGTGCATGTGGCCAGGGTTCCCTTCGAAGCAGAGCCGAATCGGGGCAGATTCCACCCGAACGAGGCGTTTCGGCGCGCCGATCTGCCCACGGTCATGCGCAAGGCCCATGACCTTGCCGCCGCGACGTTGCGGGACCTTTGAGAACGCGGCCGATTACAATAAGCTTCACTCGACAAGCCCAGGCAGGTTTCGATGGCCACGACAGACCACATCCCCAATGCCGAACTGACCCGGATCGGCCGCGCCCTACCCTTCTGGGCTTCGCTCATTCTGGTACCGCTGGCCTGGCTGGCCGCCATCAAGGGCGGCTGGTACATCGCGCTGCTGCCGCTGGCGACCTGGCACCTGTTCACGGTGCTCGACGCCGTGCTGGGCCGCTATACCGAGAACGCCGATCCCGAGACGGTGACGGCCGAGCTGTTCTGGTATCGCGCGATCACACTGATCTGGACACCGATCCAGGTCGTCACGATCTTCGGCATCCTGTTCTATGTCAGCCGCTCCGGCCACTTGCACCCGGCCGAGGAATGGCTGCTCTTTGCCGCGCTAGGCATCGCGTCGGGGACCATCGGCATCAACTACGCCCACGAGTTGCTGCACCAGAAACCCAAGCTGGAACGCTGGCTGGGCGACATGCTGCTGGCCATGGTGCTCTATTCGCATTTCCGCTCGGAACATCTGCTGGTGCATCACCGCCATGTCGGCACACCGCGCGACCCGGTCACGGCCCGCTACAACGAGGGTTTCCACCGGTATTTCCCGCGCGTGCTGCGCCAATGCCCGCCCTCGGCCTTTCGCGCCGAAAAGGCGATGCTGGCGCGCAAGGGGCTACCCTGGCACCATCTGTCCAACCCGTTCTGGCGCTACGCCGCGCTGCAACTGGGCTTTCTGGCGCTGGCGTCGGTCATCGGAGGACCCTGGGGTCTGTTCCTGTTCCTGACCCAGGCCTTCTGGGCAGTTTTCCAGCTTGAGCTGGTCAACTACGTGGAACACTATGGGCTGACGCGCAAATACCTCGGGGATGGCAAATACGACCATGTCCAGCCGCGCCACAGCTGGAACGCGGCGCACAAGGCGTCGAACTGGCTGCTGATCAACCTGCAACGCCACTCCGACCACCACTACAAGCCCGACCGGCGGTTTCCGCTGCTCCAGACCTACGACGAGGACACGGCGCCGCAACTGCCCTACGGCTACCCGATCATGACCCTCGCCGCGCTGATCCCGCCGCTGTGGCGCCGGATCATGAACCCCCGGGTCAAGGCTTGGCGCCGACAATACTATCCCGAGATCGAGGACTGGAGCCCCTATATCCAGGCCACCACGCCGATGCCACGCGGGGCGAGTTAACGATTGGCGATTTGGCCGCTGACCCAGGCCCAGCTTGAACGGCACATGTCGTCCAGCGTCTTCTGGGCCTCGAACCCCAAAACGGCGCGCGCCTTGTCGGGCAGGGCCGTCACCGAGGACACATCGCCCTGCCGCCGTGCCACGATCCGGTATGGAAGATCGCGGCCACAGGCCGCGGAATAGGCTCGGATCACGTCCAGCACCGAGGACCCGATGCCGGTGCCCAGGTTCACCGCGTGGCTTTCACCCGTCTCCATCAAGGCATTCAACGACAGCACGTGCCCATGGGCCAGGTCCTCGACATGGATGTAGTCGCGCACGCCCGTGCCGTCGGGAGTATTGTAGTCATCGCCGAAGACATTGATCCTGCGCAACTCGCCGGTGGCGACCTTGGCGATATAGGGCATCAGGTTGTTGGGAATGTCGCCCGGGTCCTCGCCGATCAGGGCCGAACGATGCGCCCCCACCGGGTTGAAATACCGCAGGATCCCCACCGCCCAGCGTGCATCAGCCGCCGCCACCTGTTCCAGCGCGGTCTCGCCGGTGATCTTGGTATAGCCATAGGGCGAAGTATGGCTTCGGGGGTGGTCCTCGGGAATGCGCTGGATATTCGTATCGCCGTAGACGGTGGCCGAGGACGAAAAGACGATGCACCGCACGCCCGCAGCCTCCATCGCGGCCAGCAGGGTCAGAAGCCCGCCCACGTTGGTGTGGATGTAGTCCAGCGGCTTTTGAACGCTCTCGCCCACGGCCTTGAGCGCGGCGAAGTGAACCACCCCGTCGATCGCCTGATCGGCAAATATCCGGTCGAGAAGCGCGCGGTCCAGAACGTCGCCGCGATAGACCGTCGCGGGGCGGCCCGAGATCCGTTCCAGACGCTCGGGCACATCGTCCCGCGCGTTCGTGAAATTGTCGAGAATTACGACCTCGTGGCCCGCCTCGACGAGCCCCAGATAGGTATGAGAGCCGATGTATCCCGCCCCGCCGGTCAGAAGAATTCTCGCCATCTGCCTGCGCCTCACTCGTATACTGGGTCGGGATGACCGGGGGCGCCTGTTAACGTCGGCATGGCCGGGCGCTCCACCGGATCAATCAGAAGGACAGGCTGACACCTAGGTTGACCGCATTGGTGACAAGGTTGGTTTCAAGTGTGCCGCCCGAGCCAAGATCCATGGTGTGCATGGAGTATGTGCCCTGGTAGTCTGCGAAGATCGACACGGTGTCACTCAGGGGGTAGCTCGCGCCGGCTGTCCAACGGGCCGCTGGCCCGGTTACCTGGTATTCAAAGGACTTGCCGCCGCCACTCTCGACGTCGACGTGCGGAATCGCGACCCCGACGCCACCGCCGACGTAGGGCGTCAAATCTCCCCACTGACCAGGCCAGCGCCGCATGGCATTGACCGTCAGGATGTTTACGCCATCGGTGAGTTCCAGCCGCTCGAAGCCGGACTCGTCAAGCGTTTCGTCATCCGCATAGACCTTCGAATGGGTGAACTCGACCCCCCAGCCGAACGTCTCGCTGCGCCACCGCGTCCAGCGGAAGCCGTAGTAGACCGGGGCCTCGAACGAGCGGCCCTCCCAGCCGGCGGTGAAATCCACATCGCCCAATCCACCGGGATCGTTGCCCGTCACGGTGCTGTGCGGAGATTCCTGAAGGCCAAGGTAGAAACCGATTTCGTCTTCCGCGGCTGCCGGTGTTGCCAGAACCGTCATGGCAAGGATGGCGGCAGAGGCTTTCGTTTCGAACTTCATCTGGGTCATGGCACATCTCCGATCTCTAAGCGGGATTTAATGGGAGAGGTCCCATCCCACAAGTCAGAAACCGAAAGGCAAGTGGGAAACGGAGTCGCACAAGTCATATCCGACCGGTCGCATCCGGAGGCAAGAAACGCAAAAACCCCCGACGACCCCTGAGGACGGCGGGGAAGGTGTGCCCGTGGTCCTGACCACGGGCACAGGCGATCACATTGGGGAACTAGCCCGCCCGCATCTCGGACCGGATCTGCTGGCGAAGCAGGTCGATGGGCACCTTCTTGCCGTCCTTGCGGAAGTGCCAATATGTCCAGCCATTGCAACTGGGGGCCCCCTCCAGGTGGGCGCCCACCTGGTGGATCGAGCCCTTGACGTCCTCGCCGATTAGGGTGCCGTCGGCGCGCACCTTGACCTTGTGGCGTCCGTTCATGCTCCAGAGTTCCTCGCCCGGGCGCAGCATCCCGCGCTCGACCAGCTGGCCGAACGGCACGCGCGGTTCGGCCCGTTTGGGCGTACTGACCTGCAGCGCATCGCGGTCGAACTTGCGAATATCGGCCAACCGTCGCGTGGCAGCAGAACGGTAGCCGGAATCGCGTTCGATCCCGATGTAGTCGCGACCCAGCATCTTGGCGACGGCACCGGTGGTTCCAGTTCCGAAGAAGGGGTCAAGCACCACGTCGCCCGGATTGGTGGTCCCCACCAGCACCCGGTGCAGCAGGCTTTGGGGTTTCTGCGTCGGGTGGGCCTTGTCGCCCGCCTCGTCCTTGAGCCTCTCGTGCCCGGTGCACAGTGGCAGCACCCAGTCCGAGCGCATCTGCGTGCCTTCGTTCAGCGCCTTGAGCGCCTCGTAGTTGAAGGTGTAGCGCGACTTGTCCGACTTGCTGGCCCAGATCAGTGTCTCGTGGGCATTCGTAAGCCGCTTGCCGCGGAAATTGGGCATCGGGTTGGACTTGCGCCAGACTACGTCATTGAGGATCCAGAATCCCTGGTTCTGCAATTCGGCGCCCATCCGGAAAACGTTGTGATAACTGCCGATCACCCAGATCGCGCCGTCGGGTTTCAGCAGGCGGCGCGCTGCTTTCAGCCAAGCGCGGGTGAAATCGTCATAGACCTTGAAGCTCTCGAAACGGTCCCAGTCGTCGTCCACCGCATCGACGCGCGAATTGTCAGGGCGGTGCAACTCGCCGCGCAATTGAAGATTGTAGGGCGGGTCTGCGAAGATCAGGTCGACCGACGCCTCGGGCAGGCTGTTCATCACCTCGATGCAATCTCCATCGAGAATCGCATTCAAAGGGAGCGCCGGGGCACTCGCATCAGGGGTCTTGTTCATCATTTTCTGCCTCTGTCCCGGCGGATTGTCCGCTCGTTCTTGGCACCAACAATGAGTCAGAGGCGATTCGCTGTCAAAAGTAATTTTGAATCAAGGGCTTATACTTTTTCTTGATACAATATATTGTGCACCGGCTTGAAGGATCGCCTATGATGTGGGCTCACACCGATATCTTGGAGCGCTTGCAGATGCGCCCTGGAGCCATAACCGGCGTTGCTGTCCCACCTGTAGCCCGGGTGCTGTTGCGCCAAATCCACCATGAGTGCGTCGCGACACACTTTCGCCACGATTGAAGCTGCCGCGATCGACAGAGACCGGGCGTCGCCCTTGATCACGGATTGCGCCGCACAGGGCAGACCGTCGGGGATACAGTTGCCGTCGACCAGCGCATGATCGACACCTTGCAGGCCCGCCACCGCGCGGCCCATCGCAAGGTGTGCCGCGCGCAGTATATTGAGACTGTCGATCTCCTCGACGCTGGAATGTGCGATGCTGACCTCGGCGACGGCGTGGATGTCCGCGGCAAGCGCGGCGCGCCGCTTGGCGGTCAATGTCTTGCTGTCCTGCAAACCGGGAGGAATGCGATCCGGGTCCAGTATTACGGCTGCGGCCGTGACCGGCCCGGCCAAGGGGCCGCGCCCGACCTCATCCACACCGCAAACGCGGCGCGCGCCACCCTGCCGGGCGGCGTCCTCGAAACTGTCATCGGGGGCATCACTCATGCGCCGGGACCAAGCAGGTCCCGACGCGAAAGGCAAGGGCGGCGCCCCTCAGTCATGTATCCGCTGGATCCGGAACCCCGCGTGGTGCAGGCAGCGCGGTGCGTATCCCTGGCGCATGTGACGCGCCCCCCGCACCGAGATTTCACAACGCTCCGGCAGACGGTTCACGTGGTCGTAGTTGCGGTTCATGCAGCGCTTGGCGAACATCCGGACCTGTCCGTGCCGGGTGTTGATGCGGGTCAGGCACCTGGCGGGCAGAACCCGCCAGCTTGGGTCACGCCTTTCCGGGCGGGCGGTGTCGCCATCGGTGCTGTTCTGCGTGATCGCCGCACCGAGGAGCAACAAGCCGAGCAGACCGATCACGGCCTCCTTTTCGGAAATCTCGGCATGCGCGGGGCTGGCAGAGACAGTGCCCAGGCCAAGGCTCAAGGCCACAAGGGCGGCGGTCAGGGTCTTCATCATGGGTCAGTCCTTTCGGTCGAAGGGGCATTGGCCCGACGCGGGCCAAACGTGATGACCCGAGACTGGTTCCCGCCGGCCCGGTCGCTCAATATCGCGAGGCCGCTATCGAATGACGGGGCGAGACAAGCGGCACGATATTGCATAACATCACCCCGAACAGGCAGTGATTGCGCATGAAACATGGTCTTTCTTTATTGCTTGTCGGCCTCTTGGCCGCCAGCCCCGCCGGGGCGGCCTGCTATGCCGACTACAAGGCCAAGCGCGACGACCCACTGCGACTGCACTACGGCGTCGCCGAACTTCGCGGCGCCTGCACCACCGAGAATGCGGCAAACGAGCTCTTGCCGCGTCTTGCAGCCGACGACTGGCAGTTATTGAATATCCTTGGCGTCTTCGAGGATGCCGGGCTTGAGGAAAGGCGAGACAGTGCGGGAGACTACTTCCTCCGCTATTGAGGCCCGTCAATGGGGCAACCGGGTTGTGCTGGCGGGCATCATCGCGATCGTTGCCATCCTCGCGATGGCGGCCGCCATCCTGTTTCTCAACCTGCCCGACGCCAACGCCTTCAACGCGCGGGTCGAGCGGCTTTTCGTCGAGAACGACACGCTGACCGGCCAGGCCGAGGTCAAGTTGCTTGAAATCCTCGCCCAGTCGGGCACGGCATTCTCGGAAACACTGGACAGCTACCGCTTCGTTATCTTCGTTCTGCTGGTATTCGCCACCGCGCTGCTGATCGCCGCCGTGGCCTTCCTGGTGATGCTGGTGGCGCTCAACAGGCGGATGAGCCTGATTGAACGTCAAGGCATCGAGGTGAACACCCTGATGATCGCCCGAGACCAGAAAACCGTGTTGCTGAACAATTTCGAGTTCAAGCTGACCGACGCCGCGATCGAGACGCTGGCGGTGCTGGCCGAGGCGCGCATGGATGACGAGGTGCTATCGGGCGCCGAGATCGAAGCGGTGATCTCGGGGCGCAGCGCCGAGCAGTGCGACGAGGCAGCGGGCGCCACCCGCATCAAGCGCCTGCGCGACTCGCTTGGCAACCAGATGATAAGCGAACTGCTGGTCAAGAACGTGGCACGCAAGGGCTACATGCTGGCGATCGACAAGGCGGTCATCCGCATGGTCTGAGCGGATCGGCGCTAGATCACCGCGCTTTCATCAAACCGCTCGCCCCGCAGGATACGGTCGATGTGGAAGGGGCGCAGGTCCAGCGTGCGATAGCCGCCGAGCGCTATCCATTCGGCCAGCCCACGGCCCATTGCGGGGGCCTGTTGCAACCCGTGGCCGGAAAACCCGTTCATATAGAGGATATTACCCACCTCCGGGTCCGGCCCGAGGATCGCGTTCCTGTCGAAGACGTTGAAAGCGTAGTGTCCGGTCCATTCATTGACCACCCGGATCGCCTCGAAGGCCGGGATGCGCGCGGCCAGCGCAGGCCAGACGACATCCATCCAGAAATCTGCGTCCATCGCGAAATCGTCGGCGTCCACGGGCGGGTCGTCTACAGTGTGGCCGCCGGCCAGGTAGGTGTCGGGGCCGTCCTGCCGGACATGCACGCCCGAGGGATCGATGGTCAGCGGCAGGGTCGCGGACAGGGGCCGCTCTGCCTTGAATACCCACGAAAAGCGTTTGCGTGGTTCCACCGGGATCTCGCGTCCCGCCATGGCGGCAACCCGCGCCGCGCGCGGCCCGGCGGCATTGACGACCGTGCCACAACCGATGTGTTCTCCCCCCGCCAAACGCACTGCCTCGACCACCGTTCCGGCCAGGTTCAGATCCAGCCCCGTGACCTCACCTGCGACATACTCGACGCCCTTTTCGCGGGCCTTGCGCCGGAACCATTCGAAGACGCTGCCGCCATCCCAGTAGCCTTCGTCGCGGGTGTTGTGGCTGCCCAGAACCACGTCATCCAACGCGTAGAAAGGATAGCACGCAGCGATTTCCTCGGGCGTCATCAGGCGGGCAGGCACCCCGCAGTCAAGCTGCACGGCGTGGGCATGTCGCAGGCGCGCCGCCCCGGCCTCATCCCCGGCAAGGTAGAGATACCCGAAGGACTGGATCTGTTGGTGGGGAACGCGCGCGTCATCGCCCATGTAGGCCGGGAAATCGCGCAGGACCTCGGCCGTGTACTGCGACAGGCGGATGTTGAGCGCGTTTCCGAACTGCTGGCGGATACAGGAGTTCGTGTGCGCCGTGGAGCAGTCCGCGTAGCGCGGATCCCGCTCGACCACCAGGACGGACCCGTTGAAGTGCGGGGACACGGCCAGGTTCCAGGCCAGTGCCGATCCCATGATCGCCCCACCGACGATCACGACGTCATAGCTGTCTCGCCCGGGATTTGTCGGAAATCGCACCATTGCTGCTCGCGGATGTCACCTGTCCGCAGCATGGCGTGGCCGCAAGGCCGCCGTAAAGGGCTTTCGGCGCACGCGGCATGTTCAAGCGCCGCGGGCTTTGCTAGGCAGGGTCAGGCAATCCGAAGGACACCCCCAAGATGAGCACGCCGGTTCTGATCCTCAACGGCCCCAACCTGAACCTGCTCGGCGAGCGCGAGCCCGAGACATACGGCGCCGCAACGCTGAGGGATGTCGCGGAGCGCTGTTCCCGTGTGGCCGAGGACATCGGGCTGAACGTCGAGGCGCGCCAGTCCAACCACGAGGGACGGTTGATCGACTGGATACACGAGGCACGCACCACGACGGCCGGGATCATCATCAACCCGGGCGCCTACACGCATACCTCGATCGCGATCCTGGATGCGCTCAATGCCTACGACGGCCCGGTGATCGAACTGCACATCAGCCAGGTCCACCGCCGCGAGAGCTTTCGTCACCATTCCTACGTCAGCCGCCGCGCCGACGCTGTGATGGCGGGGTTCGGCGTTCATGGCTACGAACTGGCCCTGCGGCACATCGCGACCCTTTTGGGGTGATGTTGGCGACCCCGGCAGGATTCGAACCTGCAACCTGCCCCTTAGGAGGGGGCTGCTCTATCCAGTTGAGCCACGGGGCCGCTTCACCCTGAATGCCCGGATTGACTGCCGAGGGCAAGTGTCCGGGCGAGGGCTTGGACAAGCCCGCCGAAGCGCGGTAACAAGAGATCGAAGACATTGCACAGGCCGGACAGTTGAACAGATCGAACAAGCGTCCCCTCACGCTGCGCGACGTGTCCGAGGCTTCGGGCGTCAGCGAGATGACCGTCAGCCGGGTGCTGCGCAACAAGGGCGATGTCAGCCAGGCCACCCGCGACCGGGTGCAGGATGCCGCCCGCGCCTTGGGCTACGTGCCCAACAAGATTGCCGGTGCGCTCGCCTCGCAACGGGTGAACCTGGTGGGCGTCATCATTCCCAGCCTCAAGAACATGGTCTTCCCAGAGGTCCTTTCGGGCGTCTCGGCCGCGCTGGAGGACACGGAACTGCAGCCCGTCGTCGGAGTCACCGACTATTCCCCCGAGAAAGAGGAAAAGGTCCTCTTCGAGATGTTGTCATGGCGGCCTTCGGGAATAATCATCGCCGGGCTTGAACATACCGAACCCGCCCGTCTCATGCTGGAACGCGCCGGGATACCCATTGTCGAGATCATGGATACGGATGGCGAGGCGGTGGACGCCAACGTGGGGATTTCCCATCGGCGTGCCGGGCGCCTGATGGGCGAAGCCATTGTCGAAGCCGGTTACAAGAAGATCGGGTTCCTTGGCACAAAGATGCCGCTGGATCACCGCGCGCGCAAACGCTTCGAGGGTCTGACCCGGGCGCTGGCCGACCACGGGATCGAGATCGCCGACCAGGAATTCTATTCCGGCGGCTCGGCTCTGTCCAAGGGACGCGAGATGACGCAGGCCATGCTGTCACGCACCCCGGATCTGGATTTTCTGTATTACTCCAACGACATGATCGGGGCCGGCGGTTTGCTCTACCTTCGTGAGGTGGGGGTCGACATCCCCGGCCGGATCGGCCTGGCCGGGTTCAACGGCGTGGAGCTGCTCGACGGTCTTCCGTTGCAGTTGGCGACCATGGATGCCTGCCGCGCCGACATCGGAGAGGCCGCAGCCCGGATCATATCCGACCGCAACTCGGGCGCCGTCAAGCAAGGCGGCCAGCGGATCGAACTCGAACCAAAGCTGGCACCGGGCCAAACGCTCCGGCGCGGCTAGTGGGTGCAACCGGCACCGACCTCGGAAAAGGCGCAAGATTCGGACAGGTTTGATCTGCATCAATGATTCCGCCTGATTTCATGCAATAAGTAACATGTTTACATATTTCCCGCGGTTGCAGCCGGGGGAAGGAGCGCACGGCGGGTGCAACGCGCAACCGCCGCCCCCACGACGAGCCACCGGTTCCCTGGCGCGTCGTGGGGGCGCGCTCCGGAAGACCCGAACCGAACGGAGAGCGCCTTGCCCAACGATCAATCGCACATCGCCCACCTTGCCGCCGGGCCCAGCCGCCGCGCCTTCCTCGGGATGGCTGCCGGCGGCGCCGCCCTCGCCGCCGCAGGGGCCGGGCAGGCCCAGCCGGTGCCCACCCGCGCCAGGATTGTCATCATCGGCGCGGGGGCCGGAGGCACTGCCTTGGCCAATCGCTTGGTCGAACGGCTCGACGGGGCCGAGATCACCCTGATCGACCCGCGCCCGCAGCATCTCTACCAACCGGGATTGTCACTGGTGGCCGCGGGCCTCAAGCCCGCCGATTACGTCGTCTCGCAAACAGCGGAGTGGCTGCCCGATGCTGTAACCCTGATCGCCGAAAAGGCCGCCGCCATCGACCCCGAGGCCAAGACCGTCGCCACCGAGGGCGGCCAGACCCTCAATTACGATTTCCTGGTGGTCGCGCCGGGACTGATCCAGGACTATGACGCCATCGCGGGCTTTGACCTCGACATGGTGGGCGAGAACGGGATCGGGGCGCTTTACGCCGGGCCCGATCATGCCGCGCGCACCTGGCAGGCCGCCGGCCGCTTCGCCGAGGAGGGCGGAATGGGCCTTTTCACCCGCCCGGCCACCGAGATGAAATGTGCGGGCGCGCCGCTCAAGCATACCTTCCTGATCGACGACATCGCTCGCCGGGGTGGCAATCGTGGCAAGGCTGAGTTTCTCTATGCTGCGCCTCAGGGCGCGCTCTTCGGTGTGCCCATCGTGGCGGAGAAGGTGCGGATGCTCTTTGATGAACGCAACATCGACACGGCGATGCAACACACTCTGCAATCCATCGAACCCAGCGCGAAGCGCGCCACCTTCGCCGACGCGGACGGGGCGCAGGTGGAAATGGACTACGACTACATCCACGTTATCCCGCCGCAGCGCGCGCCTGACGTGATCCGCCAGTCAGGCCTGTCCTGGGCCGACAAGTGGACTGATCAGGGCTGGGTCGAATGCGATCAGCACAGCCTGCGCCACCTGCGCTATGACACCATCTGGGCGCTGGGCGACGTGGCCGGCGTGCCCAAGGGCAAGACCGCCGCCAGCGTCAAGTGGCAGGTGCCCGTGATCGAGGACGGCATCGTCAGCGCCATCGCGGGTCAGGACCCGACCGAGCGTTATAACGGTTACACCTCCTGCCCGATGATCACGCGGGTCGGGCGCGCCATGCTGATCGAGTTCGACTACAACAACGACCTGACACCCTCTTTCCCCGGCTTCATCGCCCCGTTGGAAGAGCTCTGGATCAGTTGGCTGATGAAAGAGGTCGCGCTCAAGGCAACCTACAACGCCATGCTGCGCGGCCGGGCGTAAGGAGAAACCGACATGCAAGAGCTTACCTTCGGCACCCTCATCGCCGTCTTCGAGGAAATCTTCGGGCGTGGCCTTTTCTGGATCATGGTCGCCCTCGCCGGGCTGGTGACACTGGCCTACATCTACGTGCTGGTCCGCGACCACGCCGTCAGCTGGCGAAAGTTCCTCTGGGCGCAGCTGTCCATGCCGCTGGGCGCCGTGGCCGCGGTCTGGTTCCTGCTGGCCATGACGGATTCCCGGCTGTCCGACATGGGCGGCCCCATCGACCTGATCGTCCTGCTGGGCGTGGCCGCCGTGGGCGCCGTCGGGCTGGCGATCCTGGTCTATACCCTGCAATCTCTGCTTCGCCCGCCCGCGCAGGACGGCTAGGGTCCCTTCCAACGGCGCGCGACCCCTGCTAGGACCCGCGCGACCGTACCAGCCAAAGGCCCGCGCCCCATGACGCTCGACCGTTCGATCAAGATCGCCCCATCGATCCTGTCCGCCGATTTCGCCGATTTCGGCCGCGAGATCCGCGCGATCGAGGCGCAGGGTGCCGACTGGGTCCATGTCGACGTGATGGACGGGCACTTCGTGCCCAACCTGACCTTCGGCCCCCCGGCGGTGGCCGCCTTTCGGCGCCACGTCACCACCGTGATGGACGTGCACCTGATGATCGCGCCGATCGATCCCCACATCGACGCCTACGCCCAGGCCGGGGCCGACATCCTGACCGCCCACGTCGAGGCCGGCCCGCACATCCACCGCACCCTGCAGGCCATCCGTGCCGCCGGAATGAAGGCGGGCGTCGCGCTCAACCCCGGCACCCCGGCCGAGGCCGTCGCGCACCTGCTGGACCTGACCGACCTGGTCTGCGTCATGACGGTGAACCCCGGTTTCGGCGGGCAGACATTCATCGACATGACCGACAAGGTGCGCAGCTTGCGCAAAATGATCGGCG
>Ga0102925_1001527_pt1 | contig 12852 bp, 12 predicted proteins | sample SalPonR1_A_D1_MG_FD_78216 | JGI IMG/M metagenome (GOLD analysis project Ga0102925, IMG submission 78216) | Salt pond soil microbial communities from South San Francisco under conditions of wetland restoration - Salt Pond MetaG R1_A_D1_MG | ecosystem: Environmental > Aquatic > Marine > Intertidal...
ATAGATCAGATATGCTTCATCCACATTTCCTTCAAGGAAACTGTCGATCAATGCTTGTCCTGATCCGGAAGCCACTGAGAAATCTACCTTGCCGCCCATAACACCGATGTAGTCAGCAGCAATGGGAATGCTCTGTTTTTTTGCCCAGTCGCGTCCCTTTTTGCCGTAACAGATAAAAGAGACCTTTTTTCCTTGGAGCTCAGACCTGAGCATTTTTACAGCTTTATTGATCAAATTAATGTTAAATCCACCACACAAACCCCTGTCTGATGTACACAGGAGCACGGCCACCTTTTTTACTTCGTCTTTGGAGATCAAAAGGGGGGATACACCCTCTCCTGATTTCCCGGCAATGGATCCCAGAACTTCTGAAAATTTAGAAGCATAGGGTTTAAATGCCTCCATGGCATTCTGGGAACCGCGCAATCTTGAAGTGGCGACCATTTTCATGGCAGAGGTAATCTGTTTAGTCTTTTTTACACTGACTATTTTTGATTGTACTTCTTTTAATGTTGCCATATGATCTACCTTTGCGCCTATAAGTTATTATTTTCTAAAATAAATCCGAAAGAATCGACCCTCGCCTAGCTGAGGGTTTCCTTGAATTCTTCCGCATAGGCGGTAAGGCATTCTTTGAGCTTAGCCTCAAGTTCATCATCAATTTTTTGTTTTTCCTTAAGCCCTGAGAACACTTCCGGAAAACGGCTTTCCACAAAGGGATACAAACCGGTCTCGTAAGCGGAAACGGCTTCTTTGGGATAGGCATCAAGATATCCTTTGGTACCGGCATAAAGAATGGTTACCTGTTTTTCCATGGGAAGCGGCTGATACTGGGGCTGTTTGAGCAGCTCAACTAGTCTTTCACCACGGGTCAGCTGTCTCTGGGTTGCGGCATCAAGATCGGAACCAAAGGCGGCAAAGGCTTCAAGCTCTCTATACTGGGCAAGATCCAGGCGCAGGGTACCGGCCACCTGTTTCATGGCTTTAACCTGGGCCGCACCGCCAACCCGGGATACGGACAATCCGACATCAATTGCCGGACGGATACCGGCAAAGAAAAGGTCTTTATCCAGGAAAATCTGGCCATCGGTAATGGAGATAACGTTGGTGGGAATAAATGCAGATACGTCACCTTCCTGGGTTTCAATGATGGGAAGTGCGGTCAGAGAGCCGGCACCAAGCTCATCATTCATCTTGGCGGAACGTTCCAGCAGGCGGCTATGGTTGTAAAAAATATCGCCGGGGTAAGCCTCACGTCCAGGCGGACGTCTGAGCAGCAGAGATACTTGACGGTAAGCAGCGGCCTGTTTTGAAAGGTCATCATAAATGATCAGGGCGTGTTCCCCTTTGTCACGGAAGTATTCACCCATGGCGCAACCGGCAAAAGGTGCCAGGTACTGCATGGCGGCAGGTTCGGAAGCAGAGGCCACAACAACCGTTGTATATTCCATGGCACCGTGCTCTTCAAGGGCCGCTACCACCTGTGCAACTGTTGATTTTTTCTGACCGCAGGCAACATAGATGCACTTCATGTCGGTTTCTTTCTGGGCGATGATGGCGTCAACGGCAACAGCAGTTTTACCGATCTGACGGTCACCAATGATCAACTCACGCTGTCCACGACCCACCGGAGTCATACCGTCAACCGCCTTAGAACCGGTATAGCAGGGTTCATGCACTGATTTTCTGGCGATAACACCCGGCGCAACCAGCTCCATGTTCATAAATGTATCAGAAGTGATGGGACCTTTGCCGTCAATAGGCTCGCCTGTGGTGGTTACAACGCGACCTAAAAGCGCTTCGCCAACAGGAACGGAAGCGATACGGTCGGTTCTTTTAACCACGTCGCCTTCTTTGATAACCTTGTCATCTCCAAGAATAGCAACACCGACGTTGTCTTCTTCAAGGTTAAGTGCCAGCCCCATAATACCGCCGGGAAACTCAACCAGTTCCAAGGCTTTTACTTTTTCCAAACCATAAACACGGGCAATACCGTCACCCGCTGACAGAACGACACCTGTTTCGCTCAGATCAACCTGCGCATCAAATCCTTTAATTTGATCTTTTATAATCTGGCTTATTTCTTCTGCTTTAATTTCCATTATACACTTTCACCTTTTTTTAAAGTTTCCCTCATATTGATCAGCTGGGTTTTTACGCTGCCGTCAAGAACAAGATCGCCGATTTTTGTAACAATACCGCCGATAAGGTCTGAATCCTTTTGAACATCAAGCACAACGGTTTTACCGGTTTTCTTAGCCAAAGACTTCTGAATTTTATTAATGTTTGTCTTGGACAGGTTCGTGGCGGCCACAACACTTGCCCTGACAACACCTTTCAATTCATCAGCCATTGTATTATAGAAAGTTGCAATTTCTCTAAGAAAACCAATTCTGCCTTTATCAAAAAGCAATGACAAAAAAGAACTCATTACTTTTGAAAAACCGGCAGCAGCAATTACCGACTCAAGAAGCTTTTTACGGTCATTTTTTTTGATTAGCGGATTGGTAAGGGCCTGTTCAAAACCCTCATTGGAGTCTAAAAGCCCGACCATTGCGGAAAGTTCATTATTGTACCCGTCCGCCTGATCATTCTCCCGGCCTATCAAAATCAACGCCTTGGCATAACGCCTTGAAACTGCAAGATTCTTCATTATGCCTCCACCTTTTTCAAGTATTCATCGACCAGACGATTCTGATCCTGGGTTGTGATGGATTTTTTAATGAGCGCCTGGGCCTGCTCCATTGCACGATCCACAACTTCCTGCTTAAGAACCGTTTTTGCAGCTTTGAACTCTTGTTCGATATTGCGTTTTGCCATATCTTCAAGTTTTTCAGCCTGGGCTTCAGCCTCTTCGAGAATTCTTTGCTTTGCCGCTTCTCCCTGTTTGATGTAATCTTCAACAATCTTTTCAGATTCCTGTTCAAGATTCCTGAACCGGGTTTCATATTCAGCAAGTTTTCTCTCTGCATCAGCTTTTTTCTGTTCCAGGTCTGTCAATTCTTCTTCAATCCCCTTTGTGCGGGAAGAAAAGAATTGCGCCACCGGCTTTCTTGCGATGAAAAAGCAGCCAAGCGCCAGAAGAACGAAGTTGAGCACTTTCCAAGTATCAATATCGTGCCATGCGTTGTGATGCGCTGTTTCACCATTACCGCCGCCGGAAGCCCAGACCACTGTCGCACCAGCCATTAGAGCCACGACAGTTGCGGAAACCTTAAGGTGTTTTTTCCAATTAATTTTTTCCATTAACATGCCCTCCCAAGAATCTTTTCGCCGATGGCTTTGGCATACACCTCAACCTCGGCCTCAAGCGCTTTGCGGGCCTGTTCGGTTTCTTCAGCCACCTGTGCCTTGATTTCGGCAAAGTTAGCCTGCGCTTTTTGATTGATCCGGGTAATAATTTCTTTTTCCTGGGCAGACGCCTCCTCAATGAACACCTCTTTTTTCTTGAGGCCTTCACCCCTTGCCTGTCTTAACCCTTCTTTGTAATCATCCTTTTGTTTTTCAAGATCAGCCAAATTTTTTTCAACACCTGAATTTAAGGTGCCGACCTTGGCTTTTCTTTCGAGAATGACATTTCGAATGGGTTTGTACAGAACCAGGTTGAGGAGGAATAACAGGACAAGAAAATTAACCATCTGATATACCGCTGATATATCAGGAATCACAGTTATCATAAAATTCCTCCACCAGTTAATAATTACAAAAAATCAACTACTTATATCCTATTGGCTGAAATCGATAAGATTCCGCCTAAATGCTTAGAATGATCGAGACTTGAGTACCATCCAGTAAACCTTTTGTCAACACAGAATGCAGCAATTCAAAATAGTGTTTGGTCAGGCACTAATATAGAGAGATCAAGCGTCAGGTAGAAAGATCGAGCTTCATGCCGTATTGAATTTTCGCATGCTGATATTCAGCAAAATACCAAAACCGACCATATTGGTTACAACCGAGGACCCCCCATAGGAAACCAGGGGTAACGGCACCCCGACCACCGGCATCAAACCGATTACCATGCCGACATTGATAAAAATCTGCCAAAATATCATGATGGTAATACCCATGGCCAAAAGAGAGCCAAACATATTTCGGCAATTATAAGAAATATTCACCCCCCAAAACAGCAAAAGAAAATAGAGGGCCAGCAGCACAGCACACCCCACAAGCCCCCACTCTTCGGCCAATACGGAAAGAATAAAATCCGTATGTTTTTCAGGCAGAAAATTTAAAGCATTCTGGGTCCCTTGGAGAAACCCTTTCCCGGTAAGCATGCCGGAACCAATGGCAATTTTGGACTGGATGATGTGATATCCTGCACCAAGGGGGTCTCGCTCAGGATTTAAAAAGGTTAAAATCCTGTCTTTCTGATACGCCTTAAGACCAAAAAACCATACCATGGGAACCAGGAAGAAACCCGCACCACACAGAATGAATAAAACTTTTTTTTCGACTTTTACAAATATAGTAAGGCAGCCGGCAATAACCAGAAGCAAAAGTCCTGTACCAAGATCGGGCTGGATAAAGATGAGACCAAAAGGGATAATACATAAAATTGCCGGCTTGATCAGATGCCTGAAGCCTAAACCTTCGGGACTGATACTGTCTGCGTACACTGAAGCCAGGCTGATTATCAAAGAAATTTTCATCAGTTCCGAGGTCTGTATCCGAACAGGACCCAACACCAGCCAGCGCTGGGAACCGCCGCCGGTATGCCCCACAAGCCAGGTGGCCACCAAAAGTCCGACACATGCGGCATATATAAGGAAATGTAATTTAGCAAACTCTTTAAAATCAATGACAAGGCAGCCCATCATAACGACAAACCCAACGGCAAGCCAGACAACCTGCTTTTTAAACAGCGGATGCAGCGCAGTTCCGGCATATTCGGCGGTCACGGCCGAATAAAGAATGGTCAGCCCCAGAATGCAAATAAAGAAAATAACTAAAAGAAATCCCCAGTCAAAATTTGATACGAGACGGCGGTCAAACATTTTTTCACTCCACATGTGCCTGGTCTTGCTTGACCACGGCAGTTGGGACTTCAGGGTCCCCAAGATAGGCATGAATCAACTCTTTTGCAACGGGAGCAGCCGCACTGGAGCCATGCTCCCCATGTTCAATGATCACGGCAATGGCTATTCGGGGGTTCTGCGCAGGCGCATAACAGACAAACCAGGCATGATCCTGGAGGGTACGCCTCAGTTTTTTGTTATCAAACTTTTCTCCGGCCTTGCGGGAAAAAACCTGTGCCGTACCTGTTTTCCCGGCGATTTGAATGCCGGGAAGACGGATGCGGCGGGCAGTACCACGGTTGCCATGAACAACTTCTAAAAGCCCTTGTCGCACAATGGCCAAATTTTTTTGGGACGCCGGCAGCCCACCGGTAATATCGGGCTCAATTTCCCTTATCAGCTGCCCTTTTGCATCCTGAACAGATTTGACAAGTCTTGGCCGATAAAGCGTTCCATTATTCCCAACCGCAGAAATAAACACCGCCATCTGTAAAGGAGTAACCAGATTAAACCCCTGGCCGATACTGATGGACAAGGTTTCACCAGCCTGCCAGCGCTCTTTGAATCGCTTTTTTTTCCATGCTGAAGTGGGAATCAAACCTGGGCGCTCATGGGCCAGACGAATGCCGGTCAGCCGCCCCAGGCCAGAGCCATGTGCATACCTGGCCAGGGCATCGACCCCAATTTTTTCGCCGGTCTGATAAAAAAACACATCGCAGGACTGGGCAATGGCATCCACAACACTTAAATGGCCATGTCCGTATCTATTCCAACAATGGTAGCGCCGGTTGCCAAACCGATAAAATCCCGGACAAAAAAAGGTTGCGTTGCGGTCAATGACATTTTCTTCAAGCCCTGCCAGGGCCGTGATCGTTTTATATGTGGACGCCGGGGGATATTCCGCCTGAATTGCCTTGTTGTTCATGGGTCTGCCCGGGTCATCTCTTAAAGCCTGCCATTTCTCGGTGGAGATACCGCCAATAAAATCATTCTGATCAAAACTAGGCGATGATGCCATAACCAGGACATCTCCGTTTGAGGGATCAAGGGCCACAACGGCCCCATCATTCTCCCCAAGCAAGCCTTCAGCCTTCTGCTGAAGTGATAAATCCATTGTCAGAACCAAATCCTTTCCGGAAACAGGTTCCACCGTCTTAAGTATTTTTATCACCCGGCCGTTTACGTCCACTTCAACCTGGTGCCCCCCCCGTTTGCCCTGCAAATCCGCCTCAAAGCTTTTTTCAACCCCGTATCGACCAATGGAATCCCCGGACCGGACATTAGGAAATTTACCGGAAGCCAATTCTTCCTTATTGATCTCCCCAAGATAGCCTATAAGATGGGCAGCGGTTTTCTTATGGATATAATTTCTAGTGGGTTCAACATTAATGTGAATACCAGGCAGATCAAACTGATGGGCCTCTATGACCGCAAGCAGATCCCTTGTTATGTCCCGTTTAAGGACAAGTGGTTTATAAAATGCTGCTCGCCCCGCTTTTTTTATGGTTGCCATCAGGTCTTCATAGGAATCGCCGGTCATTTCGGCCAGGCGCTCAAGGGTTTGCTTCAGTGGTTTGGCATCTTCGAGTACAATGACCAAGTCAAAGGCCGGCCGGTTGTCCACGAGAAGATTATGATTGCGGTCATAAATCAACCCCCTCGAGGATTTTATACTTTTAAGCCGGACACAATTGGTCGTTGACAGCCGCCGATATTCTTCTCCGTGGATCATCTGAAGATAAACAAGCCTTAAAAAAAGAACGCCAAAAATAAAAACAATGCACAGACCGGCCCCTATATATCGATGCTTGATCCAATCGCTGTCTGAATTTTTATTGAGTCCGCCCACATTACCCCCTGTATTTGCGAGCCATGTGTCGGCAGGACTGTTTTACGGCGTGTGAAAAGTTCTGGTGCACGATTCCCACAAACCAGACGCCGGTGGGAATACCGACAGCGGCCCAGATGACCTGACCAATGCAAAGGCGGTAATCCGTAGCCGCAATGGCCCTGTGACCCTGGAGCAGAAAAACAGTGAATATAACCAGGCCCTGATAAATGCAGGCGGATGCAAGGCTGACGATAAATACAAAAATAGCGCTGCGCTGAAAAACCAGCCGACGCAGAAAAAAAACGATCAGGTAAACACACAGATACGCGGTGGTATAAAGGAAAAACGGCGAGCCTGACAGGCTGTCCATGATGCTGCCGATGATTATAAGACAGAACGGCACCCAGCAGCGCAGGGAAAAAAGACTCAGATACAATACATTGATGATCATCAGATCGAACGCGTAGGGAAACCAGGAAAAATTAGGAATAACGACAGTTTGAATGATAACCAGAAATAGAGTGAAAAAGAAAAAAAATATGAAATTCATCATACCGGCAGCATCCGCCTGTCAATCGACATGCTGTTACAAAATGCTAATTTTCCCAATTTCTTCGTTGGAAAAATAAATTTGATCCTCAGAATACTGCATGTATGCCTGCGGTCAAATTGATTTTCCGCCTTGAACTTGAAAAAATTATTCATTCTGTAACAGCATGTCGGCATTTTTATATACCAGCACTTCTTCAAGCCTGTCAAAATCTACAGCGGTTTTTATGATGATATCCTGGAACAACTGGGAATGATTTTTTTTTACATCAAGTACCGTTCCGATTCTTAATCCTTTTGGGAATACCTGATCTAACCCTGAGGAGACAATAACCTGTCCTTTTTGCACCGGATCTTTTCTCAACGTATATACAAAGGAACACGTGTCTTCATTATTGCCCTTGACCATGCCGCGAACGCGGGTCTTCTGGATCAGCGCATCAACAGCTGAATTGCGGTCGGTAATCAGCAGCACCCGGGAAAAACGGCCGGACACTTTAACAATCTGTCCCACGATTCCTTCTGACACCAGCACCGGAAGGCCTTTGATTAACCCGTCTTTTTCACCCTTATCAATCATGATGGTTTTAAACCAGGGGGACGGATCCCGGGCAATCACCTGAGCTGCCACATAAGCCGCGGGCATTGAATTTTGGAAATTGACAAATTTTTTTAAACGGGCATTTTCAAGCTCAAGCTCTTTGCACCTGTTGGCTGCATGTCGGGCCTTTGACAACTCACTTCTCAATACCTGGTTCTCTTCTACGGCAAGCACACAGGAAAAATAGGTCTGCCATACCGATTCAGTAAAACCGATGATACGGGAGGTCACAAATTGAAACGGAGCGGTGAGGGTTATGGTCAGTCTTTCAACCCCTCCCACCGATAGGCTCTCCCGGCTGGACATGGTGATTACGGTGAGCGCCACCGCAACAAAAAAAACCACGCCGACAATCATCATGATCCGCCTGGAAAACATTACCTTTAGCTGATGACCACTTCTCTAAGAATTTCGATACTATCAAGGGATTTGCCGCAGCCCAGCGCCACAGTGGATAAAGGATCATCCGCCACGACAATGGGAAGGCCGCATTTTTCTTGAATCAATTTGTCCAAATTTTTTAACAAGGCACCACCACCGGTTAAAACGATGCCGGAGTCCACGATATCAGCGGCCAGTTCCGGCGGGGTTTGTTCCAGGGCAATGCGAACCGTTTCAACAATCGCTTCAATCTGCTCGGAAATAGCCAACCGAACCTCTTCGGAATCAATGGCCAATATTTTTGGAATTCCTGAGACTAGGTCCCGGCCCTTAACTTCAATGGTCTCAAGGTGTTCCGGATCAGGATAGGCATTGCCGATTGTTGTTTTGATAATTTCTGCGGTTCTTTCGCCGATGAGCAGATTATATTTGCGTTTGATATGCTGGCTGATGGAGGCATCCATCTTGTCCCCGGCCACTCTCAGGGAACGGGTATACACGATCCCGGCCAGGGAGATAACCGCCACCTCAGTAGTCCCCCCACCGATGTCCACAACCATATTGCAGGTGGGTTCCGTAATGGGAAGGCCTGCGCCGATTGCTGCAGCCATGGGTTCTTCTATAAGAAAAACTTCCCTGGCACCAGCGGATTCCGCGCTTTCCCTGACCGCTCGTTTTTCCACCTGGGTGATTCCGGAAGGTACGGCAATAATAATCCTTGGACGCACCAGCGTTTTTCTGTTGTTATGAACTTTACGGATAAAGTGCTTGAGCATGGCTTCGGTGACTGCAAAATCAGCAATAACCCCGTCTCGCATAGGTCGGATGGCCACAATATTGCCCGGTGTCCTTCCCAGCATGCGCTTTGCTTCCAGCCCCACCGCCAACACTTTGTTTTTGGCCCGATTATCCGTTTTAACGGCCACCACTGAAGGTTCACTTAATACAATTCCTTTGCCCTTGACATAGACCAGCGTATTTGCAGTGCCAAGATCAATGGCCAGATCATTGGAAAAAGCCCCAAGCAAAGTATCAGTTACAAAGTTCATTTGTCCTCTTTCATACAAATTGGGAGTTGTGTATTATCAATCTCAAATAGATAATGAAAAAACATTGCTAAAAACATAGGTGCTAACAAACTTAGGGGGTTTTTACAAGAATAAAAGTGTTTCACACCTGTATATTGTCGTTATAAATAGATGCGATCAAATCATGAATCCTGGGCCTGAATTTTCGTATATCAATATTTTCCCGGCTCGGATGTACCCGATTGGTCAAAAGTACCGTGATCAGACCGTTGTCAGGATCTATCCAGAAGGATGTGCCGGTAAAGCCTAAGTGTCCGACAGATCGTTTAGAAAAAAACCGCCCGGATGATGCGTTTCCGTCACTTGGGGAATCAAAACCTGCTGGACGCACCATCCCATTATTATCCGCAAAACATCGAATAACCGAAGAATTTATTACGTTGGTTTCTTTGTTTTTAAGCGCCTGCAGGATCTGACAGCACAGGCGATGAACCCCGGCAGCAGTGCCAAACAGCCCGGCATGTCCGTCAATGCCGCCCGCCGCCCAGGCATTTTCATCTTCCACCTCCCCCAGCATCATTTTCTTTCGCCAGGGACAATGGGAGGTTGCGGCAAAAACAAGGTGCGCTCTTTCCTGCTCGGGCCTTGTCAAATCAGTGCCAAGGGGATTAAAAAACAAATCATAAATTTTTAAAGGGGCAAAGATCCGGTCACTAACAAATGTATCCAACCGGACACCAGACAGATACGCCACCACCCAGGCCAAAAGAATAAACCCCAGATCACTGTAAATTTCCTTGGAACCGGGCTCATATTCCAGCGCTTCCGCCAGAACCATCTGCCGCAGTCGCTTTCCGGCTACTATGCCGGGAACAGGGCCAGGCAGCGATTTAAAATAGGGACGGTGGGCAGGCAGGCCCGATCTGTGGCGCAGCAACATGTCAATGGTGATCCCGGCTTTATCCGTTCCGCAGGCAGCCGGCAGGGCGTCCTTTAAACAAGTTTTCAGGGATAACTGCCCTGATGAAATCAGATCTGCCACAGCCAGGGTAGTGGCCAGGGGTTTGGTCAAGGAGGCCAGATCAAAAACGGTATTCAATGTCACAGGTTCCCCGGACCGTATGTCTGTAACGCCAAAGGCCTTGTGGTAAAGAACCTGGTTTCTGTGCGCCCACAGCAGCACAGCACCCGGAAACACACCGTCAGCCACAGCATTGGCCATGGCGCCATCAATCTTTTGCCGTTGAAACGCGCGAAGTTTCATTTTACGGCAAAATCCCATTCAAGGCATGCATGGTCAGCATCCAGGATAGCGTCCCCCCCCATGGGAAGGGAAAGGTTAACCGCCCCGTGCCCCACGTCAATGCCCATGCAGATCGGGATGTTTGCATCAAAAAAAACCTCTTGAATGATCTCGGGGATATAGTCGTCATTGTCACAATTTTCAAAAGACCCGGTCACAACCCCTTTAACACCTTCCAGCACACCGGCCATCTTCATCTGGGTCAGCATCCGGTCAATCTTGTATGCCGGTTCACCCACGTCTTCTATAAAAAGAATGCTGTCCGTAAAATCAGGCTGATAAGCTGTCCCGATCATATGAACAAGGGTGGCCAGATTCCCCCCCACAAGCCATCCTGTGGCACGTCCTCCCGCAAGCACCTGATCAGAAGGCAGATCAATACGTGAAAAACAGCCTGTCAAATTCCTTGAAAAACTTTCCAGCGTCTGTTCATCCGCCTGGCCAAGGGAAACCAGATTTGGCGCGTGCAGGGCACAGATGCCGGCTTTGGATATCAGGGAGAGGATTAAAGCCGTGGCATCTGAAAACCCCATAAACAATTTCGGATTTCCGGCAATGGTATCCCAGTCCAGCAACGGCAAAAGGCGCATGGCACCGAATCCGCCTCTTGCCGCAATGATGCCGTTGATTCCAGGATCGGCAAACAGCGAATTAAGCACATCCGCCCGTTGCCGGTCCGTGCCGGCAAGGTATCTGTGCCGGCTTGTTATGCCGTTGGGGATATGTACTTCAAACCCCATGGATTCAAGACACAGAACCCCTTTTTGGAACATCTGCGCATCAAACCTGGCCGATGGTGCGGCCACGCCAATGACATCTTTGGGTTTTAGACTGCAAAAAACGGGGTCTACGTCTGGTTTCATCAACTGATTCAATCCTTACTAATGATACCTTGGCATATTATATGACCTTAAAATAATTTGCCAATGCTTTTTCAATTCTTACAAAATCGTATTCAAAATTTCAGTTTTGTTATTATCACCTGTCTTTCGGATGTTTATAAATTTCTTTCCGGCATGATTTAATTTTTTTCATTCACGCACAAAGGCGCTTCAAATATCATCATCACATTGGCACCCTATTTGCTTTTTCTAATTACAACTTTATTATTCAGGAGAATAATTATGACAATTCAAAACGCCCTTAACTTTATCCGGCAAGGACAATATGACGATGATCTTAGAAGCAGACTGGTAAAAGCAGAGACCAGTCAGACACGTCAAAAAATTCTGGATCAAAATGATTTGGTTTTCACCCCGGAAGAATTTGAGGAGGCATATTCCTTAAGCCTTTTTAAATGCCAACACCAGGAAGATGCCGATGCCCTGATGGCTTTCAGGATGTGGTGGATCATGCTATACCGAAGTCCTGATACGCGATCATCAAGTGATCTCGATGTTTCGTCACCTTAGGAATAAGACCGAAATAACTCGACCTGGGATATAGAAAAATGAGTCATATCAATATCGATAATTATCAATTTTTGCGCCATTGCCTTGACAATGTGGTAATTTTCACTCTAAAAAGGGTAGCATACGGCCTTGGGGCTTAAAATCCTGATCCTTAATTAATGCTGATTAGACACTCTATGGAGCGGATGTATGAAAAAATTTATCATCGGTGCCTTGGTATTACTCATTGGTGTACCTGGTTTTTCGTTCAATTTTTTTAATTTTTTAAATTTTCTGGCAGGACTGATTCCTGTGTTGATGATCCTTGGCGGTGCCATTGCAGTATATCTTGGCATTGAGGAACTCAAGCAATCAGACAACAGTGAAACTGAAGTTGAACCGGCCGAAATAAAACCTGCTGAAATAATAGAAAAAACCACCGAAAAATCAGACAACGGAAGAGAACCTGTCCTCGACAAGCAAGATATCAATCCGGCACCGGAACCAACCGAAAAAACAGAAGAAACGAATACAGATGAAACAAATGAGCAACCGGAACCGGAAATACAGCAAGCCTCTGAAAGCCCCGCCACGTTGACCCAGCAGCCTGCTGAATCCTTAGCACCCGAAGCAGAGGCACCCGAAGTAGAGGCACCGGCAGATGAACGCGTTCAATTTAAAGGCAATATTGAAACCCTGGTTTTCCATAGCGTGACGTGTAATTTTGCCAGTGGTAAAAATTGCAGCATG
>Ga0102925_1001529_pt1 | contig 12839 bp, 8 predicted proteins | sample SalPonR1_A_D1_MG_FD_78216 | JGI IMG/M metagenome (GOLD analysis project Ga0102925, IMG submission 78216) | Salt pond soil microbial communities from South San Francisco under conditions of wetland restoration - Salt Pond MetaG R1_A_D1_MG | ecosystem: Environmental > Aquatic > Marine > Intertidal...
ACAAGGCCACGATGGAGGTCGAAGCTCCCGCCGATGGCTACCTGACCGATGTGCAGGCCGACGCCGGGGCCGAGGTGCCTGTGGGCAATGTCATCGCGCTGATTTCCGACAGTGCCGAGGACAATGGCCCCCTGACCAAAGCGGCACCCGCCGACACCGCGTCCGACACCCCGGCAGAGCCCGCCACCCAAACGGCCGCCCTGCCCGACGGGGCCGAGGTGATCATGCCCGCGCTTGGCATGGCGCAGGATACCGGGTTGATCGTGGCGTGGCATAAGGGGCTTGGCGATGCCGTCGCCTCGGGCGATATCCTTTTTGAGGTGGAAACCGACAAATCCACCATGGAGGTGGAAGCCGGGCAGGATGGTTTTGTCGCCGCTTTGCTTGCCGAAGCGGGCGAAGAGGCCCCGGTGGGCGATGTGATCGCCATCATTTCCACCGACAAACCCGACGCCCCGGTGCAGCGCAGCATCGCGGATGCGGCCAGCCCCAAAGCCGTCGCCCCGCAGCCGGCGCAAGCGGACGAGCCAGAGAGCGCCAAGCCAACAGCGACCCCGACCAAAGCGGCGGCCCCGAAACCGGCCCCCGCCGCCAAACCGCGCGCCGATGGCCGCATCCTTGCCTCGCCCAAGGCGCGGCGCTTGGCGCTGGAACAGGGGCTTGATCTGAACCGGCTGGTCGAGGCGGGCCATCCACAGCCCTACCACGCGTCGGATATCGAGGTGCTCAAAGCCCTGCCCACGGCGCCTGCCGCGGGCACGGCCACCGCGCAATCGCGCCGCCTGACCGCCGATCTGCCACACGATGGCTTTGCCGCCTTCGCCGCATGGGCCGCTGACACGGCCGGGCTCAAGGATGCACCGGCGCTGCTGGCGGGCCTCGCCGGGGCCAGCCTCGAAGGCGATCACGCCATCGTCGCGATTGAAACCTTCGGCCAAACCCGCGCCTTCGCCGTGCCCGCCGGGCCGCTTGGCGCGATTACCCCCGCCGATGACGGGGCCGCGCCCGATCTGACGCTGCGCGACCTGCGCCTGAGCCACATCAGCACCGTCGATCTTGGCGCCGAGGACACCCCCGTTCTCACGCTCGCGCGGGCAGGTGACGGCCTGTCCATCACGCTTGAATGCGCGGCCCACCACCTGACCGCACGCGAGGCCACGGGCCTTCTCTCCGAATTCGCGGGTCGCATGGAGCAACCGCTCCGCCACCTGCTCTAAGACATGGAGTCCAAAATGGAATTCACCGATCTTTATATCAACGGCGAATGGCACAAGACATCCGACCGTTTCGACGTCATCAACCCTGCCACCGAAGAGGTTCTGGCCTCCGTCGCCTCCGCCGATATCGCCGATGCCGACGCCGCCCTTGATGCCGCCGAAGCCGCGATGAAGGATTGGGCGGCCCGCACCCCGCGCGACCGCTCCGAAGTGCTGCGCCGCGCATGGGAGCTGATGACCGCGCGGCTGGATCACTTCGCCCACCTGATCACGCTGGAAAACGGCAAGGCCGGGGTCGATGCCAAGGGCGAGGCGACCTATGCCGCCGAGTTTTTCCGCTGGTTCGCCGAAGAAGCGGTGCGCGCCGATGGCATGATCACCCACGCGCCCGCCTCGGGTGCGCGCATCATGGTGCAACACAAACCCGCCGGTCTGGCCGTGCTGGTCACACCGTGGAACTACCCCGCCGCCATGGGCACCCGCAAAATCGCGCCAGCCTTGGCCGCAGGCTGCGGGGTGATCATCAAGCCCGCCTCGGAAACCCCGCTGACCATGCTGGCGCTGATGCCGCTTCTGGAAGAGGCGGGCGTGCCCAAGGGCCTTGTCAACGTCCTGCCCTCGCGGCGGACCGGCGCGCTGGTCGACCATATCATGCACGACCCGCGCGTTCGGGTGGTCAGCTTTACCGGTTCCACCGGCGTTGGTCAGAAGCTTTTGAAAGGCGCCGCCGATCAGGTCTTGAAACCCGCCATGGAGCTGGGCGGCAACGCGCCGGTTGTGGTGTTCGAGGATGCCGATATGGACGTGGCCATCGAAGGTACCATGCTGGCCAAGATGCGCAATCTGGGCGAGGCGTGTACAGCGGCGAACCGCATCTACGTGCACCAAGACATCGCCGCCGAATTCACCAAACGCCTTACCGACCGGATGAGCGCGCTCAAACTCGGCGATGGCAGCGATCCGTCTGTCGATGTGGGGCCTTTGGTCAATGCCGATACCCGCGACAAGGTGGCCGCGTTCGTGGCCGACGCGGTCGCCAAGGGCGCAAAACTCGAATGCGGCGGCGACATCCCCTCGGGCAAGGGCTTCTACTACCCGCCAACGGTTCTGTCGAACGTGTCTGAGGATGCGGACTGCGTGCATGACGAAATCTTCGGGCCCGTTGCGGCGATCCAGACCTTCACCGATCAAGACGAGGTGATCCGCCGCGCCAATGACACCGAATATGGCCTTGTCGCCTATGTCTTCTCGGAAGACATGAAGCGCGCTTTGCAAGTCTGCGAGCGGCTGGACTATGGCATGGTCGGCCTGAACCGTGGTCTGGTCAGCGACCCCGCCGCGCCCTTCGGTGGCGTGAAGCAATCGGGCTTGGGCCGTGAAGGCGGGCATGAAGGCATGCTTGAGTTCATGGAAACGCAATACATCTCGGCCAGTTGGTAAGGGGGCGGATATGAGCGACATCATCGCCCCACCGTCGGTTCGGGCCCGCGCCCTCGAAAAGGGCATCGATATCGAAAAGCTGGCCAAGGATCTTGGCCGCACAACCATCGCCCTTGAGGATCTGGAGGCGGGCAAACCTGCCGCTGGCCCTGCTGGTGACACCTCGTACTGGGATGTGGACCACAGCCAATACGGCCCCGTCACCGAAGAACCGATGAGCCGCTTTGCACAGGTGGCCGCGGCCAATCTGGGGGCGGCCAATGCGCTGATCCCGCAGGTCACGCACCACGACCGCGCAGATGTCACCGCCATCGAGGCGCTGCGCAAGGACCTCAAGCCCGAGGCCCAAGCGCGCGGCGTGAAACTCACCGCGCTGGCCTTTCAGGCCAAGGCGCTGGCCCGTGCCCTGCGCGAGTTTCCGCGCTTCAACGCCTCGCTCAGCCCCGATGGCAAAACACTGACCCTCAAGGATTACGTGCATATCGGCATCGCCGTGGACACCGCCCATGGCCTCATGGTCCCGGTGATCCGCGACGTCGACCGCAAGGGCCTGTGGCAGATCGCCGCCGAAATCGCCGATCTGGCCGGACGGGCGCAAAACCGCAAGGTCGGCCCCGATGAAATGGGCGGTGCCTCGATGACCATCACCAATCTGGGCGGGATCGGCGGCATCGGCTTTACGCCCATCGTCAACCCGCCCGAGCTGGCCATCCTCGGCCTCACCCGCACCGAAACCGTCACGGTCTGGGAGGGCGACACACCGCGCCCCGTGCCGATGGTTCCGCTGGACCTCAGCTATGATCACCGCGTGATCAACGGCGCCGATGCCGCGCGCTTTGTGAGCTATCTTGCCGGGCTGATCGCCGATCCGCGCCGGATCATGGTCTGAGGGGGAGCGAATGTCTGACAACCACGCCGACCTCATCGTTCTGGGTGCCGGACCGGGCGGGTACGCCTGCGCCTTTCGGGCCGCCGATCTGGGGCGCAAAACCGTCATGGTCGATCCACGCGCCACGCTTGGCGGGGTCTGCCTCAACGTGGGCTGCATCCCCTCCAAGGCGCTTCTGCACGCCGCCGAAGTGATCCGCGAAGCCCACCACATCAATGACTGGGGCATCTCAACCGGCAAGGTCTCGGTCGATCTGGACAAGCTGCGCGCCAAGAAGGACGGCATTGTCGGGCACCTGACCACCGGCCTCACCGGTCTGGCCAAGCGCCGCAAGGTGCAGACCATTCGTGGCACGGCGCAATTCACGGGCGACAACAGCCTCGATATCGACGGCGAAAGCTGGACCTTCGATCAGGCTGTCATCGCGGTCGGATCCGCCCCCGTGCGCTTGCCCGGCTGGCCCGAAGACGACCGCATCTGGGATTCCACCGATGCGCTTGAGTTGCGCGAGATCCCAAAGCGATTGGCGATTGTCGGCGGCGGCATCATCGGGTTGGAAATGGCCACGATCTATGCCGCATTGGGCAGCAATGTGACCGTGATCGAATTCATGGATCAGGTCGCCCCCGGCGCCGATGCCGAGGCGGTGGCGGTCCTGCACGCCGCGCTTGAGGCCGAAGGCGTCACAATCCACACCGGCACCAAGGTGGCGCAGGTGAAAGCCACCAAACCCGCCCTGACACTCACCTGCGAAGGTGGGTTTGAGGGCAGCATCAAGGCGGATGCCGCGATTCAGGCCGTGGGCCGTCGCTCAAACGGCAGCCTCGTCGCGCCAGAGGCCGCAGGTGTCAAGATGGACGACCGGGGCATTATCCACGTCGATGCCTCCTGTCGCACCAATGTCGAGACTATTTTCGCCATTGGCGATGTCACCGGCAACCCGATGCTCGCGCACCGCGCAACGCATCAAGGCCACATCGCCGCCGAGGTCGCCAGTGGCCATGCCGCCGCCCTCGATACCGACCTCATCCCGTCGGTCGCCTATACCAACCCCGAGTTGGCTTGGGCCGGCCTCACCGAAGCGCAGGCCAAGGACCAAGGCCTCGCCCACAAAACCGCCAGCTTTCCCTGGGCCGCCAGCGGGCGCAACCTTGCGTCGGGCGGCGGCGACGGGCTGACCAAATTGGTCTATTGCCCAAACACGCACCGCCTTTTGGGGGCCTCGATCGTTGGGCGCAATGCGGGGGAATTGCTGGCCGAATGCGTGCTGGCAATGGAAATGGGCGGCCGGCTTGAGGACATCGCGCTGACCGTCCATGCCCATCCGACATTATCCGAGACCATCGCCTTCTCAGCCGAACGCGCGCTTGGCACGCTGACAGACCTTTAATCAATGCAGGAGCCAAGGATCGACCTGAGCGGCAAAACCGCCCTCGTCACCGGCGCCAGTCGGGGCATCGGTCTGGCCATCGCACAGGCATTTGTTCAATGCGGTGCCGACGTGATCGGCGTCGGAACAAAGATCACATCGCAAGACCTCGCACCGCTGTTTCAGGGTCAGCCCGGCAGCTTTCAACCGCTGGATTGCGACCTCTCCGATCGCAACGGGATTGACGCGATGATCTCTGGCCTCGACGACAAAGGGGGGCAGATCGATATTCTGGTCAACAACGCAGGGATCATCCGCCGAACCGAGGCCGCCCACCACAGCGTTGAGGATTGGGACGCCGTCATGGCGGTCAATCTGGATGCCGTCTTTTTGCTGAGCCGTGCATTCGGGGCGCGGATGCTGGACCGCGGTCATGGCAAAATCATCAACGTCGCCTCGGTGCTCTCCTTTCAGGGGGGAATTCTTGTGCCCGGCTACGCGGCCACAAAGGGCGCCATTGTCCAACTGACCCGCGCCCTCGCCAATGAATGGGCCTCCAGCGGCGTCAACGTAAACGCCGTGGCCCCCGGCTACGTGGCCACCGACAACACCTCTGCCCTGCAACACGATCCGGGCCGCTCGGCCGAACTGCTGGCAAGGGTTCCCGCAGGCCGCTGGGGACAACCCAAGGACATCGCTTGGCCCGCTGCCTTTCTCGCCAGCGATCTGGCCAAATTCATTCACCGTACTGTCCTGCACGTCGATGGTGGATGGCTGGCACGGTAGGCCAAAAAGTCTCGAATAAACTCGGTGCCTCGGCTAAAAAGCGCTTTTTTTTGCTTAAACTGGCCCTCGGAGCCGGGGGGCAGCGTGCTCTTTCCTGCCTTGACGCGTGTCGTCCCCGATGCGGTGCCCCTCCCGGCATCTCCAATTCTCTCGTCCTAACCAAAATTTATATTCAGTGTCGCGGTTCGACCATTGCTCCGAACAAACCTGCTGCGGCAGTGACCCGCGTCCGCTTTGGGGAACCTTCTGAGTGGCGAACACATTTTCGGTCAAAGTCCGGTCGGGGCCGTTCTACAATAACTTGTCCGAGCTGGCGGCTTGGGTGCCGCGTTGCCGCTTGATACCACTGAAACCGACGTCCCGAATGCCGCGTCATGCGCAGACGACGGCACGGCACAAGACGCCGCCACGACATGGCCACAGAGGCCGGAATAGCGGGCCTCGAAGTAAGCAAGGCAGTCGATCGATAGGGCAAGTCAATGACGCCCTGGACCAATAGACGAACCCGATCACATCACTCATCCGCGTCAAGCCAGATACGAAACCGACGCTGGCGCAGTTCTTCGGTGTTCGCGTACCAACTGCTATCCTGAACGAGCGCCCGGCCACCATGCTGAGGAGCGTTCGGCAGATAGGCGCGCATTGGCACGCCCGTGTCCGGGTTGAGACCGATCCGGTCGAAGGCGGACCGGCGGGTCGGACCATATGGGATACGGGCGGCGAAGCGCGCCATGCTGGCCGCCTCGGTTGCGTGGGTGATGAAGTTGCGGGCGGCATCGGGCGCGTCGGTCGCTGCGGCAATCGCCCAGACCTCGATGCCGATTATGCGGCCATCCCAGACGATATCGATGGGAACCCGGCCATTTTGTGCCAGGTCGAAGAACCGGCCGTTGAAGCCGGCTGCCATGACCGCCCGGCCATCGCGCAGCATCTGAGCGGGTTCGGCCGGGTCATCCCACCAGACGATGTCGTCCCGGATGGTATCAAGCTTGCGGAACGCCAGCCGCAGCCCGCGATCGGTGCTCAGAAGGCCATAGACCTGTTCGGGCGGCACGCCCTCGGCCAACAGCGCCCATTCCAGAATGCCATCTGGACTGCGCTGAATGGCGCGTGGGCCGGGAAAACGCGCCGTGTCGAAGACATCCTCGATACGGGTCGGTTTGACCCCGGCAAAGGCGCGGTCATCGAAGGCCATGACGCGGGCATAGGCATTCTGCGGAACGGAACAGCGATCCGGCCGAACCGGGGTGAAATCCGCCAGCGCCTCGGACGAGAAGAGCGCGCCCGGATCAAGCCTCAGCAACAGGCCGCTTGCGCAGGCAACGCGGGCCTGGTCGGCCAGCATGTCGATCACGTCCCATCCCTCGGCCGGACCGCGCTCGGCCAGAGCGGTCCAGGTGCCATCGTAGACGTCCACCTCGATATCGTGGCCAGTGTCTTCTGCGAAGGGCTCGATGATGGCCTGTCGTTGCGCGGCCTCATAGGCCCCGCCCCATGACACGATCGTCAACTCGTCTGCGGCCAAAGGGGCCGCGCTCAGCGCACAGGCCAGACAGAGATCAGATAGACGCATTCTCTTCCTTTCGCAGACGCGCCGATTCATCGAGCCAGGCCGAAATGAGATCCGCCTCCGATACCGCGCCAAGGTATTTCCCGCTCTCGCCCGACACGACGGGCACCGCATCGCCGACGAAACCGCGCAGGCGCTCCATCGCTTCAGCAAGATCGGTGGTGTCCTTAAAGATCAACCGGGCCTCCACGGTGCCTGCCTCGACATCGCCGATATCGCCATGGGCGGCGGGCGTGAACACGCCCAGCAAACTATCGTCCCGGTCGAGAACGAAAGCTTCGCGCCATCCGTGCTCATGCAAACGGTTCGCCACATCTGACGGGGTATCATCCTCGGTGGCAGTCACCGCATGGGCTTGCAGGTAGTCGGCAACCCTCAGCGCCGCGAGATGCGCGTGACCCCGTCCAAGGGAGAAGTCTATGCCGCGGCGGGCCAATTGAACGTCAAACAGGGACCGGCCAAAGGCGCGATGCGATACGAGGTTGGAAAAAACCACCGCAACCATCGCGGCGATGGTCACATCGTAGTTCCGGGTCAATTCGAATACGATCAGGATGCAGGTCAAAGGCGCCCCGATCACGGCACTGGCGAAACCCATCATGCCACAGATCGCGTAGATCGCCGCACCGGAACTGGGCAGGCCCACAATCCCTGACGCTACGGTCCAGAAAAACACGCCGATCAGGCTCCCGATCAGAAGTGAAGGGCTGAACGCGCCACCTGAGAAGCCGGCCCCGATGCACAGCGCGGTCAGCACGGTCTTGGCAACAATCAAGACCACCACTTCGCCCAACCCGAAGGCGCCGTCGATCGTGGCAAAGCGCAGTGTCGAGGTGCCGATGCCTAGAACGTCCGGCAGGGCCAGCGCCGTCAGACCGACCGCGAGGCCCGCCATGGCGGTGCGCAACTCGGGCCGCTTGATCCACCGTGCCAGCGGCGGCCCGAGGGCCAGAAGCAGCCGCATGAAGACAATGGCCCCTAACGCCACGAGAAGGCCCAGAGCCGCGATAAGAGCGAATTCAAAGCCATGTGCGATGCCGTGAGACTCGATCCGGAACAAAGCGGGTCGCTCAAAAATAACGTTGGCGACGACATAGCCAGTGACCGACGCGACGGTTACCGGTGCAAAGGCGCGGGTGGCGTAATGGCGCAAGACGACCTCATGCGCGAAAAGAACACCCGCAATCGGCGCATTGAAAGCGCTCGATATTGCTGCGGCCACGCCGCAGCCGATCGCGATACTGGCAAGATTGGGCACGCCAAGGCGCAGACGCCGCGCAAAGCCGCCGAAGATCGCGCCGAGATAGACCATCGGCCCGTACTGGCCGACCGAGGCGCCCGCGCCCAGAGACAGGGCGGCCGTTCCGGTCGAGATCAACCCGCTGCGAAGGCCCGGAAGCGGTTTGTGAAACTGCACGGCCTCGATTACGTCCGGCGGGCCCAGCGGCCGCCCGGCCGGTGACAGGTGTCTATGCACCAGTCCCACGATCAGCCCGCCCAGCGTCGGCACGAGGATCGTGGTCATGGCCACCAGCCACGGCAGGCTTTCCCACTGCACTCGCGCCTTGGGGGCGACCAACAGCCCAGTGTTCAGCAGCGTAACCAGCTCCACCAGTGCGACGGCCGCCAGCGAGGCTGCGCTCCCGACGACAAGGGCAATTCCGGTAAGAACGAGCACGCGCCATAGCAGCGGCGCCGTTTCGGTGTTTGGGTCTCTGGCCATCCAGAGTGAGGGTGACCCACTTGAAAGGACGACGCAAGGTCGGCTGAAATCGTTATCAATGCCGACGGTGCGACCGTCCGGAAAGGTCAATGGCCGTCATGGAAGCAAGAAATCCCAGCGCTTGCATCACCGATGGACGTAGGCATAGCCCCGGAACGGCCTCGCAGCCTTTGGTTCGAAAACGCGATAGCTGACCTTCACCGCCTGGATCGCGAACTGGTAAGAAGCGGGACGAAGTGACCTTGGATCAGTTTCGTGTTGCGAACGAAACAACTTTCTAAGCAAACGCCAATGCGCAGTAGAACTGCCGCGACAACTGCGCTTCGAACACTAGCGAACATGTAACTTTCAAAACTTCGGCCAAAAATTAATCCTGATTTATTGCCTGAAAACAGCATAAATAGCCACGCACCCGAACAAATAAGAAGCACCAACCAGAATTTACCAAACTCACTCATTCGTGCACGGAAAAGCTTTGCTAAGCGCAACGGCCATTCCGACTGCAGCGGGAATGTCCCATTGAGAAGGGTTGGCTCTAGCCCAATTTACGAATGTTTGCATTATCGCTCCGTTTGTTGCGTCAGCTTCAGATGTGAAGCGGTGATACGGGTTCCAGCCGTGCAGTTTACTCTCACAATTGTGCCTTGCAATTGTAGTGACTCCCTCGACAACGCCCATACAAAAAACGGCATCGAGATTGATTTCATCGTCAAGAGCAGCGTCACATTTTCCCAATAAATCCTGCACGTTATAAGCGTAGCCCAAATTTGCTGGCGTTAAGAGGACAGCAGTAAGCGTCAAAGCTTTTCCTATTCTCATACTTAGTGGTCTCCTTAGGACTATTGTATTCTAAGGCATCCCACTTGTCGGCGACCGTTGCAATCCGCTCGAGCAAGCCCAGCATTTCGTTGGAGCAATTTTACAGACTTTTTGTTTAGACGATTACACGAAACCAGAATGGCGTTGCAGGCTATTGAGTATTTCTAGTTTTGTGTGGGTGGGCTTTGTTTTTCAGATGTGTGAACCAAGACCGGCGGCGGCAGTCAAATTCTGGCGCTGTCAAATCAGAACAAAAAAGTTAATTTTCCCGTAAACTCCTATGCCAACCAAAAATATATGTGGGCAAAAATGTGGGGAACGACTTGGGTGGTTTGGTGCAAAATATTGATTTTGTTAGGATAAATTAGAATATGTGGCGGAGGAGGTGGGATTCGAACCCACGGTACGCTTTCACGCACGCCGGTTTTCAAGACCGGTGCATTCGACCACTCTGCCACTCCTCCGGTTTGTCTCTCCTACAGCGCCTTTTCCGATTCTGGAAGACACTGAAATCTGGGGATTTCCGCCGAAACGTTCTTGGGTGCTTTTCTTGCACACTGCAACACGCTAGACTGCGCCGAATTGGCGTTGGGCCATTGATGTTTAACAACGCCGGATCAACCGGCAAGCAGTGTGCGGAAACGCGGTGACAGGCAAAGGGCTCTTACATGGTGCAGCATATCATGGGCGGTAGGCAGCGGTGGCATGGCTTGGCCGCTTTGGCGATATCGGCATTGGCGCTGACCGGGTGTCAGGACGCCGGGCAGTTCAACCTTTTCAAGCCCAAGCCCGCCTCGCAAGATGGGGGCGAAGCGGACGCGACCGAGACGTCGGTCAAGCTGGTCGAGCGTGATGTCGAAGCGCCTGACGTGTTCCAAGTCACAGATATGGGGCTTTGGGATGGGCGTCCGTCGCTGGGCGGGGTGTGGGTGGCCCACCCTGACGTGAAAGAGCCCGAGCGGGTTATCATCCGCAACACCAGCAATTCCAAGTTTGTCATCGGGGCCTTGTTCCGGCGCGAGCGAGAAAACCCCGGCCCGGTCTTGCAGGTGTCGTCGGATGCGGCGGCTGCGCTGGGCATGTTGGCGGGTGCGCCTTCGCAGCTCAATGTTACAGCCCTGCGCCGCGAAGAGGCCCAAGTGCCCGACCCGGAGGCAGCATCCGCTGCTCCCGCAGCCGTCGATGCGCCCTCTGACGTTGAGACGTCGGCGCTTGATCCCGTAGCTGGGGCCGCCGCGGCGATCGACGCCGTGCCGGATGCCGCCGCAAGCGCCGCCGCACCTGACGCAGCGCCGCGCCCGGTGGCTGCGCCTGCGCCGAAACCGCGTGCTTCATCGTTGGACAAACCCTTTATCCAGATCGGCATTTTCAGCGTCGAACAGAACGCCAAAAATACAGCGACGGCCATGCGTCAGAACGGTATGGTGCCGACGGTCAAGAAACAAACCTCGCAGGGCAAGACGTTTTGGCGTGTCATTGTCGGCCCGGCCACCAACACATCCGAGCGCGGCACGTTGCTGAAAAAAATCAAGGGTGTCGGGTTTGACGATGCCTATCCCGTGACCAACTAAGTTCGGAGGGTGAAACCCGCCATGACCCGAGTGCTTGTTTCGATTACGGCCGTGCTGCTTTTGCTTTCGCCACTCTTCACGGCGGGAGCATCGGCCTTTGAGACGCGTGCCAAGGCGGCATATGTCATGGATACGACCACCGGAACGGTGCTGCTGAACCAAAATGCGGATCAGCCGCTGCCGCCTGCGTCCATGTCCAAACTTATGACGCTTTACGTCACATTCGAAGCGATCCGCGATGGCCGTTTGTCGCTGGACGAACGGTTGCCGGTGTCGCGGCACGCCATGAGTTTTGGCGGCTCGACCATGTTTCTTGACACAACCGACCGGGTGCGCGTCGAAGATCTGTTGCGCGGCATCATCGTGCTGTCGGGCAATGACGCCTGCGTCGTGTTGGCCGAGGCGCTCAGCCCGGATGGCACAGAGGCCGGGTTTGCCCGCTACATGACGCGCCGCGCGCAAGAAATGGGGATGACCAATTCCACATTCGTCAACGCCAGTGGCTGGCCGGCTGCGGGCCACCGGATGAGTATGCGCGACCTTGCCTTGCTGGCCAGCCGACTGATCAAGGATTTCCCCGGCTTTTACCCGATGTTCGCTGAAACCGAGTTTGCCTTTGACGGGCGTGCCCCGTCGAACACCCAAAACCGCAACCCGTTGCTGCGCCTCGGAATGGGTGCGGATGGCCTGAAAACCGGCCACACCCAAGAGGCGGGCTATGGGCTTGTGGGGGCGGCCAAACAGGGGGATCGGCGTGTGGTCTTTGTGATTTCGGGGCTGGACACGGCGCAGGCCCGCGCCGAAGAGGCGCAATCCATCGTCAACTGGGCGTTTCGCCAGTTCGTTGAAAAAGAGGTGCTGAAAGCAGGCACCGAAGTGGCGCGCGCCGATGTCTGGATGGGCGATGCGCCAAGTGTCGGCCTGACTCCGCAAAACGATGTCACCACGCTTTTGCCGGTGCTTGGCAGCGATGATCTGGAGGCCGAAGTCGTGTATCAAGGCCCGGTCCGCGCCCCGGTGGCCAAAGGCGACAGGCTGGGCGAACTGGTGTTCGCGCCCGATGGCCTGCCAGAAACCCGTGTGCCATTGGTGGCTGCCCAAGACGTGCCCAAAGGCGGCTTTGTCGCGCGCTTGCGCACTGTGTCGGGGCTGTTGCTGACCCGGCTCAAACAGGGGCCCGAGGGCGCGCTTTGACCAAACGCGGCTATTTCGTCAGCTTCGAAGGCATCGACGGGTCGGGCAAATCCACGCAGGCGCGGCTGCTGTCTGATCATCTGCGCGCCACTGGCCGCGATGTGGTGCTGACCCGCGAGCCGGGCGGCAGCCCCGGCGCTGAGGAAATTCGCAAACTGGTGCTGGAAGGCGCGACCGACCGCTGGTCGCCCGAAACCGAGCTGTTGCTGTTCACCGCCGCGCGCCGCGATCATCTGGAACGCACGGTCAATCCGGCGCTTG
>Ga0102925_1001530_pt1 | contig 12838 bp, 13 predicted proteins | sample SalPonR1_A_D1_MG_FD_78216 | JGI IMG/M metagenome (GOLD analysis project Ga0102925, IMG submission 78216) | Salt pond soil microbial communities from South San Francisco under conditions of wetland restoration - Salt Pond MetaG R1_A_D1_MG | ecosystem: Environmental > Aquatic > Marine > Intertidal...
ACGCCACCTCGGCGCAGGCGGCATCGAGGGCCTCGGGGGTATCGATCCAGTGAATCTCGGGGGTCAGGGGCATGCAGGATTCCGGCAGGGAAAGGGGGATCACTCGCCCCGGAAGGGCAGGCGACCATTGAAGGCGCGGCTCAGGGTGCCACCGTCGACGTACTCGAGCTCACCGCCCATGGGTACGCCATAGGCCAGCCGCGAGAGCGTCACGCCGAGGGGCGAAAGCTGGGCGGCGATATAATGGGCGGTTGCCTCGCCCTCCACAGTGGGATTGGTGGCGAGCACCACCTCCTCCACGCCACCCTCGGCGACGCGGGCCTCGAGCTGATCGAGGCCGATGTCCTCGGGGCCGATACCGTCGAGCGGCGAGAGGTGGCCATGCAGTACAAAGTAGCGGCCGCGATAGCCGCCGGCCTCCTCGATGGCCAGCTGGTCGGCGGGCGACTCCACCACGCAGAGCAGATCGTCATCGCGCCGCGAGCTGGTGCAGAGTCGACAGACCTCTTCCTCGGTGAGGGTTCGACAGCGTCGGCAGTAGCCGACCTGCTCCAGCGCCACACCCAGCGCCTCGACCAGGCGTCGACCGCCGTCGCGGTCGCGCTCGAGCAGGTGCATGGCCATACGCTGCGCCGTCTTGGGCCCCACACCCGGCAGCACGCGCAGCGTCTCCATCAGTCTCTCGACCAGCGGGGAAAAGCTCATCGGCGATCTATCTCGACGTCGATCAGAAGGGCATCTGGAAGCCCGGCGGCAAGTTGAGGCCGGCCGTGGCCTCCTCCATCTTGGCCTTGGAACTGGCCTCGACCTTGCGCACGGCATCATTCACGGCGGCGGCCAGCAGATCCTCGAGCAGTTCCTTGTCCTCTTCCATGACGCTGGGGTCGATATCGACCTTGCTCACGTCATGGCGTCCGTTCATGGTCACCTTGATCATGCCGGCCCCGGCTTCGCCCTGGACTTCGGCCTTGGCGACCTCCTCCTGGACACGCTGCATCTTCTCCTGCATCTCCTGGGCCTGCTTCATCAGATTGCCCATTCCACCTTTCATCATGGCGGATTCCTCTCATGGTTGATGTGATCGACAGCCGCGGCGCAATTCAACCGCGTGCCTCGGCGTCGGCCGGCTTGACCGTGGATTCGATCAGGCGCGCACCGAAAGCCTGCTGCAACTTCTGTATATGGGGGTCACGACTCAGGGCTTCAATCGCCTCGGCATGTCGCTGAGCGGCCAGGCGATCGGCCTGCTGCTTGGGGGTCTCGACTCCTGAGGGCAGCGGGCCCGACTCCATGGCCAGGAGGCGCTCGACCCCGATGGCCGCCAGCGCCTCGCGCATGCGGGTCACATGGACCTCGGCCTGCATCGCCTCCTGGGAGGGGTCGAGCCGCAGCGTCAGTCGTTCGCCGTCGTCGGCCTCGACAACGCAGTGGGCGGCCAGGTTACGCGTCAACCCCCCGAGCCCCAGCGAATCGAAGCAGGCCAGCCAGTCGGCGTGGCTGAAGCCCTCTGCCGCGACGGGCGCAGGAGCGGTCGGCGCTTCAGCGGTCTCCTCTTGCGTCGCTTGTGATTCTGTCACCGACGGGTCCGACAGCGCCGAGGCGCCAGGCAGGGAGGCCTCTGCCGGCCCGGCCGCGGGCTCGTCCACCGGCGAGACAGGAGAAGAGGCCTGCGGAGCTTTCGCATGCGGTTCTTCCTGCTCGATCCAGGGGGGCGGCTCGTCATTCGACCACGCGGGCATGTCGGCCTCAGCGGCCGACGCCACGGGCTCGGGTGACGGGCCAGCCGTCGCGGCTGAATCGGGGGCCTGCGAGGGCTCGGGGGTGAGCTGGGCGGGCGCGGGTGACGAGCCCGCCTGGATGGCCTGCCCACCTTCTGATGCCTGCTCCTGGCGAGCCGGCCCAGCCTGAGAGGGCGCACTGCCGCTCGGCGCCGTGCCGCCCGACCCGGCGCTGCCGGGCTCGCCCTGGCCACGCAGGGGCAGCGGCGTCTGCGCAGGACGCGGCACGCCCTGGGGGCGAAACGCCAGCATGCGCAGCAGGGTCATCTCCAGGGCGCTGCGCAGGTCCGGGGCGTGCGCCATGTCGCCACGGCCCTGGATGCCGATCTGGTAGTAGAGCTGAATGTCCTCGGCGGTAAAGCGCGCCGCCAGGGCGAGCAGCGCGTCGCGATCGCCATGGCCGTTATCCACGGCATCGGGCACCATCTGGGCGATGGCCAGGCGGTGCAGCACCCCGGTGACGTCGTTCAGCACCGCGGCGAAGTCCGGCCCCTGCTCGGCCAGGGCAGCGACCTCGGCGAGCAGCCGAGCGGCATCCACCGTGGCCAGGGCCTCGATCAGCGCGAGCACGTGGCGATGATCGAGGGTACCGAGCATCGCGGCCACGTCGGCATGCTGCACCGCTCCCTGGCCGAAGGCAATTGCCTGGTCGGTGAGGCTCATGGCATCGCGCATGGACCCCTCGGCCGCCTTGCCCAGCAGCCACAGCGCACTCTCCTCGAAGGACACCCCTTCGACCTCGAGCACCTTGGCCAGGTGGCCGACGATGCGCTCGGGCGGCATGTGCTTGAGGGTGAACTGCAGACAGCGCGACAGCACGGTGGGCGGCAGTTTCTGCGGGTCAGTGGTCGCCAGCAGGAACTTCACATGGGGTGGCGGCTCTTCCAGGGTCTTCAACAGCGCGTTGAAGCTGCTGGTGGAGAGCATATGCACCTCATCGATGAGGTAGACCTTGTAGCGCCCCTGCGTCGGCGCGTATTGCACGTTGTCGAGCAGTTCGCGGGTATCCTCGACCTTGGTGCGTGAGGCCGCATCGACCTCGATCAAGTCGACAAATCGCCCCTCGTCGATGGAACGGCAGCTGTCGCACTCGCCGCAAGGGGTCGAGGTCACGCCCTCGTCGCCCTTGCCGTTACGGGTGCAGTTCAGGCACTTGGCCAGAATGCGCGCCAGGGTGGTCTTGCCCACGCCGCGCGTGCCGGTGAACAGGTAGGCATGATGCAGACGCCCCTGATCCAGGGCATTGACCAGCGCGCGCTGGACATGCTCCTGGCCCACCAGTTCGTGGAAGGTACGCGGTCGCCACTTGCGGGCCAGAACCTGATAGCTCATGCAGCGCGGAATCCTTGCGGTGAAGCGAACAGCAGCGGTGGAATTGACGAACGCCGGGGCATGCGATGACGCGGCCCGATGTCCGACAGCAAGGCACCATTCTAGCGACCGGGAAGCGCTGCGGGAAGCAACGCCCGATGGTCGTCACCCCGGATATTCCCGCAAGAGATCGCGACCGTAACCCCGGATGAAGTCCAACGCCCGGGCATGCTTCCAGTCGTCGCGATAGACCAGGCCGAAACTGAAGTCGATCTCGGGCGTGAAAGGCAGCATCGACACCCCGTCTTGCGGGGAAAGCTGGTCGGTGGCGGTGATCGGGTTCATCACGCTGATACCGACACCACTGGCCACCAGGGCGGTGATGGCGCCGATATTGGCTTCGGTCTTGCCGGCAATATGAATGCCGTGCGTGGCGGTCAGGTTGAGCAGCGGATCGGCGCCGACATTGGGCTGATTGCTGATCACCAGATACTGGTCCTTGAGATCTTCGATGGTCACCGCGCTCCGGGCTGCCAGGGGGTGGCTCCCGGGCACCAGGCAGCGGGCCTGGGTCGTCAGCCATGCCTCGACGCGCAGCACGCGCGAGGTGACCGGCAGTGTCACGAAGCCGATATCGGCATGGCCCGACTCTACCTCCCGCAGCACATCATGACTCGACATCATGTCGAAGCTGATGCTGAACCCACGATTGTCCTCGAGCAGTGCGGCCACCAGACGCGGCACGAAGCCGAAGGCCAGGCCCGGAATCGCCGCAATCCGCAGTCGCGAGGTACCAAACTCCTTGAGGGCCAGCACGCTGTGGCGCAGTTCATCGATATTGCCCATCAGACGCAAGATCTCCTCATAGAGCTCGCGCGCTTCGGGGGTCGCCACCAGCCGGTTCTTCTCACGCAGAAACAGTTCGAGTCCCAGGTTCTGCTCCAGCTGGGCCAGAGAACGGCTGACCCCCGACTGGGTGATGCCCAGCGTCCTGGCCGCCTGCGAGGCGCTGCCGGCCTCGAACAGGGTCTTGAAGATCGCCAGCGCCTTGAGCGAGTGGATGTTGACGTCTGCCATGAGTAAAAATCATCGTGTTCGGTAAAAAGATCATATATTGAAATATTTTGCTGCCGCTACCTAGACTGTTGCTATCCGAACCACATAACGACAACGGATCGACAAGATGACGGCTTCTCCCCTGTTCTACCAGGCTGGCCCCCCGATGCCGGAAGTCAGCCACGGCCACGGTGTCTTCCTGTGGGACATCCACGGCAAGGAGTACCTCGATGGCTGCTCCGGGGCCATTTCCTGCAACCTCGGCCATGGCCGCCAGGACATCCGGGACGCCATGCTGGCACAGCTGGACCGCGTCGCCTTCACCTACCGCACCCAGTTCGAGAACGCCCCGGCCATGGCGCTGGCCCAGCAGCTGGTCGAGATCACCGAGGGTGACTTCGAGAAGATCTTCTTCGTCTCCAGTGGCTCTGAAGCCGTCGAATCGGCCCTCAAGCTGGCCCGACAGTACGTCGTCGCCCGCGGCGAGTCGCAGCGCCGCCACTTCGTCTCGCTGCGCCCCTCCTATCACGGCAGCACGCTGGGCGCGCTGGGCGTCACCGGCTACCAGCCGCTGGAAGGCCCCTTCACCGCCATTACCCCCGGCTCCATCAAGGTGCCGGGGCCGGACTTCTATCGTCAAAACGACGGCGATCGCGATGTCCACATCCAGCGTGTGCTCGACGAAACACGCGCGGCAATCGACGCGGCCGGCGGCGACACCATCATCGCCATCGTGCTCGAGCCGGTGGGCGGCGCCAGCACTGGGGCGCGACTGGTCGACAAGAGCTACCTGGAGGGACTTCGGCGTCTGTGCGACGAGATCGGCTGTCTGCTCATCTTCGATGAGGTACTGAGTGGCGTGGGTCGAACGGGCAGCTGGTTCGCCTACCAGCAGTGGGGCGTGACCCCGGACCTGCTCACCACCGCCAAGGGGCTGGGCGCCGGCTATTATCCGGTGGGTGCGCTGCTGTGCCGTGAGCAGATCGTCGCGACAGTCATGGCCGGCGGTGGCTTCCAGCATGGCCACACCTATGCCGGCAACCCCCTGGCCTGTGCCACTGCCCTGGCCACCCTGCGTGCCATCCAGCACGAGGGCCTGCTGGACAACGTCAGGGCCCGTGGCCAGCAGCTCCAACAGGGCCTGCAAGCGCTGCAGAACCGCTACCCCTGGATCGGCGATGTGCGCGGCCTGGGCCTGCTGTGGGGCGTCGAGCTGGTCATGGATCCCGTCGAGAAAACGCCCTTCCCTGCCGAGGCCAATCTCTTCGCCCGCATCACGGCGCTGGCCAAGGAGGAAGGCCTGCTGATCTATCCCCGCCGCTCTCTCAACGGCCTGGCCGGCGATCATTTCCTGGTCAGTCCGCCCTTTACCATCAGCGAAAGCGAGACCCTGCTGCTGCTCGAGCGACTCGGCATCGCCCTGAGCCGCCTCGACAGCGAGGTGGTATCGCCGCTGCTCAAGCAGCACAGCGCTGCCACCGCCCACGGCACCACAGGCTGAGACCCCATGACGCTGCTCAACCACAAACACTCGACGATCGAGGCAGCCATCGCCAGCATTCCGCATGGCGCCGTGATCATGGTCGGCGGCTTCGGCTCGCCGGGCACCCCCTTCGCCCTGCTCGACGAGCTGCTGGCCCAGGGCCAGACCGGCCTGACACTGATCAAGAACGATGCCAATGAACCCGATATCGGCATCGGCCGGCTGATCCGCGCCGGTCGTGTCGACCGGCTGCTGACCTCGCATATCGGCCTCAACCGGATCGCCATCGAGGAGATGAACCAGGGACGGCTGGCCGTGGAGATGTACCCCCAGGGCCTGCTCGCCGAGAAGATCCGCTGTGCCGGTGCCGGCCATTACGGCTTCCTCACCGACATCGGCCTGGACACCGAGATCGCCGCGGGTCGCCGCGAGATCGAGTGCGATGGCCGGACCTGGGCGATCGAGCCGGCCATCCGGGCCGACATCGCCCTGGTTCACGCCGACCTGGCCGATGCCTACGGCAATCTCGTCTACCGCGGCACCGCCATCAACTTCAACCCGCTGATGGCCATGGCAGCCGACCGGACCATCGCCCAGGCCTTCGAGATCCGCTCCCCCGGGAGCCTGATGCCGGAAGCCATCCACACCCCCTGCGCCTTCGTCAGCCAGGTGGTACAGGTCGACCCGGTCACCAGCGAACAGGGGAGGCGCGCCCATGCCATCTGATCAGGAGAGGATTCTCGCTCGCGCCGCCCGGGAAGTGGTCGCCGGCCAGATCGTCAATCTCGGCATCGGCCTGCCCACCCGACTGTTTCACTACCTGCCCGAGGACATGGAGGTGCTGATCCATTCGGAGAACGGCGTGCTGGGCTGCCAACCCCTGGCATCGGGCCGCGAAGCCGACCTCGAGATGATCGATTCGGGCGGGGCCTATATCGGCACGCGCCCGGGGGCCAGCGTATTCGACAGCGCACTGTCCTTCGCCATGATCCGGCGCAGCCGGGTGGATATCACCTTCATGGGTGCCTTCGAGGTCGACCAGGCGGGCAACCTGGCCAACTGGAAGATCCCCGGCAAGTTCTCCCCGGGGATCGGCGGGGCCATGGAGCTGGCCCAGAAGGTCGACACCCTGGTGGTACTCTGCTCGCACAACGACAAGCACGGCAACCCCAAGATCCTGCGGCACTGTCGGCTGCCGCTGACGGCGCCGCGCTGCGTGTCGCGGATCATCACCGAGAAGGCCGTGATGCAGGTGACCGCTGCCGGGCTCGAGGTGATCGATATCGCCGAGGGGCTGGAGGTGGCGGCGCTGCGCGCGGCCACCGAGGCCGAGCTGATCATCGACGAGTCACGATTGGGGAGGTTCTGATGTTCGACGCCAAGGAACAACGCATCCTCGAGCGCTGTGAGGCACTGATGGCGCCGGCCCTGGAACTCACCCGGGACCTCGTCCGCGACTACAGCGTGCTGGGCCAGGAACAGGATGCCCTGACCACCATGGAGCGCTGGTTCTCGCGCCTGGACCTGCCGACGGAGCGTGTACCGCTGGATGCCCCGGGCTTCGCCGACCATCCGCAGCGTGCGCCGACCGAATGGTCGAGCGCGGGCCGCTACAACCTGGTCTCACGACTCAACGCCGGAGCCGATGGCCCCCACCTGGTGCTCAACGGCCATCTGGACGTGGTGCCCGCCGAACCCACCGACATGTGGACACGCCCCCCCTGGGAGCCCTGGGAGCAGGACGGTTGGCTCTTTGGTCGCGGCGCCGGCGACATGAAGGCCGGCATCGCCGCCATGGTCATGGCGGTGCAGGCCGTGCGCGAGGCCGGCGTGGCGATCGACTTCCCGCTGACGCTGCAGACCGTGATCGAGGAGGAGTGCACCGGCAATGGTGCCCTGGCCTGCCTCCATCAGGGCTACAGCGGAGACTTCGTGCTGATACCCGAACCTTTCGGGGCACAGATCTACAGCGGCCAGGTGGGCGTGCTGTGGTTCCGGATGCGCATCGACGGGGTGCCGGCGCATGTGCTGGACACCCGCGCCGGCAGTAACGCCATCGAGGTCCTGCAGGACTATCTGCCCGCCTTCAAGGCGCTGGAGAAGGAGATCAATGCCCTGCCCCGCCCCGCACCCTATGCCGCGCTGGACCATCCCTTCAACCTGAGCATCGGCAAGATCGAGGGCGGCAACTGGGCCTCCAGCGTGCCGGCCCATGCGATCCTGGAGGGACGCGTCGGCTTCCCGCCAGGCATGGCGCCAGATGAGATCATGGCCCGCGTGCGCCAGGTCATCGCCGAGCACCATGCCAGTCTCGATGACGGCAGCCCGGCCCCCTCCGTCGCGTTCCATGGTTTTCGCTCCGAAGGCCACCTAGTCGACCTGGAGACACCGCCGATCCGCCTGCTGACGCGCTGTCACGAGGACCTGATCGGCACGCCGCCAGACCACTACCTTTCGACCTGTACCACCGACCTGCGGGCCTTCCATGTCGCGGGCGGCATCAACGGTACCTGCTATGGCCCGGTCGCCCAGCGCATCCATGGCGTCGACGAGTGCGTCGAGATCGATTCCATCCGCCGGGTGATGGCCACCTACGCCCTCTTCATTCATCGCTGGGCTCGCCTCACCGGACTCCAGGGAGACGACGCATGAACGATGCCTATCTGGTCGACTATGCCCGCACCGCCTTCACCCGCGCCCATCCTCGCAAGCCGGAGGTCGACGCCTGGTCGGGCCAGCGTGGCGACGTCCTGCTGGGTCAGGTCATCGACGCCCTGCTGGAGCGAACTCGCCTCGAAGGGGGCACCATCGAGGATCTTAGCGTCGGCTGCGCGCTGCCGGTCAAGGAGCAGTGGAGTTTCGGCGGACGCTATCCCCAGTGGCTCTCGCGGCTGAGCCTGAACTGTGCCTCGCGCCAAATCGACCAGCAGTGCGGCTCGAGCCTGGCCGCGCTGCGCGGGACGGTCCGTGAGATCCAGGCCGGCACCGTTCAGGCCGGCCTGGCGGGCGGTTTCGAGAACATGTCGCGTGTGCCGATGGGCCCGGCCCTGTTCCAGGAGGGCATCCTGACCGTGCCGGACGCACTGCAAGGGGCCGAGGATCTCGACCTGGGCGTGGCCATGAACATGGGCCTGACCGCCGAGCGGCTGGCCAGCGAGAGCGGCATCTCCCGCGAGGCCATGGATGCCTTCGCCCTGCGCTCCCATCAGCGTGCCGCCCAGGCCGAGCAGGCCGGCTGGTTCGACGGCGAACGCCTGGCACTGGCCAACCCGGCCGGCGAGGTGGTCGCGCGCGATGCCAACATCCGTGCCGACACCAGCCTCGAACGTCTGGCAGGCCTCGCCCCGGCCTTTCTCGAGGCAGGGAGAGTCACCGCCGGCAACAGCTCTCCGCTCACCTCGGGCGCCGGCGCGGCCCTGGTCATGGCCGAATCCGCCATGGCCCGGCACGGCCTCTCGCCCCTGGCCAGGGTCGTCGAGGTGGTCGACTGCGGCGTTGCGCCGGAGCGCATGGGGGCAGGCGCGGCGGCCGCCATTGAAAGAGCCCTGAGAGTGACCGGCCTGAGAATCGAGGATATCGAGGCCTGGGAGATCAACGAGGCCTTCAGTGCGGTACCGCTCTATGCCATGCAGGCCCTGGGCCTCGACGCCGAGCAGGTGAATGTGTTCGGCGGCGCACTGGCACTCGGCCACCCCCTGGGGGCGACCGGTATCCGCCTGACCGGCACTCTGGCGCGCATTCTGCACGCCCAGGACAAGCGTTACGGCTGTGCGGCCGCCTGCATCGGTGGCGGCCAGGGCATCGCCGTGATCCTCGAGCGCGTATGACAGGTGCCTCTGGCACCGGCTAGTTTCCAATATCCAGGTAGACAAACAGGAGGTGACCTCCCCTGCAAGCCGCGCGATGCACTCCCTGACGCCCCGGCGTCACGATCGACAGACCACCACCACCATCACCAACAACAAGCAGGCACTGACATGACAATGCACAAGAAACCCTTTGTTCGCCCCCTCATCGGCACCCTGGCACTGCTCGGCGCTGTCACCCTCGCCACCCTGCCGGCCCAGGCCCGAGACCTCCCGGCGATCCAGGAGGATGTCTTCCAGGTCGCCAATTCCGGCGCCTATCCGCCCTTCAGCTACGTGGATACCGCCGGCAACCTGGTCGGTTTCGATGTGGATATCGCCGAGGCGCTGGCGGACAGGATGGGCGTCGAGGTCAATATCCAGACATCGCCCTGGAACGGCATCGTCGCCGCCCTGGCAGGCGGCCGTTTCGACGCCTGCATCTGCAGCATGAGCGCCACCGATGAACGCCGAAAGGCCGTTGACTTTACCGACCCCTACTACCGCTCAGGACTCTCCATCTGGGTGCGCGAAGAGACCGACGATGTCAGCAGCATCGCGGACTTCGAAGGCAAGCGCGTGGGCTCGACACTCGGCGAGACCGGCAATCAGTGGGCCACCGAAAAGGCCGAGGGCAGGTGGCGCAACCAGACCTTCCAGGGCCTGCCCGACATGCTCAATGCCCTCACTACCGGTCGCATCGACGTCATGGTCGCCGACGATATTCCCGTCTACGTCGCGCTGAACGAGGAAGATATCGACATCAAACAGGTAGATGTGGGCGACTTGCCGCGCTTCCCGGCCGCCATCGCCCTTCAGAAAGGCTCCCCGCAGCTAAAGGAGGCACTCAACACGGCGCTGGCCGAGATTCGGGCGGACGGCACCTACCAGCAGATCGTCGACAAGTGGATCGGCCCAGGGGTCGAATTCAACTGATGGGATCGACACAGCAGGGCGAAAGCCCTGCTGCTGCCCACCCTTCCTGACAACACAACAACAGGAAAGAAGGGATCATGGACTTCAATCTGATGATCGAGATCGCGCCGCTACTGGTACAGGCGGCCTGGGTGACGGTGGACATCTCCGCGCGCGCCCTGTTCTTCGGTTTCTTTATCGCCTCGGCGCTGGTGGTGCTGCGCACCTCGCGAATCCGGCCCGTGCGCTGGCTGGCCCGCGCCTATATCAGCGTGGTGCGCGGCACGCCCTATTTCGTGCAGCTGCTGCTAATCTTCTACGGGGGGCCCGCCATCGGCCTGCGCCTGGACCCCTTCACCTGCGGGGTGGTGGTGGGCGCCTTCAACATCGGGGCCTACATGAGCGAAGCCATTCGTGGCGCCATCGAGTCGGTGGACAGTGGCCAGAACGAGGCCTCGCGCTCACTGGGCTTCGGCCGTCTGACTACCCTGCAATACATCATCCTGCCCCAGGCTGCCGGTCTCATGATCCGCTCAGTGGGTGTGCTGGCGATCATTCTGGTCAAGAACTCCTCGCTGGTATCGATCATCTCGGTGGTCGAGTTGACCTACCAGGCCCAGCGACTGATCGGCTCCACCTACAAGCCCCTGGAAGTCTTCACGCTTAGCGCCCTGATGTACATCGTCATCATCTATGCGGTCATGGGCATCGTGGAGTTCCTCTATCGCCGGGCCACGCGCTACACCTTCCTGTAACCCTTACCGGGCGCCTTACCGGGCCACAACAACCAGGATAGCCCCATGGAATTCGACTTCAGCCCCGTTATTGACTACTTGCCTGTACTGCTGCAAGGCGTCGGCGTCACCTTGCTGATCGGCGTGGCCGTCGCCGTGATGTCGGTGGTTGGCGGCCAGATCGTGGCGGTCATCACGCTGTATACCCGCAAGATGGTGAACTGGCCACTGCGCTTCTTCATCTGGCTGTTCATGACCACACCGCTGCTGCTGCAGCTCTATTTCCTGTATTTCGGCATTGGCGAGTGGATACTCATACCGGCGATCGTGGTAGGTGTGCTGGGCCTGGGCTTTCATTACATGGCCTACAACGCCGACATCTTCATCGCCACCATCAAGTCCGTGTCGAGTGGCCAGTATGAAGCATCACGCTCGCTGGGTTTCGGGCATCTGGCCACGCTGTTCTATGTGGTTCTCCCCCAGGCGTTCAATCGCGCACTGCCCCAGCTGAGCAACAACATGATCATCATGGTCAAGGATATCTCGGTGCTCTCGGCCATCGGCATCGGCGAGATGGTCTACGTCTCGCAGTACGCCATCAGCGTGACCTTCCGCCCCTTTGAGTTCTACATCACCATCACCGTTATCTACTACCTGATCAACCTGATGATGGAAGCCGGCCAGACGTGGATCGAACGTCGTGCCGCCTACCGCAGCTAACGAGGACGTCACATGACACAGACAACCGAGACCCCGATGGTCGAGCTCAAGGGCGTCAAGAAACGCTTCGGCGACCTGGAAGTGCTCAAGGGTATCGATCTTAGAGTCGACCGCGGCAGGATCATCTCCATCATCGGGCCGTCGGGTTCGGGCAAGAGCACCCTGTTGCGCTCCGTCAACAACCTGGAAGTGATCGACGAGGGGCAAATTCTGCTGGATGGCGTGCAGGTCAACCGTCCCGACCTGAAGGGACTCGCCTTCGAGAAGCACATCAACCATATCCGCCAGAACATGGGCATGGTGTTTCAGCACTTCAATCTGTTTCCCCACCTCTCGACACTCGAAAACGTGACGCTGGCCCCCCGAAAGCTCAAGGGAGTGAGCGCCAGTATCGCCCGAGAACTGGGCATGGAGCTGCTCGAGCGCGTGGGACTGGCGGACAAGGCACAGGTCTACCCGAGCGCCCTCTCGGGTGGCCAGAAACAGCGGGTGGCCATCGCCCGGGCGCTGGCCATGCAACCCAAGGTCATGCTCTTCGATGAGGCCACCTCGGCCCTCGACCCCGAGCTGGTCGAAGAGGTCAACCGCGTCATGAAGGGACTGGCCGAGGAGCATATGACCATGCTGATCGTCACCCACGAGATGGCGTTCGCGCGCGACGTTTCCGACTGGGCGATGTTCATGGATGGCGGCGTGGTGGTCGAGGCCAATACCCCTGAGCACCTTTTCAGTCATCCCGATCAGGAACGCACCCAACACTTCCTGCGCAAGCACCTGGGCACACAGGGCTGAACAAGACCGCGGTTCGACGGCCACGAAGCGTCGTCGAACCGCGTACGCCGGGCCGTTCACACGCAACGTGCTGCGTCAGGACCGGCACACCTAGGCGGTCTCGGGGGTGACGCCTGGCATCACGTGCACCCCGCTGTGACGTCGATGGGATTCAGGCTTCCAGCGCCTGGCGTTCGAGCGCCTGCCTGATGCCGTCATCCAGCC
>Ga0102925_1001534_pt1 | contig 12811 bp, 13 predicted proteins | sample SalPonR1_A_D1_MG_FD_78216 | JGI IMG/M metagenome (GOLD analysis project Ga0102925, IMG submission 78216) | Salt pond soil microbial communities from South San Francisco under conditions of wetland restoration - Salt Pond MetaG R1_A_D1_MG | ecosystem: Environmental > Aquatic > Marine > Intertidal...
CATTTCAGCAAATGACACCCTCGACGATTTGAAGCCGGCTGTTTCTACGTTTGCGATATTATTACCGATGGTATCCATTTTCGTTTGAAATGCTCTCAAACCGCTAACACCGGAATTAAGTGACCGTATTAAAGACATAATTTACTCCTTATTTTTATTGACGATATTAAAATTTACGCCGGGCTTATCTCACGACAATCCAGTTATTAATTAAGATTCATTTGTATTTTGCGCTACTTCCTCAACATCACCTATTGAGACATTTACACCATTCACGTGTAGGAAAACACCACTTCCTGTATACCTTACTTTTCCTACTGTTCCTTCAACATAGGTCAGTGCATTCACTTTTGAGCCCTCGTTCGAGGCTTGAATTTCTACGTGATAGTTGCCGTCGGCCATTCGGTCTCCGGCATCGTTACGCCCGTCCCATGACCATTGATTATCTCCACCGGCAACACCGGAAAGTTTTTCTCTCCGAACTTCAGACCCACTCTCATTCCGAATGACTATTTCAACTTCCGATGCGGAGTTCTGCAGCTTATATTGAATATTTGATTGTCCACCCGGTGCCAGGTAAACTTCACTGCTCAATGCTTTTACATGTTTGCCAGTCATGGAAGCAGCCATTGAGTTTGTAAGACTTGCGCTCATCATGTCCTGGCTGCCCTGAAGTGTAGAGAGTCCGCTGTTTACACTTATCAGCTGCTCTACAGAGTTGAACTGGGCCAGTTGAGCTGCGAACTCTTTACTGTCTAGTGGATTAATTGGATCCTGATTTCTCATCTGAGCAACCAAAAGCTGCAGGAACTCCTGCTGCCCCATTTCGCTGTTGCTCGCTTTATCCTTTTGATTAAAGGCTTGTGATGTTTGAGAAAGTATATTATTAATTTCCATAGCTGATGATATTTAAGCGGTCCATTCCATTTGATTATATCCGAAATTCCTTACCGTTCTTCCGACAGGTTGTCTATCTGTCACATTTCCACGTACTCCATCTGAAGAGGTCTGATATCCCCTGTTTGAAGATTTTTGTCCCTGCATGGTGTCGAACCATTCTGAAGAATTTCCATCGCCCTGCTGGTTGAACTCGAGATCCACCTCAATATCAAACTCATTTTGAAGATGGTCTTTGATCTCCTGCTGATTCATTTGAAGCAGTTTTGTCAATTCAGTGTTGGTTGATCCCAATTTGAGGTGAAGCACACCCTCTACTTGACGAACAGAGATTTGTACATTCTTCCCGTTTTCCAGAGAAAACGTATGCTTCTGCCATGTTTCAGATGTTTTGCCACTTCCGGCCGACTTTTGAACGCTTTGAGTAATACCATTCAGAAGCTGCTGCCGAACAGATGTGTTCATGATTGGAATGTGGTTCAGACGCGAAAGTCCCAGGTGTAAAGCGTTTGATTTCTTGTCATCCACACTTTCGCTTCCCTCATAGCCAAAACGGTTCCAGAAAAGGACAGACTCTTCCATACTCCCTTCATCAGCGGAAATATTCAGACTTCCCGGTTCTTGACCACCTGATAACGAAAACAGAGATTTTGCAGATCCATGATCTGAAGCATTCCTGCTTCTTGCCTGATCTTCGAAAGATGCTGTATTTAAAATACGTGCCGACATCTTTTTCTCTTTTTCTTCCCGCAGTCTGTCGACATTCACACTCTTAGCATTCACAGCAGTTCCGGTAAGCCCCGCCTCACTCATTCCTGCACTTCCATTCTGTAAAACTTGCTCAAATGAAATATCCTGAGAATTTTCAGTACTTGTACCTGCTTCCGAAGCCTGAGTAATTCTACCACCCTTCTCCCCATTTTCAGTTGAAAAGAGTTGTTCTCCATCGCGTTTAATTGATGTATCATGAGATTGAACGGGTTGACTTCGTTCTTGCATCAGTTTGAGTTCATCAGCCGGTGGTTTAATGTCTTTGCCGGCCGATACTATTTTCTCTTCTGGTACAACCGTATTTTTAACACCGTGATCGGTACCCACAGGATTTACTCCGTTAGTCGATGATGCGATATTATTATATTCGGATTTAAGTTTCTGAATTACCGATGGATCTGACTTACCATTTTCTGTACTTGCAGTAGATTCAGTTCGGTTTTGTTTACCTTCAACAATCTCGTTTGATGTCTTAGAATTATCGGCTTTTTCACTTTGTAGCTCCGATGCTGATACTTCTGACTTTCCCGTATCTGCATTCATATTTGCAGAATTGAGTTCACCCTCAGAAGCCGCTTTTTGATCTGAACCCTCAACTATATTTCCCTTGCCTTCAGAACCATTTTCAACTGAGCGTTGCTCAACAACCTCTTTGTCTGAAACATCATCTTTAGAAATAACGGATTCGTCAGTAGAGTTTTCGGGAGATAGACCGGCCCCCTCTGTCACAGTATCTGCTTCAGCTTTATCTGTGACCTCTTGCTCGTTCGTCAAATTATTTACCTCGACTTCGATATTATCACTACTATCTGCTGATGCGTCTCCGGCTTCAGCCTCCTTTAAGCGATTTGTGAGTGCAGAAAGAGTGAGTAACGATTTCGCTCCATTATCATTTTTATTTTCACCTTCACTTTCGCCCTCTTCAGAGTTCATATCGGAGAGCAGATTTTTTCCGCCATCATCTTCATCTGTCTGCAGAGCATTTAAAATGGCACCGAAAATTCCTTTTGAAGGTTCTTTTTCAGTCTGGCCTTTCGCAGTCTGAAAATCCTCAGGCTGCTTACCCTGCATAATCATGTTTGGACTTATCATATCATGATTTTTTGCATGAGCTCAGCCGCTCGTTCCGGTTTTAGGGCTCTTAATAGTTTTTCACGCTGGATACTTCCTCCACCCTGATACAGTTTCACTAGCTGATCCTTATTCATTTTATCCACGATTGGAGCTAACTCCTCTTCATCCAGGTTCAGCAAACTTTTAATCCGATCTGAAAAACTTTCATCAAACCCCGCGATTCCAACGCCGTTCTCTACAATTTCTTCCCGTGGCGCTGTTGAAGACCGTTTGTTAATTGAGTCCTGAATTGCTGTCATCAGCACATTCAAACTGTCATTTACCTGTTTCAGCGAATCAATACTACGATTCAACTTATCTTCACGTTCTAAATATTCCTGCATCTGGTTTGCCATGTCTTCAAATTCTTTGTTTAAATCTGGATCATCCAAATTCACATTTTTGGAAAATGTCATCTGTTCTTGATCCGCCTGTCGATGAATAACTTCCTCATATCTGTCTGCATTGATTTTTGGGTAGAGAAAGTAGAATGCGACCAAAAAAATGGGCAACAAACCTACCAATACTGCCCCAATGATCAGTTTCTTCTTATCCATATCTATCGACCGAAACTTTGCGTTGCAATTTCATCCATGGTCTTTTGCTCATACCTGTTCAGTTCTTTTTTGAAAATTCGTTCTTCCACTTCTTTGAGCTTTACCAAGATATGTTTGTCCTTATGTGCCTGAGCCAGCTTTTCTCTTTCCTCACCGACTCGTTTTTCAGCTTCACCCGCTTTCTCATTTAGCTGTTTCATAACATGATGAGCTTCCTGAATATGGGTACTGTAAAGTCTTACATTATGGATGCCTGCTGCTTGTTCGGTCTGCCCTGCTTCGAGGAAATCTTGAAGTTTCTTATTCACATCTTGTTTCACCTGCTCAATTTCCTCTTTTTTCATCACCTCTTTAGCTAGACGCAGTTTCTGCATCTTTTCCTGATGCTTTCTAACTTTCAATACCGGTTCCAGAGAAAACTTAAACTTCATGATTTATTCCTAGATTAATTCTCAACTATCTTTCGGAGGTTACCCCAGAGATCTTCACTGAAGTCGGCCTCGTTTAAATCCTGTATCAAAAATGATTCCAACTTTGGATATTTTTTAATTGCATCATCAATTTTTGGATTGGAACCCCTAACATATGCACCAATATTGATGAGCTCTTCTGCTTCACGATAGGTAGCAAGAATCTCCCGTGCCTGCATCGCAAGTTTACGCTGATCGTCTGTTACAATGTTCGGCATAACCCGCGAAATACTTTCCAGAATATCAATAGCCGGATAGTGATTTTTATGGGCTAGTCGCCTTGAGAGGACGATATGGCCATCCAGAATGGATCTTACTGCATCCGCTATCGGCTCGTTCATATCATCATTATCTACAAGCACAGTGTATAAACCTGTAATACTTCCGGCTCCTGTTTTACCCGGCCGCTCAAGCAGTTTTGGGAGTATGGCAAATACACTGGGAGTATATCCTTTGGTTGTTGGAGGTTCACCCGATGCCAACCCAATTTCTCTCTGAGCCATGGCAACGCGGGTTACTGAATCCATCATCAACAGGACATTTTTTCCTTGATCGCGGAAATATTCAGCAATGGCTGTGGCTGTATAGGATCCTTTCACCCGACTCATTGCTGCCATATCGGAAGTAACGGCAACTACTACAGATTTTCTCCGGCCCTCCTCGTCCAGTGTTTCCTCGACGAACTCCTGAACCTCTCTCCCTCGCTCACCAATCAGGGCAATAACATTTACATCTGCAGAGGAGTGCTTGGCAATCATTCCCATTAATACACTCTTACCCACACCTGATCCTGCAAACAAGCCAATTCTTTGGCCTTGACCCACTGTATTCAATGCGTCCAGAGCGCGGATTCCTGTATGCATCACACTGTCTATCCTTTCTCTCATCAATGGAGAGGGAGGATCGTTCTGTATGGGCTGATATTCACTTCTGAAAATTTTCCCCTGATGATCTATAGGAACACCATTTTCATCCACCACCCTACCCAGCATTGCGTTCCCGACCGGAACAGTCATCGACTGCCCCATACTTTCCACAAGGCAGCCCGCCCTCATACCTTCAACCCGGTCGAAAGGCATTAAAAGTGTTTTCTCCTCTCGTATTCCCACAACTTCGGCCTGGACCATTGTGCCGATTGTAGTGTGAATTCCATAAACTTCCCCAACAGACGCGTCCATACCCGTGCATTCAATGATTGTACCAACAATAGATGAAACCTTTCCGTAGCGTTTATGCCGAAAATTGGAGCCAATAAGTTCCTGTCGGATATGGTCGAAATGGTTCTTTAATGAGTTTTGGGCTACTCGTTCCATGAAGGCAGATTTAGTGCATCTTTGAAATCCTGCAGCTGAAGCTTAAAATCTTTCACAATCGTCTCTCTCTTTGTTTCAAACTTAAACTCTCCGGGGTTGCAGTCCTCTTCCATGGTTAAGTGAACAGTTACTCTATTACGATACTCCTCCACCAAACTTTCGATCATCTCATAATCAGATTTAGAAATATTGATCGCTGCCTTACTTCCATCATCCATCTTTTGTAGTAGTGAATGGACCTCTTCCGAAAGCCGCTCCCTTAGTTCATCATGCTCTAATGGCAGTTTCAAAATCTCTTCAGCAATTTCAAATGATAGGTCAAGGATACCGGGCTCCAGCAGTGTTTGAACATCCTTCCATTCGTTGTGAGCACTTGTCAGTATCTCTTCTATTCCTAAAAGTTTTTGGTCGATTTCAGCTTCTGCCTCCGTTTTGCCGGTCACCTTACCTTTTTGAAATCCTTTTTCAAATGCCTCAACTTCCATCTTCCTGAGTCGAGCCTGCCACTTTTTTTCCTGCTCAACCAGTTTATTTTCCAGCTCATCTTTCTGTTTTCGAAGCTCCTCCGACTCATCCACATTAGGTGAGTTGTCAAAAATCATGTCATAATTTAGCCGGGATACACTCTCCTTCTGCCACTGTACATCATCCTGATCAAGAAGTCGCTTGCTCATAGTTTTCTTTACTCTACGATTTCCTCTTCACCCATCTTACGGGTTGTGATTTGACCTTCTTCCTCAAGCTGCTTGATCTTGCGTATCACTTTCTGCTGAGCCTCTTTCACATCCTTCAGCGGCACAGGTCCCAGCGCTTCGATATCTTCTTCCAGCATAGCAGATGCACGGTTCGACATATTCTTGAAGAATTTCTTAGAAAGTGCCTCACCAACTCCTTTCAGGGCCATTACCAGATCAGCCTTCTCCAATTCATTAATAATCAGCTGAACCGTACGATCATCAAAGTGAAGGATATCCTCGAAGAGGAACATCTGTTCTTTAATATCATCCGCCATCTGTGGATCACGCATCTGGATATCTTCCAGTACCTTACGTTCAACTGAAATTTCAGCTTCGTTAAGAATTTGAGCAACCGTTGCGGTTCCGCTCCTCACTCGATCGCCGAGCGCATCCATTCCGCCCATCTGCTCTTTAATTACTTCTTCGATCTCTTCAATTACGTCAGACGAGATCTTATCCATTGAAGCCAGACGGAAGATGATTTCGCCCTGTAATTCTTCACTTAAAAAGGTTAAGATTTCTGCAGCTTTATCAGTCTGTAACTGTGAAAAAATCAGAGCTGCAACTTGTGGATGTTCATTCTGAATAAAGTTTGCAATCTGGTTGATTTTGTTCTGCTGGAACTCATCAAATACCGTATTTCCGGACTGTGCTTTCAGTTTTCTCATCAACTTTTCGGAATCAGCATGATCACCGAGTTCTGCAAGCAGTTCTTCAGCATATTGATAACCGCCCTCCAGGATAAATTTCTTCGCCTCCATCATCTGATAGAAATCGCGGAGAACTTCGTCTACAACTTCAGGACTAACATTTTTCATCTTGGCAATTTCCAATGTAATCGCCTCTACCTCATTATCTCTTAGAGATTTCATCATTTCTGATGCAGCTTTTACACCCACCGAGATTATCAATACGGCAATTCTTTGAGGCCCGGTTAAATCCTTTGCGCTCTTTACCGCTTCGCCAGTTTTGGCTTTTACTTCTACTGCCATTTATGCTACTCCTCCTCTTCTAATGTCATGTATGCCCGAATTACTTTGGAAGCCTCCGAAGGCTTCAGCTCAATAAAATCTCGAATCTCTTCAAGAGCATACTCTTTCTGTTCAAGTTGCTTGCGGGCTTTTCCACTCAGTTTCCGATCTATAAAGTCTTCGTACTCCTCTTCATCCAGGTCTTCCATATTCTTCTCCTCCTCTACATATGGCACATCATCAAACTGATTTGAACTGGCAGGTGTTTTGACGAGAGCACCTTCCAAATCAGCGCCAAGTCTTTTGCGGATACTGAAAATCAGATATACAATCAGTCCTATCGTAATCAGGATAATGATCCAGCGAATCCAATCATTGACCGTAATTGGTGGTGACTGGAAGTATGGATCAGATCCCTGTACAGTTGGATCAAAAAATTCAACCTGGGTTATACTCAGTTCATCACCCCTGCCCGGCTGAATTCCCAATGCAAGACGCACAATCTCTCTGAACTCCTCAATCTCTTCGTCAGTGTAAGGTTCACTAACGGTTTCAGTCTGTCCGTCTTCACCTTGTCTTACAGACTGTTTATAGTTAATTAAAACAGAAGCACTTAGTCGCTTGATCTCACCCTGGGTCTTTTCATAAACTTCACGGGTTCGGTTCACTTCATAGTTTCTGGTCTGAGTAGAATTCTCCTGATTTGTATTGCCAACTATAACGGTTTCCCCTCTCTGATCCACCGGTGTAAACTCATCTATGGGAACTTGCTGAAGCTGTTCATTTGTATTCACATCGCTGCGCCTTTCTTCAGAAATGATGGTTCGACTATCGGGATCGATAATTTCAGACTCTCTCAATAGCCTGTCGAAATCATGCTCTGCTGATACTCTTAGAATGCTGTTTCCATGACCAAGAACTCTGTCTAACATTGTCTGGCCACGATCAGTTAGATAGCTCTCTGTATTTTGCCTTAGCTGCATTTGAATAGAGCCTGATGCATAATCAGAGTTCTGCTGCAACCCATCTGTCAACCGATTTCCATTTTGGTCTAACACCGTTACGGCCGTTGCTTCAAGGCCCTCCACACTTCCGGCAATAAGTGCAGTAATCCCCTCAATCTGATCATTTTTTAAACTCTTCCCTCTCTTCAAATTTAAGATAACAGAAGCTGAAGCCTCCACACTGCTTTCACGAAAAGGAGATCGCTCCGGTAAAACCAAATGTATTCTTGTAAAATCTACCTGCTCAAGACTATTAATTGTACGGGCGATCTCTCCTTCAAGCGCTCTCTTATTGTTAACCTGCTGCATAAAGTCCGTCATTCCAAGTGCATTGGTGTCAAACAACTCATACCCTTGAACGTCAGATCCCTTAACCCCCTTGGAAGCCATCTTCATTCGCAGTTCGTGAACTTCTCCGCTCAACACATATATAGATTGGCCACCGTTTTCTACTTTGTACTTTACACCTTGTTCGTCCAGATCCTCAACAATTTCGTTTGCCGATTCGCTGTCTAACGATCCAAACAAGAGCGTATACTCGGGTTGCAGAGACCAGTAAAAGAGAACACCTACAAAAATGACGATAACTGCTGTAAGACTCACAAACATGGTTCGCTGAGCCGTATTCAGGGGCTTGAAAAAATCTTTAAAGCCTTTAAGTAATGAATCCATCTTCTACCCTAATTAAATTTGCATACGACTTATTTCCTGATATGTCTCAATGGCTTTATTTCTCACCTCTACCATTAGCTGGAAACTCAACTGAGCTTTCTGCATCGAAATCATTACGTCATGAACATTCTCTGTTTTTCCGGCAATGAAGTCCTGCACGTTCTGATCTGATGTTTTCATTGTGGAATCGACACTATTAATGGCATCCGAAAGCATGTCTGCAAAAGAACTCTTTCCATTCTCTGCCGGTGCTACCTCCTGCGGGCGAGAGTTAAACTCAAGCTGCTGTAACGGTTGAAGTCCCCTAATCTCGATTGGATCTGTCATAGTCTTGTAATTATACTTTTCTGTCTATGTGAGCCCCTCTGCCGAGGTAATGCTCTTCTTTATTTCCTGCTCCATCATAGACCTGAATTCTTTCAGGTTTGAATTCTTTCTGAATCATATTTGTCTCATCCGCTGTAAGAGAAGGCGGATTTGGTGCAACAGCTTCTTTTCGCAGAGCACCCGATCTGGTTACCTGCTGAAAATTATTCGATATAACGGATTGAATATTCATGGATTAACTAACTATCAAATTTCAAGTGACTTCCTTATGATCTCTTTTTCAGCCTGAACAGAGCTCAGATTTGCTTCATACATTCTGTTGGCGCTAATCAGTTGCGTCATTTCCCGCACCAGATCCACATCCGGATATTTTACCATTCCATTTTCGTCTGCATCAGGATGGTTTGGATCAAACTCAAAGCGAAAATTATCTGATTCTGTAACCTGAAACTCAGGCCCCATCGCATTTTGCTGCATCCGTCCGCTATCGTGTGCAGTTGGAGTTGAGATATGTTTCTCATTCGTAGTATTTAATCTGCTCACGCTGTTTGTAAATACGTTTTTAAACGATTCATGAGACGGTCCCACAGCCTGTACAGATTGTGGCTTGTAGGGTTTACCGCTGCCGGCTTCGACTGAAGTGTTGGCGTTTGCAATATTTCTGGACGCAACAGTAATCTTCTCACGCTGTACTGCCATTCCCTGAGATGCGGTCTGAAAAGTTGAAAAAATTCTATTGGGTAGCATATCAAAAATATTCTGTTTATCGGTTTATACCGGTGATTCCGTTTCTCAGCATATCAAAGTTGTGACGAATAGATCGAGTTACTAAGTGGACCCGTATTTGAGTATCCGACATTTCCAGAAGCTCATCTTCCAAAACCACATCTTCACCCGACTCTATAATCTTAGGGGTCACGTTCTTCATTTTATCTACTCCACCCGAATCCTGGACTCTTTGAAGCTCATCTTCAAAACTCACGCTTCGTTTTGAATATCCCGGCGTATCGGCGTTGGCAATATTTGCAGCCGTCACTCTCTGCCGGAGCGTATAGGTGTCCATTGCGCGAGCCAATAGTTGACTATGGGGGCTGTCAATAAATTTCATTTTATATGTCTTATTGATTAACTGTCAATCTTTTCACTCAGAACGATGCAACACGTATGCCATTTACAGTATCTGCCCAAATTCTGTTGTATAGAAAAGATGTTCTTAGGAGATGCGGAAAATCAGACCACTTCGCGGAAATAAACGGCAAATTTTTCCAGCAAGGGAACAAACAGTAAAAGTGCGGTTAATATTATCAACAAACGGCTGATAACTCATACAAGCAGAGTGGAACTTTAGTCTGTTTGAAACGGAGTTGAACAAAAAAATGTCAATCGCTGATACTAATTTGAATTATATGCTATTATTAATGGAAACTGAGACGATATGCACTGCTACAAGCCTCAACTGTAAAACCGATATGACACAGATCCAACTGATACAATCAGGAGAAAATAACCCGGTGTTTATTGTTGACAGCAGTGGTTTTATCGTGAAATTAAATAGCTCTGCTCTTGGCAAGCAGGACACCAAATCATTTATTGGAACAGATATTCATTCTCATATCTTTGTACCCGATTCATCAACAAATATTCAAAAAGCGTTTTTCAGGGATTCTTGGTACGATCTTCGTAGTGAATTAGTCAGATACAATAATGAAGAGTGCAAAAAAATGGTTCTTGCAAAAGAAATAGGTTATCCGGGAATAGATGAACTCAAGAATGTTCAGAGAATGTCTGAAGTTTTGGTTCATCGTGTTCGCTCTCCACTTACCGGCATGCAGGGCTATCTGGAAATGGTATTGGATGGAGAGAATGAATTACATCCAAAGAGTAAACAAAGGCTTCAAAAAGTTGATGAAGGTATACAATATCTCTTTGATATGATGGATAACCTGAAGCAGATCTATGATCAAAATATTGTTAATGAAAACCCAATATCAGCCTCTGCAGATACGCAAAAGATCGGTAGCGAACTGATAAACGTGTATCCGGAAGAAATTCAGAAAAATATTCAGATTACCTTTAACAACAGTGCCGATGAGTTTAAGACAGATTACACAACACTCTATTCTGTATTAAGTATTCTCCTTTCAAATGCACTTGAACACAGTGGCAATGGAGGTGAAACTGTAAAAATTCAGTTTGATTCACCCTACCAGGTATCTGTAACCAACCGTGGTATTCGTATTGAAGATGAGCTAAAGAATGAAATTTTTAAACCTTTTGTAACGTCCAAGGCCGACCATATGGGGCTTGGTCTCACTCTGGCCTTTATGTATGCTAAACAATCCAAGGGAACCATTTCCCTTTCTTCAAACAAGAATAATGAAATAACATTCACGTTTTCAGTACCTCCGGAAAAGTACATCAAATAAGTTAGGATGAACTTTTCTGGTACGTGCCGCGCTTCATTCTCAGGAGTTTGTTCTCTTTAACCAGAGCAGATAGGTAACGTTTGGCAGTTCGTTCCGGAATGTTCAGCTTGGATGCAACTTCAACAGCTTCATCCGTTTTAAAAACCGGAGGAAGTACAGAAAAATATTTATGATATCGCTCTCCCCTTACATTTTCTATGTTTTTATCCGGCATCTCCTGGTAAATCCTGTATGCATGTTTCAAAAGCGTATCAGCAATCCATAAAGAGGCTATCACATCACTGTCAGAGGCTGTTATCGCTTCATGATTTTTCAGCAGATCTGAGTCTTGCTCATAAGCTCTTAAAACTGAAAATACAGAAGCCATTTTCAAAACTGCTACAGCCGTATTTCTATTCACCCTTTCGAGCGTTGCCGTAAGTTTAAGCTCTTTAATGATTTTTGACTTTTCATGAAATGTCTCATCAATCATTTCCCACTGCTCGTCCGTAAATTCTATATAGAGCGGAGTATTTCTTTCATCCAAAAATTGATAGATCTGCGCAAGGCTGCTCGAAACTTCCGGGATTACGCGATTTAGTTGTCGGCCACTCGCTGTGGGTCGATTGGTTTGTGATTTTAATTCCTCAGGTGAAATATAGACCAGATAATTCACCAGGTGATCTTTCCCAAGCTGTCTTCCAAACTCCATCAACGTTTCAAACTGGAAAATGGAAATACCCGATACTATTTCGGGTTTCAGGCTTCTGTAATTCTGACCAATTTCAACGGTTACCGGCTCATTCGAGTAGACAGATTTATATAATTGAAAAAGCAGATCGGTATCAGCATCGATCTCTGTAGGCAGCATATCAGAGCGATCGTGAATTAGGAATGCATTTCCTTTACTATTGTAAACCAAATCATCGAGTACAACGGATGATTCCGCGAGATTTATTCCCAGTGATGCTGCCTTGGAGTTGTTTGAACGCACCAGCATTTTTTTCAATTCAAGAATTGTCTCCTCCGACTTTTTCAGAAATCGGAGAACAGTTTCATCGTCGGAAATTATCGCGGTAAAAAGTGATGTGGAATAAATACCATCTGCATGTTCTGCGAGCACGTTAGGCTGGTGAATTGTAAAAACCGGAAGAAGCTGGATCAAAAAAAGATCTCGATGTCTTTCATTTTCCACACACTCAATAAGACGGGAAACTAAACCGGGAAGATGATCATAAGCATCTTTTGGAATAACCGGTGAACTGTGGATTCCTTCAGCAAGTTTATCACTCTCCAATGAAAGAATTTTTCTGAGTTTATCAATCTCATGCTGAATGGCTTTCAAGTTAGAAAGAAGAACCTCACCGCGAGTTTCCTCTACTTGATTACCCGTAACTTCAATAAACGGTCTGCTGCCCTGCTTTAAAAGTTCATGAAGCCCTTCCTTTTGCTGTTCCCAATAGGCCAGGTTTTTTAACTGTTCCAGATTATTCTTTGTGAGATCACCGCGCCTGATTAACTCGTCTCCCAAACGGAGCCAATATTCTTCACCAACCTTATTCAGCTCTTCAGGG
>Ga0102925_1001544_pt1 | contig 12762 bp, 13 predicted proteins | sample SalPonR1_A_D1_MG_FD_78216 | JGI IMG/M metagenome (GOLD analysis project Ga0102925, IMG submission 78216) | Salt pond soil microbial communities from South San Francisco under conditions of wetland restoration - Salt Pond MetaG R1_A_D1_MG | ecosystem: Environmental > Aquatic > Marine > Intertidal...
ACTATAACTGCACCATAATTTCTTCTAAGGCAAGTTCCTCTTTTAGAAACTGCTTCAGCAATATTTAAATAATAATTTTCTTTACAAGGCCTTATTTTTTTCATAGTTGTTATTTTAAAATTAATTTTTATTAATATTATAGCAAAGCTAGTTTTTTTCTACAAATTTTTGAAAATTGCTTGACTTTAAGTTATTTTTATGTTATTTTTTACTTTAGAACAAAGAAAAAAGGAGGAAAAATGTCCAAAAAAACATTTAATGTTGTAGTTAGGGCTTTAAGGGATGTTTCTTTTATAAGGTTATCTGAGTGGTGTCCTGTAAAGGGCTCAAAAAAGTGTTTTTATTATATTGAGTACGGTAAGATTCCCCGAGGTAAACTCGTTGTGATTGAAAATATTGATACGGATGATATATCCTATAAAGACTTTGGCTACGTAGCCATTCTTGGCACTAAGGATTCGCCTAGAGGATTTATTAAAAATCCCAATGAGTCTCCCATAGGTGAGGAGATCAAAATGGTTGAAGTATATGTTGATAAAGATAGTGGGCGACATTTTGTTTCTAAAAAAGAATTGTTGTCAAAAAAGACTAGACCTATTTTATCAGGTAGACTTCTCTTAAATATTCCTTAGTTTTAATTATAGCCCGCTATAAAATAGCGGGTTTTTCTTTACAAAAGTTCTAAAATTTGTTATTTTAATATTACAACACGAAGGAGGAAAAATGGTATATGTAATTTATGATGGACTTTTATGGAAGCTAACTAATGCTCCAGTAGGTAAAACGCTTTTACCTGACTTACGCCAATCTAACCCTGGTTTTTTGTGTGAACTTGAGAGTAATAAAAATAGTATGCTTAGGAGGAAAGTTCCCATTTACAAAGTAACATTTCAGTATGAGAATTAAGGCCCGTTGTAATTTATGTGCCTTGGGAGCGGACCAAAACCGCTCCCTTAATTTTTTATTTATTATTCTTTTTTAATAATTAATAAATTATAATAAAATTTTATGGAAAGAGAAAAAGCCTTAAAATTATTAAAAGAAAAAATTAAAACTAAAAATCTACGAAAGCATGTTCTTGCAGTTGAGGCTGTTATGAGAGAATTAGCTGATTATTTTAATGAAGACAAAGAAAAATGGGGTTTAGCTGGACTTTTGCACGATATAGATTATGAAAAAACTAAAGATGAGCCAGAAAAACACTCTATTCTAGGAGCTAAAATGTTAAAAGAAAAAGGCTTAGAAGAAGATATTGTTCACGCCATTAAAGCTCACAACAAAATGCACAACATTGAGTTAAAAACAAAAATAGATAAAGCCTTATTTGTTTCAGATCCTATTACCGGTCTTATTGTGGCAGCTACTCTTGTTTTACCGTCTAAAAAAATTAATGATTTACAAGTAGAAAATGTTTTAAACCGCTTTAAAGAAAAAAGTTTTGCCAAGGGAGCAGATAGAGAGGTAATAGCAAAGTCTGATAAACTTTTAGGTCTTAGTTTAAAAGATTTTATAAGCATTGCTTTAAAAGCTATGAAAAAAATTAATAAAGAATTAGGTTTATAATATGACCAAGGGAATTAAAATAATCATTTTTTTGTTTATAGTATTTATAATATTTTTGTTGTTTGCTAAAAAATATAGTAATAAGGACTTTAAATATCTAGATATTAAAATTGGCCAAGCGCCACTAAGGGTAGCTTTAGCAGATAATGTTTTTTTGCGCAAACAGGGACTTTCTGGTAAAGAAAATCTAGAAAAAGATCAGGGCATGCTATTTATATTTAAGGTGCCTTTGAAGTATTCTTTTTGGATGAAGGGCATGAGATTTAGTATAGATGTTATATGGATAAATAAAGACAAAAAAGTGATTGGCTTTAATGAGGATATAAAAAAGGATTTTTCTAAACTAATTAAACCCCCAGGAAAAGTAAAGTATGTTTTAGAGACTAAAAATGGTTTTGTGGCTAAAAATAAAATAAAAATTGGGGATGAATTAATTTTTAAAAATTATTAAGATTATTTAAAATGACAGAAATTATTAATGGCAAAAAAATAGCTAATAATTTAAAGATTAGCTTAAAAAAAGAAGTAAATGAGTTAAGGGGCAGGAAACCTAGCTTGTCAGTTATTTTAATAGGAGATAATCCAGCCTCTCAAACCTATGTTCGCATTAAAGAAAAAATAGCCAAAGAGATCGGCATTTTGTCAAAGGTTTATGTTTTAGATAAAAATGTTAGCCAAAAAGAGGTTATTAGTTTAATTCAAAGCCTAAATAAAAATAAAAAAGTTGATGGTATTTTATTGCAACTACCTATTTCTCCTCAAATAAAAGAAGAGGTTGTTTTAAAAGCCATAGACCCTAAAAAAGATGTAGACGGATTAAATCCTCTTAACAAGGGGTTTTTATTTAATTCTGAAAATAAAAAAAATAGGTTTGTGCCTTGTACTGCACTGGCTATTTTGCATTTAATACAAAAGTTTATAAAAATAAAAGGTAAAAAAGCAGTTATAGTAGGGAGAAGTAATATTGTTGGTAAGCCAACAGGTCAACTTTTATTAGAAAATAATGCTACAGTTTGTTTTTGTCATTCTTATACTAAGAATTTAAAAAAACAAACTCTGGAGGCTGATATATTGGTTGTTGCCCTAGGAAAACCAAAGTTTATTAAAAAAGATATGGTAAAGAAAGGAGCAATGGTGATAGATGTTGGTATAAATAAGTTGGGGAATAAATTAATAGGAGACGTTGATTTTGAAAAGGCCAAAGAAAAAGCTGGTTTTATTACTCCGGTTCCTGGTGGAGTAGGGCCTATGACAGTTATTATGCTGATGAAAAATACATTAAAGGCAAGAAAAATGAATTAATCTAATGTTTAAATATGATTTTTAAAAAATCTAAAAAACAAATATTTTCTGTTTTAGGCCTAGCTGAAAAAGAAAGAAAACGTCAGGAAAATAGTCTTAATTTAATTGCTTCAGAAAATATTCCTTTTAAAAATGTTTTAAAAGCAAGTGGAAGCATTTTAATGAGCAAATATTCAGAAGGTTATCCTTTTAAAAGATATTATTCAGGCAATAAATATATAGATCAAATTGAAAGCTTGGCTATTGAAAAAGGTAAAAAACTTTTTAATGCAGATCACATAAATGTTCAACCCCATTCTGGCTCTTCAGCAAATATGGCTTCTTATTTCGCTTTAACGGAATGGCTGGGAAAAGGAAAAAAGATTCTTGCAATGGCTCTTGACCAAGGGGGGCATCTAAGCCATGGAAGCAGGGTAAGCTTTTCTGGTAAATTATTTCAAACCCAGTTTTATAATTTGGATGAAGATTACAGCATTGATTATAATAAAGCGGAAAAAAGAGCTTTAGATTTTAAGCCAGATATTTTAATCTCGGGAGCTAGCGCTTATCCTAGAGAAATAAATTTTAAAAAATTTCAAAAAATAGCAAATAAGGTTGGCGCTTATCATGTAGCTGATATTGCTCATATTGCTGGCTTAGTAGCAACTGGCCTTCATCAATCACCAGTTTCTTTTGCTGATGTAGTTACTGGGACTACCCAAAAAACGCTAAAAGGGCCTCGGGGTGGCTTTATAATTTGTAAGGAAGAACATAAAGAAAAAATTGATAAAGCTGTTTTCCCTGGTATTCAAGGGGGACCTTTGGAAAACATCATTGCCGGAAAAGCAATTTGTTTTCAAAATGCTTTAAAGCCTTGTTTTAAAAAATATCAAAAGCAGGTTCTAGTAAATGCCAAAACCCTTGCTAAAGAATTAATAAAAAATGGTATTAATGTTTTAACTGATGGTACTGACAATCACTTAATTATCATTAATGTTTTAAATTTAGATTTAACTGGTAAGGCTGCAGAAAATATTTTAGAAAAAGCCCATATTACGGTTAATAAAAATATGATTCCTTATGATAAAAAATCTCCAAATAATCCAAGCGGCATTCGCTTGGGAACACCTTTTCTTACAAGTCGGGGCATGAAAGAAAAAGAAATGAAAGAAATTGCTAAAATAATTGTTAAGCTTTTAAAGCATAAAGGAGAAAAAAAGATTGAAAAACAAGCCAAGGCTTTAGTTTTAGAGCTTTGTAAAAAATTTCCTATAAATAATTCCGACTAATATTTTAAAAGCCTATTTTTATTTTATTAATAGTTATTTAAATAAAGTCTAAGGCTTTATTTTTTTTGACCAGAACGGCTTTTATGGTTATAATAAAAATATGAAAAATGATTTTTCCTCAAAACAAATATTTGAAAAATTACGCTTATGGAGAAATGATCTAGCCAAAAAGAAGCGGATAGAGCCCTTTATGATTTTTCCAAATGAAACCCTTAAAAGAACATCTAGTCAAAAACCAGAAAAGATAGAAGACCTTTATGGTATTAAAGGCTGGGGTCCTACAAAAATATCTCGTTATGGAAAAAAGGTTTTAAAAATTATTCAAGCTGAAGATGATTTTGATCCTGAAAAAGAAATTATTTCGGTTAAAAGCTTTTTAGGCTTAATTAATAGAAACCTTGCTCAAATGAAAGAGGTTAGAATTAAGGGAGAAATAAGCGACACCTCAGTAAGGGAAAGATATGCCTTTTTTAATTTAAAAGATACTGACATGGAAGATTATGGAATAAATTGTTTTGCGGGTTGGGATGTTTTAGATAACGTAAGATCTTTAATTGAAGAAGGTTTTGAGGTTGTAGTTAGTGGTTTTCCTAGGGTTTATAAAAATGGCAAGTTAAGTCTTCAGGTAGAAAATATAGAAGCAGTAGGCGAGGGGGCCTTAAAGCGTGCTTTTGAGGCTTTAAAGAAAAAATTAAAATCTAAAGGTTATTTTGATATTGAAAGGAAAAAACCAATTCCTAAGCTTATTAAGAAAATAGGTCTTATTACATCAGGGAAAAGCGCTGCTATTAAGGACTTTAAAAAAAATCTTGGACAATATGGTTTTAAAGTATTTTTAAAAGATGTTTCAGTCGAGGGTGATAGATCAATTGATGAGATTAGCCAGGCCATAAATACAGTTAATCAAGATAGGCCGGATTTAGATATCCTTGTTTTAATTAGGGGAGGTGGTAGTTTAGAAAGCTTAAAAGCCTTTAATTCTGAAAAGGTGGCTCAAAGTATTGCTGGTTCTTCTTTGCCGGTTATAACAGGGATTGGCCATGAAAGAGATGAATCAATTGCTGATTTTGTAGCTGATAAGGCATTATCCACGCCAACTTCTGTAGCTAATTTTTTAGATCAAAATCATAAAAAATTGGTAAATAATTTAGATAATAATGTTTTTAGCTTAACTCAAAATATGAAAGTTTTCTTTAGCGTGCGTCAGAAAGGCCAGGATAGAATAAAGGATGATTTATTTAGGTCTTTTTCTCATTTTTTAGATAGATATAGCTTTTCTATATCTCATCTGACCCAAAATTTATTTAATGGCTTTAGAGACATTCTTCAAAAATTTCAAAATATTGAAAAAGGATTTGTAAATAGTTTTAATTTATATCAGAATAAAATAAATAAAACGATTCATCATTTATCATTTGCTTCTAATAATTTAATAAATTATTTTAAAAATATTGAACAGGAATTTAAAAAAAGATTAATTGTATCCTCTTCATCTTTAAATGATTTAAATCCCTTGGCTGTTTTAAAAAGGGGATATAGTATAACTTATAAAAATAAAAAACCTATTAAAAATATAAATCAAATTAAAAAGGGAGATAAAATTAAAACAAGATTTCACAAAGGAGAAATTGATTCAGAAGTTAAATAAAAAAAATTATGTCTAATGAAAACAAAAAATTAAATCAAGCTTTAAAAGACTTAGAGGAAATTGTAAAAGACCTACAAAATACTGATATTGATGTTGATGCTGGTTTGAAAAAATTTAAAAAAGGCGTTAAATTAGTTAAATATTGTAAGTCAGAGCTTAAAAAAGCCGAAAATGAATTTAAGGAATTAAAAGATTCTCTTGAAAAAGAAGAATAATAAAGGTCATAAAATATTTAATAAATTCTAACTTTAAATTTTATGCTTTCAAAATTACCAATTGACTTAGAAAATGTAGACAAGGAAAACATAGACAAGCAAATTTTAAGAGCAGGTATTTTTGCAGAATTAGATGCTATAAGTTTTTACGAACAAATGGCAGCCATGACTAACAATAAAGATTTAAAGGAAATTTTACTTGATATTGCAAGAGAGGAAAAAACTCATGTTGGTGAATTTCAAACCCTGCTTTTAAGGGAAGACTTAGAACAGGCCGAAGAACTTGAAAAAGGTAAAGAAGAGGTACAGGAAGAGTTATCTTAATTTGTTGTTTATGAAAAAGTTAAGTTTTAAAAATTTGGATAAGGATTATAGGAACTTAATTGTTTTTGCAAAAAAGGCAATTAAGCACTCTTATTCTCCTTATTCAAGTTTGGCTATAGGAGCGGGGATTTTAACTAAGAGTGGTAAAATATTTTTAGGAACAAATATTGAAAACGCTTCTTATGGATTAACAATTTGTGCTGAAAGAGTAGCTATATTCTCAGCTATTTCTAATGGCGAAAAAGATTTTAAGGCCTTGGCTATTACTTCAAATCAAAAAAATATTACTCCTTGTGGAGCTTGTCGCCAAGTATTTTTTGAGGTTTATGAAGCATTTTGAAACGATTTTAAAGTCTTAGTTGCTAATTCTAGTAAAGAAGAAGTACTAATCTATTCTGTTTCTGAACTTTTACCAAATCCATTTAGTTCTAAAGATTTAAAATAATTTATTAAAAATATGTATGATACTCACGCCCATCTTCAATTTAAAGATTTTGACCAAGATAGAGATATTATTATAAAAGAATCTAAAGAACAAGGCTTAAAGGGTATTATTAACATAGGGATAGATTATAAAACTAGTTTAGAAGCTCTTAGGTTAGCTAAAAAATATAAAGATTTTTGTTTTGCTGCGGTTGGCATTCACCCCATTAATGTCCATAAGGATGGATTTGATAAGTTAGAGTTTTTAAAATTAGCTAAAATGCCAGAGGTTGTTGCAATAGGAGAAATAGGTTTAGATTATTATCATTCTGATAAATATAAAAACAAACAAAAAATTATATTAAAAGAACAACTTGATCTTGCTCTAGAATTAGACTTGCCAGTTATTTTTCATTGTCGGGGTAGTCAAGAAAGTCCCTTGTCAGCTTATCAAGACTTATTTGATATTTTAAAAAATTATAGTAATGATTTAAAAGGGGTGGTTCATTGTTATTCAGGTAATCTAGATTTAGCTAAAAAGTTTATTAATAAGGGGTTTTATATTGGAATTGATGGGCCAATAACTTTTAAAAATGCTTGGGAAAGGCTTATTAAAACTGCTAAAAATATCCCCTTAAAAAAAATATTAGTAGAAACAGATTGTCCCTATCTTACACCAGAGCCTTATAGGGGAAAAAGAAATAAACCTTGGTATATTAAATTTATTTTAGAGAAAATTGCTAATTTAAGAGAAGAAGATTTAGAACTTACTACTAAGGTAATAAACGAAAATTCTAAAAATCTTTTTAAGATTTAGTTATGACTAAAAAAAATAAAAACATTTTAGAAAATTTAAATTCAGAACAAAAAAGGGCGGTTATTTATGATAAGGGCCCTCTTTTAATTATAGCTGGTGCTGGAACCGGGAAAACAACTGTTATTACAAGACGTATTGCTTGGCTTATTTTAGAAAAACAAATAAATACAGACGAGATTTTAGCTCTTACTTTTACTGAAAAAGCAGCCCAAGAAATGGAGGAAAGAGAAGACAAGCTTTTACCTTATGGTTATGTAGATCTTTCTATTTTTACTTTTCATTCTTTTTGTGAGAAAGTTTTACAAAAACACGGTCTTGATATTGGGCTACCAATTAATTTTAAACTTCTTGATTCTGTTCAACAAACATTTTTAATATTAGATAATTTTGATAGATTTGACCTTGATTATTATAGGCCCCGGGGGAATCCCACTAAATTTGTCAAGGAATTAGTTAAACATTTTTCTCGTCTTAAGGATGAGCTTATTAAGCCAAAAGACTATTTAGATTATGCCAAAGAATTAAAATTAAATAATGATTCCTCGACTTCTGACGACTTGATTGATTCTGAGGCAGCTAGAATAGAAGAAGTGGCTAATGCTTATCATACTTATCAAAAATTACTTTTAGAAAATAATGCCCTAGATTTTGGAGATGTTATTAATTATACTATAGAGCTTTTACAAAAACGTCCCCAGATTTTAAAAGAATATAGAGATCAGTTTAAATATATTTTAGTAGATGAGTTTCAAGATACAAACTGGGCCCAATATAAATTAATACAATTATTAGCAGCTCCTGAAAATAATTTAACTGTTGTTTCTGACGATGATCAATCAATTTATAGATGGAGAGGGGCAGCCTATAACAATGTTTTACAGTTTATTAAAGATTATAAGAATTTAAAAAGAATTGTATTAGTAAAAAATTATCGTTCTGGACAAAATATTTTAGATAAAGCATATAAATTTATTCAACAAAATAACCCAGCTCGTTTAGAAGCTCAGGTAAAAGAAATACAAAAAAAATTAAAATCAGCTAAAGATGAAAAGGGCAAAGTTAAGTATCTTAATTTTTCCAATCAATATCAAGAGGCTGGTGGGGTAATAGAAAAAATTATTAAAATGAAAAAGAATGATCCCAATTTGTCTTGGAACGACTTTGCTATATTGGTTAGGGCTAATAGCCAAGCTAAAAATTTTTGTAATATGCTAAAAAATGCTGATGTCCCATTTCAATTTTTAGCTAGTAGTGGTCTTTTTAAAAAAACAGTCATAATTAATATTTTATCTTATTTAAGGATTTTGGTTGATTATCATGATAGTGTTTCTTTTTATAAAATACTTAGTTCTTGTATTTTTTCTGACCAAATCAATATTGAGGATTTAATAAATATTAATTATTATGCTAAGAAAAAGTCCATTTCCTTGCATCAAGCCTTAAAAAATCATTCTCAAATAAAAAGTATTTCTGAAAGTACTAGAAAGGTTATTGAAAATATTTTAGGCCTTATTAAAAAACATTCTCAATTAGCCAACCAAGAACCTGTTAGTAGGGTTATTTATTCTTTTTTACAAGATTCTGGCTATTTAAAAAAAATAAGTTCAGGGGCTAAGGATGATAAAAGAGAAGACATTCAATCTCTTTCATATATTAATCAGTTTTTTAAATATGTAGAAAAATTTGAATCTCTTGAAGATAATGCTAGTATTTCAGGGTTTTTAAATATGATTGATTTAATGTCAGAGACAGGCGATACAGGATCCTTAGAAGATTTGGTAGAAGGACCAGATTCAGTTTCTGTTACAACCATTCATGGGGCAAAGGGATTAGAGTGGAAAAATGTTTTTGTGGTTGGTTTAGTTAAAAGACGATTTCCTACTATAAGGAGAAAGCCAGTTATAGAGATACCTGATAAGCTTGGCAATGAAATTATTCCCGAGGGAGACGTTCACCTTCAAGAAGAAAGAAGGCTTTTTTATGTAGCAATGACAAGAGCTAAGGATAATCTGTTTTTAACTGCTGCAAAAGACTATGGTGGTAAAAGAGAAAAAAAGCCGTCTCGTTTTTTGCATGAATTAAATTTTGTTGATAAAAAAACCAAACAAGTTAAATTGAAAAATGATTATCTTGCTAAACAAAAGTCTTTTGTAGATAATAAAGATAAGAATGAAAAGGTTAAACCCTTTATTCCTAAGCGTTTTAGTTTTTCTCAGTATCAAGCATTTCAAACCTGTCCTTTGCAATATAAGTTTAATTTTTTATTAAACATACCTATTAAGGGTAAGCATACTTTTAGTTTTGGTACTACTATACATAAAACCTTAGAAAAATTTGTTAATAACTGGCAGAAAAGACAAAAAAGTAAACAAGGTAATATTTTCTCTCAAAAAGAAAAAAAATCTAAGCCATTAATAGACATTAAAGATCTTTTAGCTATATATGAAAAAGAATGGATAGATGATTGGTATAAAAATAAAAGGCTTAAACAAGAATACAGGCAAAAGGGAAGGGAAATGTTAAGGTCTTTTTATAAAAGATTTATTAAAGAACAGCCTAATATTATTGGAGTTGAGAAAAATTTTAATGTTAAAGTGGGTAAATATAATATTAAGGGTAAAATAGATAGGGTTGATAAAACCAAACAAGGCCTTGAGCTTATTGATTATAAAACCGGCAAGGCCCCTAAATCAGATAAGGTGCCCAAAAGAAAAAAAACACAACTTCTCTTATATCAATTAGCGGCTCAAAGCCTTTCCGTGTTTAAGGATTATAAAATTTCTAAATTAAGCTATTATTATCTTGCTGATGATAAAAAGCTTTCATTTTTAGGCAAAGACAAAGAATTACAAAACATAAAAGAAGATTTTGTAAAAACTATAGATAAAATAAATAAAAGTAATTTCCCCCCAAAACCTGGAAGAATGTGTGAGTGGTGCGATTTTAAAAATATTTGTAAATATGCTTATAAAAAATAATTAATAAGTTTTTTGTTTAAAAACCCCTTGCAACAAAATATTTTTGAGGATATAATAGAATTATATAATTAAATTAAAATATATTTTATGAACAAAGAAGAACTTTTAAAAACCAATTTAATTACTAAATTAGGCTTAGAAGAATTGCCTGATCAAAAGAAAATGGCTCTTATTAATAAGTTTGGTGAATTAGTAGAAAAGAGGACTATTTTACGCTTAATGGAAGAATTAAAAAAAGAAGATGCCCAAGAGTTTGAAAAAGTGAAAGAAAAAAGCCAAGAAGATAAAATGAAGTTTTTAAGAGAAAGAGTCCCTAATTTAGATGAGATTGTGGAAGAAGAGATAGTAAAGGTTAAAAAAGAGATTATTGATGAGAATTCTAAGATAGAAGAGTAACCATTTTTTATAATATAAAAAGATAATATAATTTTTTATGAGTCTTGAAAAAATGTCTCCAAAAAACAAAAAAGTAGAGGAGGTGTCTGGAAGCGAAAAAAAGCCTAGTGAAAAAATAGATCAATTAAAACAAGAGATTAATAGCCTTAACAAAGAATTCAGTCAGGCACATGGCAGCAGGCACGATGATCTAGAAGAAAAAATGATTGCCAAAGAAAAGGAAATAAAAAAAATTGAAGGAAAAGAAAAAATAGATCAATTAAAAAAAGAGATTAATAGCCTTAACAAAGAATTCAGTCAGGCACATGGTAGCAGTCACGATGATCTAGAAGAAAAAATGATTGCCAAAGAAAACAAGATTAGAGAAATAGAGAGAGGTCTAAAAAAGGGCGGTGAAGTTGATGAAGGGGAAATAGATAATGAAGAAAATACGGAAGATAATATAAAGAATTTAGAAAAAAAAATTGATATATTGGAACAGCAACTAGAAAATTTGCAAAAAAGACATGAATCTGTCTCGGGAACGGAAAAGGAAGATCTAGAAAAGACCATTATAAAAAAGGGAGAAAAGATTAAGGGCCTAAAAGATCAGCTTGAATCTTTTCAAGAAAAAATTAAAAAGGAAAAAGAAAAAAAAGATGAGTCTAATTTTGATAAAGCTGGACCTGAAAAGGGATCCGAAGAAGAAAAAGGTGATGCTAAAGATGAAAATGTAGAAAAAGGTGAATTAGGTCCGTCAAAAGAAGATTTAGATCTTTTAAATAAAGCACGAGAAGGATTGGTGGAAGCGGAAGCTGCCAAAAAGAAATATGAGGGTATAATGGGTAAGTTAAAGGGATTTTTAGATAAAGACGAAAAAGCTGAAGTTGTAAAAGAGTACGAGGATGCCCTTGAGGAATACCAGAATGCCAAATATGAATACATGGATGACATTGCCGATGAAAAGATTAAGATTATGGATATGAGGATTAAAGAATTTTCTGAAAAAAGAGGCTGGTTATTAAAAATTAAAAAAGCTTATGAAAAATTAGGGAAATGGAATCTTTCTAATTTGCTTGGAGACAAGTGGAAAGAAAAAGTAAAGTCAAATAAAGATGATTCTTTTTTTAAAAAAGCATTAAAGTTCGGGGCCCGTTTTGGCACCCAAACTCTTTCAGTACGTTTTCTTATTAGTGCTAGTTTAATTGGTGCCGGTACTGTTTCAGGCTTGGGTATTACTGCTGCCACCGGTGTTTTAGCTGCTAGAAGATTGCTTGTAGGTCTTGGTACTGGCTTGGGTGGCTATGATTTATTATCTATGTTTGGTGATAAAAAGGCTTTAAAAAAAGCAAGTGAAAATGTTACTGATGATAGTCTTAAGGATATGGACGTAAATGAAATTACTAAAAGAATGGCTGCTTTTGAGCAACAAGCAGAAAATAGTGGAAGCGATGAAATATTAAAAGATCCAATATACCAAAAATTATCTGACAGATTAGGAGAAAAATTTAATAAAATTAAGGAAGCTGAAAAAAAAGAAAAAAGTATAGCTGATAAAATGGATGCCTTAATTAAATCTACTGATGAAAATTTAGACCAAAAGAGGCTAGAACACGATAAAAAAAATATTAAAAGAAAAGTTGTTGGAACTTGTATTGGAATGTTTTTTGCTGGTGGTTTGTTGAATAGAATAGTAGGCTCTTTTATTGGCGATGATGTTCCTGAAACATCTAATGGCGAAGTTGTTTCAGAAGAAGGAGTTAAGACCTCAGGTATTAGTTTTAAACCTAGTGAAGCTGATTATGAAGCTCGTGGTTTTAATGTTGAACAAGTTTATGAAAAAATGCCT
>Ga0102925_1001550_pt1 | contig 12720 bp, 14 predicted proteins | sample SalPonR1_A_D1_MG_FD_78216 | JGI IMG/M metagenome (GOLD analysis project Ga0102925, IMG submission 78216) | Salt pond soil microbial communities from South San Francisco under conditions of wetland restoration - Salt Pond MetaG R1_A_D1_MG | ecosystem: Environmental > Aquatic > Marine > Intertidal...
AACCCGCAGGCCTTCTTCACACACGCGGCATTGCTGGATCAGGCTTTCGCCCATTGTCCAATATTCCCCACTGCTGCCTCCCGTAGGAGTCTGGGCCGTGTCTCAGTCCCAGTGTGGCTGATCATCCTCTCAGACCAGCTACGGATCGTCGCCTTGGTGAGCCATTACCTCACCAACTAGCTAATCCGACGCAGGCTTCTCCGATAGCGTGAGGTCCGAAGATCCCCCACTTTCCCCCGTAGGGCGTATGCGGTATTAGCTTGAGTTTCCCCAAGTTATCCCCCACTATCGGGCAAATTCCTACGCGTTACTCACCCGTTCGCCACTCGCCGCCAGAAGAGCAAGCTCTCCCGCGCTGCCGTTCGACTTGCATGTGTTAGGCATGCCGCCAGCGTTCAATCTGAGCCAGGATCAAACTCTTCAGTTTATTACCATTACCCCGAAGGGTAGAACCTGAAGACATCTGACCCGTTCGGCGTTGCTCGTAAGTTCCACCGAACGGGCTGATGCCTGTTCTTTGGTGGCACTATCGACGCAAGCGCCCACACAAGTTACCTGATCGTATTGTTAAATAACCGGCTTTCTTTGTCAGCCGAGAGCCAGGCATTCTATCTGGCTCCGAATTTTGCGTCAACCCCGCCGAGGCGATTGTTGCGCTTGGCCTGTGGCCCGCTCGGCCTGTTGCCGAGACCGGCCATTTTAACCGGTAGCGCCTCGCTGTCAACACCTTCAGGCTCGAAGCCTTTCGGCTCGCCGGGGTTTCCGGCCTCTTCATCGGCTGCGCCGTTGAAGAGTTGCGCATTGTACAGCCAGCGGACTGGCTGTCAATGCCGGCGAACCCGAAGGTTCGCCGTGCCGGCCGGGGCCGGCTCTCCGGGCGGCGCTGCCGCCTGAAGAACTGCGCATTCTACAGCCACACAGACGGCTGTCAACGAGTTGTCATGACATCGTGATCCGGATGCGGGCGAAGCGACGCTTACCGACCTGAAGGACGGCCTCTTTTCCGGGTGTCAGCAGGTGTCGACCGTCCTCGATCCGTTCTCCGTCGAGGCGCACCGCCCCCTGTTTGACCAGGCGCAGGCCTTCGGAGGTCGAGGCGGCGAACCCTACCTCGCGCATCACCTCGGCGATACCACGCCCCTCGCCGGGGGCCGGAATGTCGTACTCGTCCAGCTCATCGGGCATCCCGCCCTTCTGGAACTGGCTGACAAAGGCCTCGCGTGCCCGGGTCGCCGCGTCGGCTCCGTGGAAGCGGGTCACGATCTCGTCCGCCAGTTCGAACTTGGCATCCCGGGGATTCATCCCCTCTTCTTCCACGCGCTGGCGCAGGGCACGCAGCTCCGACGTCGGCCGCAGGCTCAGGAGGTCAAACCACCGCCACATCAGTTCGTCGGAAATCGACATCACCTTGCCGTACTGCTCGTTCGGTGGCTCGCCGATGGCGACATAGTTGTCCAGGGACTTGGACATCTTCTGTACACCGTCAGTCCCTTCAAGGATGGGCAACGTCATGACCACCTGCCCGGCCTGGCCGGACTGCCGCTGCAGTTCCCGGCCCACCAGAAGGTTGAACTTCTGGTCGGTCCCGCCAATCTCGACATCGGCCTCCAGGTGGACCGAGTCATAGCCCTGGATCAGGGGATAGAGGAATTCGTGGATGGCGATGGACTGATTATCGGTATACCGCCGGTGGAAGTCGTCGCGCTCGAGCATCCGGGCGACGGTATAGCGGGAGGCCAGACGGATCAGGTCGGCCGCCGACATGGGGCCCATCCATTCCGAATTGAAGACTACCCGGGTCCGGTCGGGGTCGAGGATACTGAAGATCTGCTCGCGGTAGGTCGCGGCGTTGGCGGCCACCTCGTCCTCGGTGAGCGGCTTGCGGGTGGCGGATTTTCCCGAGGGGTCACCGATCATGCCGGTGAAGTCGCCAATCAGGAACAGGATCTCGTGCCCCATCTCCTGGAACTGGCGGAGCTTGTTGATGAGTACCGTGTGGCCCAGATGGAGGTCGGGCGCCGTCGGGTCGAAGCCGGCCTTGATCCGCAGGGGCCGGTCCAGGGCCAGTCGATTGCGCAGCTCGTCTTCGGGCAGGACCTCTTCCACGCCCCGGAGCAGATCGGCGATGGCATCAGCTTCGGTCATGGGTCTCTCCTCGCGGAAATGTGCGGAGGTTAACACACTCGGAACTCCCTCCCGCGAGGCGCTTCCAGCGGCGCCATGGTGGGGATACCATGGAACCATATGGATGGGGAGGGATATTCGATGTCGTTCAGGGCCAGGGAGCGAAAGGAAATGACTCGGGCCGGAGTCGGTATAGCCGGCCTGCTTGCCATCAGCAGCCTCCTGGGCCTGCTAGCATCGGACGGGGCGTCGGCTTATCGGCATGAAGTGGCGGCCCAGGAGCTGCCCGATGCGGCCCCCGTCTCGCTGCCACCAGCGCCGGCCGACACCCCGGACAACGACGAGCCGCGCCGGGTCATCATGGAGGTAAGCCCGGGGGATACCCTTTCCACCCTGTTCGAAGGCGCCGGTCTGGGGCAGACGCCCTTGCTCCGGATGCTCGAGGTCCCGGCCTTCCGGCGCGCGGGGCGGGCGCTACGGCCGGGGCAGACGCTCATCGTTACGCTGGACGAGGCGGGCGCGCCCAGGGCGCTCGCCTACCACCGTAGCGAGGGTGAAACCCTCCATCTCGAGCGAGAAGGGGCCGGATACCAGGCGCGGACCGAGACCAAGGAGGCGGAGCGGCGGCAGCGCTTTGTTGCCGGCACCATCCGCGACTCGCTCTTCGCGTCCGCCTCCCGGGCGGGCCTGAGCGACGGCCTCGTCATGGAGATGGTCGGGATCTTCGGCTGGGATATCGACTTCGCCCTGGATATCCGTCGAGGAGACCGCTTCGCCATCCTCTACGAGGAGCTCTGGCGCGACGGCGAACGGGTCGGCGATGGCGCCATCCTTGCCGCCGAGTTCACCAATCAGGGCCGCACGGTCCGGGCGGTTCGGTATACCGATGCCGATGGGCGGAATGACTACTACACCCCGGACGGCCGGAGCATGCGCAAGACCTTCATGCGTTCGCCGGTGGAATTCACCCGGATCAGTTCCGGCTTCGGCAACCGCAAGCACCCGATCCTGAACCGGATGCGTCGGCACGATGGGGTGGACTACGCGGCCCGCTCGGGTACCCCCATCCGGGCCACGGGCGAGGGGCGGGTGGTCTTCGCCGGGCGTAAGGGGGGCTATGGCAATACCCTGGTCATCCGCCACGCCGGGCGCTACACCACCCTCTACGCGCACATGTCCGGCTTTGCCCGGGGGGTCTACGGCGGGGCGCGCGTGGACCAGGGGCAGACCATCGGCTATGTGGGCCAGAGCGGCCTTGCCACCGGCCCCCACCTCCACTACGAGTTCCGCGTCAACGGGGTACACCGCAACCCGGTGACCGTCGACCTCCCGCGCGCCGACCCCATCGACCCCGAGCACCGGGCAGCCTTCGAGGCACGGGCCGAGCCCCTGCTCAGCCGCATGGACCTCCTCCAGCGGACCCGGCTGGCGGCGTCGGGAACCGACGGCGGAAGCTGACAAAAGGATGGCGCCGGCCCACCATATCGGGCTCATGTCCGGGACCAGCCACGACGGCATCGACGCCGCCGTGGTCGCCTTCGACCCGGTCCCGCGGATCGTCGCGGCCCGAACCTACCCCTTCCCCGACGGCCTCGCCCGCCAACTGCGCACCGTTACCGCCGAAACCCGACCCGCCATCGATGACCTCCTGGAACTCGATACATGGCTGGGGCAGGCCTTCGGCGAGTCGGCCCGCGAGATCCTCCGGGAATCCGGCCTCCCCCGGGGTGCCATCGAGGCCATCGGTTGCCACGGGCACACGCTCTACCACGCCCCGACGGGGGAGCACGGAGGTTCCTGGCAGATCGGCGATCCCAACCGGATCGCGGCAGCGACGGGGATCCCGGTAGCAGCGGACTTCCGCCGGCGGGACATCGCCGCCGGCGGCCAGGGTGCCCCCCTCGCCCCCGCCTTCCACGCCTTCGCGCTCGGTCATCCGCGGGAAAGGCGGGCCGTAGTCAATCTCGGGGGCATTGCCAACGTTACGCTCCTGCCACCAGCCGGGCCGGTCACCGGCTTCGACACCGGCCCCGCGAACACACTGCTGGATGGCTGGGCCCGGGAACACCGCGGCACCGACTGTGACCGCGACGGGGCCATGGCAGCCGCCGGCAGCGTGGTCCCCGAGCTCCTGGAGGCCCTGCGCGCCGATGCCTACTTCTCGCAGCCACCACCCAAGAGCACCGGGCGGGAGTATTTCTCCCGGGCCTGGCTGGAGTCCTTCGGGCCGGATCGCTGGCGCGCGGTGGACGTGGCGGCAACACTGGCGGCACTAACCGTCAGTACCGTGGGCGATGCCCTGCGCCCGACCTCGCCGGAGCGGGTCCTGGTCTGCGGAGGGGGAGTCCACAACCCGACGCTGATGGCCGGGCTGGAGGCGGCGCTCCCCGGAGTGACCGTGGAGGGCACGGCTCGCCACGGCCTGGACCCGGACATGGTGGAGGCGGCCGCCTTTGCCTGGCTGGCACGGGAGCGCGTTGCCGGTCGACCGGCCAACGAGCCCGCGGTAACCGGGGCGAGGGAACGCGTGGTCCTGGGGGGGCTCTACCCTGCCTGACCCCCGCGCTCGGTCATCGGCCGATAGGGACGGACGGGTTCGCCGGTATAAACCTGGGTGGGCCGGAAGATCCGGTTGTCGCCCAGCTGCTCCCGCCAGTGGGCCAGCCAGCCGGCGGTGCGGGAGACCGCAAAGATCGGCGTGAACTGGTCCACCGGGATATCCATCATGTCGTAGAGGATCCCGGAGTAATAGTCGACATTGGGATAGACGCCCTTGGGGCCCAGCCGTTCGGCGGCCGCCTCCTCCAGCGCCAGGGCGACCTCCATGCGCCGGGAGACGTGGCCCTGGCGACGCTCCATGAACTCCATCACCAGCCGCTGCAGGATATTGGCCCGGGGATCCTTGACCTTGTACTCGCGGTGGCCCATGCCCCAGATCTTCTCCTTGCGCTCCAGCTTGCGATCCAGCCAGGTGCGGGCGCGCGAGGGGTCCCCGATATCGTCGAGCATATCCAGCACCCGTTCATTGGCACCGCCGTGGAGCGGTCCGGCCAGGGTGCCGATGGAGGCCGACATCACCCCGTAGGGGCTCGCCAGGGTCGAGCTGGTTACCAGCGTGGCGAAGGTGGAGGCGTTGATGGTGTGCTCGGCATGCAGGATCAGGCAGACATCCAGGATTCGCGCGAGGAAGGGATCGGGCTCCGCGCCGGTGAACATGTGCAGGAAGTTCTCGGCGAAGCCGAGATCCGTACGCGGCGGCACCGGGTCGTAGCCCTTCCGGATGTGTTCCCACATGGTCACGAAGACCGGCATCCGCGCCAGGATCTTCACCGTCATCTCGTGGACGTAATCCAGCCCCTCGCAGGCATCGGCGTCGGTGAGGCATTCCCGCCCGGCGTAGAACATCCCCAGACTGGCCACCGCCGACTGCAGCATGTCCATGGGATGCCCGCTCGGCGGCAGGTGCTTCATCATCTCGCGGATATTGAACTTTACCCGCCGATTACGGCGCAGCTGGTCGTCGAAGACCGCCAGCTCCTCCGCCGTGGGCAGGTCGCCATCCAGCAGGAGGAGCGCCGTCTCCTCGAAGGTGCTGTTCTCGGCCAGATCCTCGATGCTGTAGCCGCGGTAGGCCAGCAGCCCCTGCTCTCCATCGATAAAGGAGATATTCGACCGCGTGGCGGGTACGCCTTCCAGCCCGGGGAGGTATTCGTTCATAACCTGCGCTCTCCTGCCGATCCTTCGAGGGGGCAAGCCTAACAGATGGTGACCGTCCTTGCCCTGCAAACAAAGACGCCGGCGCGAGGCCGGCGTCCAGAGGTCACGATTGTCCCGCCCTGTTCAGACGGAGAAGGAAGAACCGCAGCCGCAGGTCGTGGTGGCGTTCGGATTACGGATGACGAACTGGGCGCCCTCCAGACCCTCGGTGTAATCGATCTCGGCGCCAGCCAGGTACTGGTAGCTCATGGGATCGACGACCAGCGTGACGCCGGCGGTCTCTACCGCGGAGTCACCATCGTTGATGTTCTCGTCGAAGGTGAAGCCGTACTGGAAGCCGGAGCAACCCCCGCCGGCGACGAAGACCCGCAGCTTCAGCTCCGGATTGTCCTCCTCGGCGATGAGTTGGCCGACCTTCTGGGCGGCGCTGTCGGTAAAGATGAGGGGACTCTCGGTCATGGTGCACTCCGTGGATAGTCAGTTCCCGCTGATGATGGGAAGTCTGCCTTACCCTAGTAACTCAGTCAAGTTTTGTCGGCATCCGCGTCGTCGTCCCCTGCCTCGGACGCCGTCTCCGCCCCGGCCTGCTGCCTGCGACCCTCGGTGTGGGTCAGGCGCGGCTGGGTGCCCTCGGCGCAGTGGACGAGATTGCCGTTCACCTCGGCCCCCATCGCCATCTCGATGAGGCTGTAGTAGACGTTTCCGGTCACTCGCGCCTGGGTCGCCAGCTCGATGTGCTCCAGGGCGTGCACGTCGCCGATGACCGTCCCGTTGATGACGACATTCGGCACCCGGACCTCACCCTCGATGGTCCCGCGCTCCGAGAGACTCAGGACCGATCGCCCCTCCTCGGCCGCGATCACGTTGCCCTTGATGGTGCCATCCACGTGAAGCCCCCCACTGAACTCCACGTCACCGCGCAGCTCGGTATGCTGCCCGATGAGGGATTCGATCTTGGCGGTCCCCTTGGCGCCGCGGTTCTTCTTGCTGCTCGTCTGTCCCCACATGCGGGTCTCTCTCCTCGCGTCGCCGGCGGCTACAGGTTTTCCAGCTCGATGAGACTTCCCACCGGCCAGTCGAAGGTCTCCTCGATGGTGCCATAGCGGCCCCCGCTGGGACGGACCGTCACGATCACCCGGAAGGGTACGAAATCTTCCGGGAGTTCCAGGTCGCCCCGGAAGTCCTGGAAATAGCGGAAACGGAAGCGCAGCCGCTCGGTCCCGTCGGCCGAGATCTCGCTGAGCGCCAGCCGCTCGCGGGTACCGCCATCCTCATGTACACCCTCGACTTCCAGGCCGGCATAGCCGCTGGTGAAGCTATCATTTTTCAATACCTGGGTTAACACAAGCTGATAGTGGAAGAGGTCTTCACTCGCGTTCTTCTCCACGTCGAAGCTCTGCACCCGCAGCCCCGAGGCAGTGTCCTCCGGGGAGACGATCCCGCGGTAGAAGGCGAGTTCTTCCTTGATCTCCAGCAGTTCGTCCTGAAGGCGCTTGAGATCCTCCCGGACCTGCTCATGCCCCTCTTCCTCGATATCCCGCGCCCGCTCCAGCGCTACCTTCTGGGATCGGAGTTCCTCGACCCGCTCCTGCAACGCCTCCCGCGCTTCCATCAGGCGTTGCCGCTCCGCACGCGCCTCCGCGGCGTCGAAGCCGCCCCGGTAGCGCCCGAGTTCGTAGATCCCCCACAGACCCGCCAGTCCCACGAGGAGCAGTATCCCCACGAGAAGGCGCCAGTTGCGGGGCCGCTGCGGCCGTACGATGACTCGATGGGTCATGGCATCAAGCCAATGCCCTCGAGACCGCGGGTCTCGGGGAGGCCGAAGAGGAGGTTGAGGTTCTGCACCGCCTGGCCGGCAGCGCCCTTGACCAGATTATCGATGACCGATTGCACCACGATCATATCGCCGTCCCCCGGGCGCAGCGCCGCCAGGCGGCAGACATTGCTCCCGCGGACGCTGCGCGTCTCCGGATGGCTACCGGCCGACATGACGTCGACGAAGGGCTCTTCGCCATAGGCCGCCTCGAACAGGGCCTGGATGTCGGTATCCGGCTTCTCCAGGCGCGCGTAGAGCGTCGCCTCGATCCCCCGGACCATGGGCACCAGGTGGGGGACGAAGGTCACTCCCAGCGGCCCACCCACGGACTCCAGTACCTGCCGGATTTCCGGGAGGTGGCGATGGCCGGCGGCCCCGTAGGCGCGCAGGCTCTCACCGGCCTCGGCCATCAGGGTGCCGACGCTGGCCCGGCGCCCGGCGCCACTGGCTCCCGACTTGGAATCGGCGATAAGGGAATCCGGGGCCACGACCCCGGCCCCCACCAGGGGCAGCAGCCCCAGGGTCACCGCGGTGACGTGGCAGCCGGGATTGGCCACCAGCCGCGCCGACTGGATGGCCTCGCGGTTGAGTTCGGGCAGGCCGTAGACCGCCTCCGCCAGCCGCTCCGGACAGGCGTGATCCATGCCGTACCAGCGGCGCCACAGCTCGGGGTCGGTCAGACGGAAGTCCGCGGCCAGGTCGATGACCCGGACCCCGGCATCCAGCAGCGCCGGCGCCGCCTCCATGGCCACCCCGTTGGGCGTCGCGAAGAGCACCACGTCGCAGTCCGCCAGGGGCGCCTCCCCGGGATCCTCGAAGTCGAGTCCCACGACGCCGCGCAGATGCGGGAAGGTCTCGGCCACCGGTGAGCCGGCATCCCCTCGCGAGGTGACGGTGCGAATGGTCACGTCGGGATGGGGCGCGAGCAGTCGCATTAGTTCGGCGCCGCCGTAGCCGCTTCCGCCGACGATACCTGCCTGGATCATGTTCACCTGCCGTGCCTGTGCGAGACGGCATCATACTAAGGTTGGCAGAGAGATTTCCATGCCCCGGGGATCAGGGACGGGTACGCCCATCGGCGGATTTCGGGGAGCTGGACAAGACAAAGGCGGCCTGCCGAGGCCGCCACCCATCCGGGAAGCAGGGGCGACGGGACGCCGCCCTGTTGTTATGGTTGTTTATTGTTGTATGGAAGCCGGATCCCGACTCCTCCATCGTTTGAGGGAACCCTATCGGGGGTTTTGGTGTCCGTCAAGTTGTTGATCTCATTTTAGTTTATTAGTGTTTTCTGATGTACTCCGCCAACGGTTGGCGCACAGGGGGTAAGGGCCGATGGACAAGCGCAAGGGGCTGGCAGGGGCACTGGCGATGGTCGTCATCGTCGCGGGTGTATGGCTATGGACGGGGTCGGGGGTGGACCGTGCCCCGGAGGTCACGGTGGAGACCCTGAAGGGTGAACGACTGGCACTGGCCGACCTGCGCGGCCAACCCGTGCTAGTGAACTTCTGGGCCACGGACTGCCCGGGCTGCATCGAGGAGATGCCGCACCTCAAGGAACTCCACGCCGACCTGGCCGGACGGGGCCTGCAGATGGTCGCCATCGCCATGAGCTACGACGATCCCGAGGCCGTGGCCCGGCTCGCCGAGCGGCGCGGACTCCCCTGGCGGATCGCCCACGATGAAGACGGCTCCCTGGCGAAGGCCTTCGGCGACGTCAATCTCACGCCGACGACCTTCGTCATCGACCCGCGGGGCCGGATCGTCCAGCAGACCATCGGCATGCTGGACATGGAGCGGCTGCGCGCCCGCCTGCGGCCCATGCTGAACGAGGGGGCCTGACATGCTGTGGGTGAAGGCCTTCCACATCGTCTTCGTGGTGAGCTGGTTCGCCGGCCTCTTCTACTTGCCCCGGATCTTCGTCAACCACGCCATGGCCACGGAGCCGGCGGAGATCGAACGGCTCAAGCTCATGGAGCGCAAGTTGCTGCGCTTCATGACGCCGCTGGCGGTCCTGGCGCTGGTACTGGGGACGTGGCTCTGGCTGGGGTGGGGCTTCGGCGGCGGCTGGCTCCACGCCAAGCTCGCGCTGGTGGTGGGCCTGGTGGCCTACCACCTCTACCTGGCGCGGCTGCAGCGTGACTTCGCGGCCGACCGGATCGGCCACGGCCACGTCTTCTACCGCTGGGTGAACGAGCTGCCGGTGCTCATCCTCACCGCCATCACCATCCTGGTGACGGTGAAACCCTTCTGAGTCGTCCGCAGGTCGACCTCAGCGCAGGCGATACTCCACCGGCACGGTGAGTTCCATGGCCTCCTGGGGGAGGGAGTCGGGGAAGGCGGGCATGGGCTCGGCCCGCTCGAGCATCCGCTTCGCCGCCCGGTCCAGGAGGACCGAACCGGACGAGTCGGTCACCTCCGCGGCGGCCACGCTGCCATCCCGGCGCAGGGTAAAAGTCAGCTCCACGACCCCCTCCTGGCGGCGTCGGCGGGCCGCCATGGGGTAATCCTTGTGTCGCTCCAGCCACGCCTGGAGCCGGGTGCGGTAGTCCTCGAACGCACCCGGGTCGCCGCCCCCGCTGCTCCCGTCGCCCCGGAGGTCCTGCTCCGCCTCGGACTCGTTGCGGGTCTCGGCCTGCCTGGCCTCCGGCGGGGCGGCCTCGGGTTGCGGTTCGGGCTCTGGCTTCGGTTCCGGTTCCGGTTCCGGTTGAGGCTGCGGTTCCGGGCTGGGCTCCGGCGTTGGCTCCGGTTCCGGCGTTGGTTCAGGCGCCGGCTCCGGTTCGGGCTCGGGTCGTTCCTCCGGCGGTGTCGGCTCCTGCTTCGGCTGCGGCGTCGGCTCCTCCGCCGAGGGCTCCGGGGTGGTGCTCGCCCGGGCGCGGGGGCCGAGCCCCACCTCCAGGCCGCCGGAACCGGCATCACGAGCGCCGGCCTCGGGCTCCGGGAAACTGATCAGGACCGCCGCATGGAAGACGGCCGCCACCGTCAGCGCCGCCGCCCAGGCCAACGGCCGGACGGGCTGAGGATAGGGGGAGCGCCCGGGCACCCGGCCCGCGGGCTCCGGCGGGGTCGGGCGGGGCTCCCCCACCCGCTCCGCCGGCACGCTCATCCCCCCTCCTTCCGGGTCACCAGCCGCACCCGCTCCACCCCGGCCTCCCGCAACGCCCGCATGACCGCCACCACCCGCACACCGTCGACGGCACCGTCGGCACGCAGCAGCAACGCCTCCCGATCTCCTACCGCGGCTGCCAGGGCCTCCAGGGCGACCGGTTCGTCGCCCAGGGTCAGCCCCCCGTCCGCGGTGATGTAGAGCGTGGTCTCCCGGCGATCGGGCTGCTCTCCCTCCACGTTTGCCTCTGGCGGCTCGACCCGGACGCTGTGGGGTGTCGTCAGGGCGCCGGCGACCATGAAGAAGATCAGCAGGAGGAAGACGATGTTGATGAGCGGGAGGATGTGGTCCTCGGTATCCTGCGGCGGCCGCTCGGGTCGGCGGAGCTGCACGGCTACTCCTCCCCGCCCGCGAGGCTGACGCTGGCCCCTGGCAGGGTCCGCAGCCGGGTCATCAGGTCCACCGCCCGCTGCAGCGGCACCCCGGGCCCGAGCTCGAGACGGATCCGTTCCGCACCCTGCGCTTCCAGGTGGCGCATCAGCCCCTCCGCCTCCCAGCTCCGCTCGTTGAGGCGGATCCCCTCTGCCGTGAGCTGGAGCCGTACGACCGAGGGGTCGACCTCACCGCCGCCTTCGCCCCCGAGCTGGAGATCGATCAACCGCCACTCCATGAAGCTGGAGGCCAGCATGAAGAAGACCAGCAGGATGAAGACCACGTCGATGAGCGGCGTCAGGCTGATCAGGCGCCGCTTCGGGGCCGCGCCGCTCTCAATGTGCATGGTCCGGCCGCAGCTGGGTGGCCGGGGTCGGCGTACCAGCGGCGTCGCCGGACTCCGCCAGGGCCCCGGTAAAGAGGCGCGTCACGCGATCCTCCATGAGCTGGGCAGTGCGCTCGACGATCCGTTCCAGCAGACTGAGCACCGCTACCACCGGGATGGCCACCGCCAGCCCGGCCGCCGTGGTCAGCAGTGCCTCCCAGATCCCGCCGGAAAGGACCGACGGGTCCACCTGGCTACCGGCGGCCTCCAGCTCCTGGAAGGCCTCGATCATGCCGAGGACCGTGCCCAGCAGGCCGAGCAGCGGACTGAGCGCACCGATGACCTCGAGGATCTTGAGGTGGCTACGCAGGCCGGCGAGCTGGGCCGCCGCCACGCGCTGGACCTCCTCGCGCACCGTGGCCGGCTCCACATCCCCGCGCGACTGACCGCGAAGGGCCGTCTCCAGCACCCGGGCCGCAGGGTGGGGCGAGGCGGCCAGGCGCTCCAGCGCCTCACCGGCACGGCCACTGCGCCAGAGCTGCTCCCCCTCGCTCAGCGCCGCCGTCGACCCCAGCCGGAGCCGCGCGAACTGCCAGGCCTTGAGAAGGATTACCGCCAGCGCGATGACGGACAGCCCCACGAGGATGGCCACCACGGTGCCGCCATTCGCGTAGAGCCAGGCCAGCGGTCCCAGCAGACCCTGAGCACTCTCGTTCTCCATGGGAACTCCAACGTTGAGAATGGTTCTCATTGTTTCAGAAAAGGTCGGTGGTGCAACCCCTGCTCCGGGCGAACATCGTACACGAATGCGAACGATTCACGTTTGCATTAATAGGCCCAGCATCGTATAGTCCCCTCGGGTCGTCGGCAGGGCTTTCTCTCCCGTTTCCCCTGCCGGCCTGCCCCGTGGATCCGCGGCCACCGAATCCATCCGCCGATGGAATATCGGCGCCCCCGGAACCGTCTCACCGTGGTGGGCGGCTTCCTCCTCTCCACGCCACCCTTTGGGGCGCTCCCGGTAGCCATGCACCGGGGCGCCCCTTCTTTTTGTCCGGTCCCCGTGCGACGATTCCGCCATGGAACCGCGCGCCGACCTCGTCCGCTACTACCACTGGCTCCACCGCTACGTCCTCAACTACGCCCACAGCGGCAACGCCTCGGTGCGCGACGGCGACACCGTCTGGCTCACCCCCACCAGCGCCT
>Ga0102925_1001556_pt1 | contig 12704 bp, 11 predicted proteins | sample SalPonR1_A_D1_MG_FD_78216 | JGI IMG/M metagenome (GOLD analysis project Ga0102925, IMG submission 78216) | Salt pond soil microbial communities from South San Francisco under conditions of wetland restoration - Salt Pond MetaG R1_A_D1_MG | ecosystem: Environmental > Aquatic > Marine > Intertidal...
ACCCAAAAAGATTTACAAGAATATAGAGAACACCCCTCATCTTTATCTTATAAATCTCTTCGATACTATAAAAACTGTTGGTCGGAGATACGTTTTGTAAAAGATAACGGTCATCTTTACTGGCCACCGAGCTCATCCTGGCCAGTTATAAATATGAAAGTTTATCCACAAAAAATCAGAGTTAGGCATTATCAATATCGCAATCCTGAGCAAGTAAAAAAAAGCATTAAAAACCGTAACTTAGCTTTGGCTCGTTTCACTCGTTTTAATAACAGATACCACGGAACATTGAAGGGCTCCGCTATTTTAGACCCTGAAATAGGACTTGTTTCTCATAAAGTGCTTAATTATGATAGTGGAGATGAAAATTTAAAAACGACTCACCCTATCCCGGAGTGGAAGCCTAAAAATAATATGTCGACAAAGATAAAAAACAGTTTAAAAAATCTTTTATATCGATTAAACCTGCTAAACCTATTCTATAATTTACTTGGTAAAAAACAGTGAACCAAAATGAACAGGGAAAAAGTTAATCAATTTTGTTCCTGAACGCTTTAACCAAAAATTATTTTTACATAGTGGATTCACTAGTTGAAACAGTGCTATGCTTTTTTTCTTCAATTATTTTATGGTTCGTTTCTTTGTTTTCAACCCCTTCAGTTCTGGAAATACTTTGCCGTATCAACTTCAATATGTTTTTAATATCGACTAGTTCGAGCATTAGAGCTTTAATAAATAACTTCCAATTTATCGCCAGCCCCATTTTTTGCAATTCATCTCGATGATAATCCCAAATATCCTTTTTATTATATTTTAACAAGTGATCTATAAGTTCTCTGTGATGCTTAAATAAAAACTTATTTAAGATCTCGCTTTCCTCTTCGGGACTAAAAAAATTAACGCCAAAATCTCGCAAAACTACAAGTTCATTTAAAATGTATGTATGATAATAATTACAAAATGTGGTCGTAGCCTGATTGTGCCTGCGAGTGAATGTTAAGACCTGATGTACAAATCCAAAATCGTGATTTCTTAGAACTTTAAAACAGGCATATGTATCGGCATGAATCACTGATTCATTGAAAAAATTTTCATCTGATCTTACAACACTGGATTTAAAAAGAACTGTTGTTGCTGAACCAAACAAATCAGAATTTTCATAAAGAATTTTTCTGCAAACATTTTTTCCTTCTAAAAAATTTGTCCTGTAGGGTAAGTCCGCACCACGAACATTCTCTTCAACTAATCGATATGCACTTACAACACCAACTGATGGATATTCTTCAGCCAGGGAAACCATTTTTTGCAAGCACTCGGGATAAATCCAATCATCTGCCTGAATGACTTTACAGTATTCACTTTCAGCCGATATATAGGTTAGAGCCCTATTCCAATTCGGTATCTGGTTATAGAAATCTTCACACCTGTGAACATGAATTCTGTGATCATTATTTTCGTATTCATTTGCAATTTCGTACGTACCGTCGTCACTACAATTATCGACGATATGGTATTCCCAATTGGAATAGTTTTGTGCTATAACGCTCTCAATACACTCAGCTATGTAGTCAGCCCCATTGTAAACGGGTGTAACCACGCTAACTAAAGGCCGATTATTATTGTGAAATTCCATCAATTTAAAATCCCAAATGATTAAGGTGTATCCGAATAACTTTACATGAAATCTTTTAAAGCATCTAATCTAATTAACTTGATAGTAAATATCATATAAATATATTAACAAATTTCAGAAGAACGTTTTTATTGGATTAAGCCAAATAAATCCTTGTAATTTTTGACAAAAACTTTATTCTTATCCAATGAATTACATTAATTTTTCTATTTAGTTTTATAATTATCATGCCTCCTTTGCAACAGTATTTTCTTTTTTTATCTCAATTTTGTTTAAACCATTTTGATTTGAATTTGCTAATTTTTTAATCGTATATAGTAACCATTTTACTAAAGGCTTTATTTTTACCAGTCTATAGATGAAAGCTTTTAGTAGTATATAGGGTTGAATTCTTACACCCATTTTTTTTAATTCATTTTTATGGTATTCCCATACTGTTTTATTACGACCATTAAACATGATTTTTACCAAGGCATGGTGATGATCAGATATTTTTTTTGATAGCAATCTATTATACTCTTCTTCAGTCAAATAGTGATTACCATACTCCTTAATGACATATATATTAAAGAGACTGTAGGTATGGTAATAATTACAGAATGTGGTAGTTGATTCATCATGCATACGGGTAAAAGAGAGTAGCTGATGAACAAAAGCAAAGTCAGATCTTCGAAGAATATCATAACAAATATCGGCATCAGCATGGACTACCCCAGGGTTATAAAAAGATTTTCTTTCTCTTATTAAATCCGATCTGTATAAAATAGAGCTGGGAGTACCAAATAAGTAGAGAGAGGTTTTCATATCCTTTCTTACCGTTTCATCGCCAGTCAAAAACTTTGTATCGTAAGATAGACCTTCTCCTCGAACGCCACTAACTTTTGATCCAATAAAACGATAGGCACTTATAATTCCGGCCGATGGATATTGCTCTGCTCTTGTAACCATCTTTTGCAGACACTCAGGAGTAATCCAGTCATCGGCATGGATTACTTTACAATATTTGCTATCAGGTGAGATTTTTCGAAGTGCTTCATTCCAATTGGGAATCTGTTTTAGAAAATCCTGATTACTGATAATCTTAATACGTTTATCCCTAGTAGCATATTCTTCGGCTACTTCCAAGGTATTATCAGTACTACAGTTATTTAATATTATATACTCCCAGTTTGGGTAGGTTTGGTCTAAAACACTTTCAATACATTCTGCCAAATATTTTTCACCATTATACACTGGTGTTACGACGCTTACCAATGGTCTTCTTTGTACCATATTGCTATATTATCTTAATTCATAAAGATATTGAATACAATTTCTTACATCTGTTGATCTAGTATTTTTATACGTATAATGGTATTACTACATATTTATTTTAATGTAATCAGCAAGCCTAAGAGCAAGTGCCAATATCGTAAGAGTAGGATTTGCGTACCCCCCCGTTGGAAAGACAGAAGATCCTGCCACAAACAAGTTATCAACATTGTGAACTTTGCAATTTTTATCAACGACTCCCTGCTTAGGATTTTCATGCATACGTGTCGTCCCCATATGATGCCAACCCCCGTGAATACCTTCTTTCATTTCTTCCTTGTTTTCTGCAATATAGAGCTTACCGAGTTTATACTTGTAAACTTCACTTTTTATTATATTTAATCCTCTGTCGATACTATCGATATCTTGAGGACTTAGTTTCCAGTTTAACTTAATCTTCCTTTGGCCAAATCGGTCTTTTTCAGAGCCCAAAATAACTCTGCTATCTGGTTCCGGTACTTGTTCTGTCATTAGATTCAATTTATATCCATGATATTCTTTCTTATGGTCATACCATTTTTCTTTCTCTCCAGCCATTAACTGCCTTAACCCTCCATAAGTGAGTGAATCAAAATTTTGTGCAACATTTTTTAAATGTTTATTAAAATCAACGCTAAACAAATTGCTGGGAAAAGATTGTTTAACCTTTTTCAGAGATCTAACTGCCTCATTCATTACTACCATCGGTTCATACTGTAAAGATGCAGTTAAGTTAAGTAGTTTTTCAGATCGTAATACAGCTTCATCTAGTGCCAGTTTGCCCATTATTGGTGTTCCCTTGCTATTATGCACTCGATATAAATTGTCGTAATTAAATCTATTTAAGTCAGAAGGGGAAAAAATTCCACTCCACAAATGGGGATGTTCCATAAAATAGCGTCCCACTAAACCATTTTGATTCCCCAATCCACATTTCATTACATTGTTGGAAAGCAATAACAATCGAGGATTTTCGAGCCCGCCAGTAGCGAGAATAAAGAGACCGGCCTTTACTATAAACTCTTTTTTATCAGACGTGGCTACTACTACTTTTTTTATTTTCGCTGTGTTTTCATTAGCCGTAATATTTAATACTGTAGAATTTAAATAGGTAGTAATATTCTTAGCTTTTTCTATTTCATCACTATATTCTTGATAAAAAATATTTTTCCTTGCAAATTGAAAAACTGTCGTTTCAATTATATTCGATTCTTTAAAAAAAACCTCGCCTGAATCTATTTCTTCCCAGTCTTCGACATTATAGCTGTAAGGGCCAATCTTAAAAATTTCATGGGCTCTTTTATAGTAATAATTTAGCTCTTCTTTAGTGAAAGGCCAGCCACTGTTCGGCACCCAGCTTCGTTTTTCAAAATCAATTTTATCGAGCCCTCTTAAACGGACACCTTCATGACCGTCGCACAATTTTATATGCCATTTATGACTTGTGCCACCAAAAGCTCTTGACCGAGCTTCTTGAAGCTCATAATAAGGCAGTCCAATATTTTTTCCTTTGTTTAACTGCTGGATCTTCTCATCCGGTACACGTCCCCCACTTTCAAGTAAGACTACATTAAATTTTGTACCAATTAACTCACGCGCAATGGTTATGCCTGCCGGACCTGCACCAATAATACAAACATCAGCTTTTATCGCTGAATTAAACTCGATATTATCAGCGTCGAGAATCATTTCTTAGAGTTAATTACTTTTTCCAATCATATTTTAATTGATCATGCCAAAGTTTGTAACATAATGTATCGTGCGAGATTTTTACATCTTCAAAAGTAACGGGTTGATCTATTTTAATATCATTTTTCAAAATACAATCTTCTGATAAACCCATCGGTAACAAATTCTGATTTCGAGCTATCTCAGTATTTTCAATAGTGCCATAAGTAGTATACCCTCCAATGCCATCTAACCTTTCACCAGCTTTCAAATCTTTTTTTGCCAACGTTATTACTTCACAAACCGGCCCGCCTTGGGGTGCAATAGTGGCATCACCAAACAGCACGGTACGAGCAGCCGTCAGTGGCACTTCAAGGTGCGGAAGGTGATACGGTACATAAAACAAATAGAATGGGCCATCTCCCATTTTGAAATACGACATATAATGCTTTTGCACCGGATGATCGTTATAAGCAATAACGAAAACACCCGGACCTGGTTCAGCTCCCAGGATATAATCGACTAAACCACCATTTAATAGATCCTTATCAGAAAACAAGTCTAGTGCTTCGTTAACATGCTCGCAGCTTGGACCGTGCATGCCCCGCTGCCCTGCTTTAAAACCTGTGGCATTCGCTACTACAGCCATCTCCATCGAAATTTTTGTCCCATCGGCGAAAGAAGTAACCATCCGGGGTTTTTGTTTGTGTTTTCGCGCAAATTCCTTTTGAGTTTCCGGGGTTCGATAAGGATCTTGTAATCCTTTAATATTTCCGGCTAATACCGGCACATACCCAATAGTTTGCACGAAGCGCATCAGGTTCATGATCACACCTGGCTGATCACCATCAGCATTGGTAATAATGACACCTTGCCGGTCGGCATATGTCTTTAAAATAGGACCAATGGTTGCATCCAATTCTGCATTCATCAAGACGACATGTTTCTTGTTCTCAATTGCCTCTAGTGTAACTTCGGCCCCAAATTCAATCTGACCGGTTGCTTCGATGATTACATCGATGTTTTTTGCCTGGCAAATCAATGAAACATCATCAGTTATTGCATATCCCCCTTCATTAATAACTTGTTCCAGCTCTTGAGCTCCGAAAACTTGTTTAAACCGAGTGATATCGGCTTGCTTAAAAGCTTTTTCGGCTTTAGAGATTGTACGATTATACAGAGCGGCTACCTTTATACCGGGAACAGATCGTTCGATTGTCAAAACTGTTCCCCGTCCCATATAGCCTGCTCCAACCAACCCAACATTTACGGGATTATTCTTCTTTTCGCGTTCTTTTAATGCGTTATCTACAATAATCATAATAGACTTTATCCTGTAAAATCAGACCATTGCCGATCTTTTTCAGATATTATAATTTCTTCAGTTTCTTTCCATTTGATTCCAAATGTTGGATCATTCCATCGTATTCCCCGTTCAGCCTCGGGGTGATAAAATTCTGACACCAAATAATATATCTCTGTGTGATCCTCCAACGTCTGATATCCATGTGCACAGCCTTCAGGTATATAAAAGTGCTTATAATTTTTTGAAGTGAGCTCAATACCCAACCATTGTTTATAAGTAGGTGAATTCGGTCTCAGATCAACAATTACATCAAAAATAGACCCCCTTACACAACGAACCAGTTTCTTTTCCCAATAAGGGCTTTCCTGATAATGTAAGCCACGCACAGTATATTTTTTTTTACTAAACCCTACATTTGCCTGTACGGAAGTAAAAGCCAGTTGCTGTTCGGCAAATTCCTTCTCACAAAAAGCACGTCCAAAAAAACCTCTCTCATCTTGCCATTTTTCGATTTCAATTACATAAGCTCCCTGAATAGACGTTTCATTGAAAATCATTCTATAAACCTATTCCCTCATAATTTTGAACCGAGTTTTTTGGCAACATGCGTCGCCCGTCAATAAACACGGGTTGCTTTCGAGCTGACTTCAAAATTTTTGGAACAATCTCGAATTCTTGCCAGCTTGTAAGTAAAATTGCAGCCTCGATATCTGTCAGAGCTTCTTTAAGAGTACCAGGATAGGAAATATTATGATTGCCGAACAGCTTCTTTGCTTCGGTTTGGGCTATGGGATCGTAAGCCTTGACCTTCGCCCCTTTGCTGAGCAAATACTTAACTATAGGTATTGCGGGTGATTCTCGAATGTCGTCAGTCCCAGACTTAAATGCCAACCCAAGTATAGCAATTTTGGCTCCATTTAATTCTGAAACATGTTTATTTAATATCGATACTATTTTTTCAGGCTGTTCTTTGTTTACTTTGATAACAGAATCGAGTAATTGCATTGAATTCCCCCTTTCTTTACCATAGGAAATTAATGCCTTTACATCCTTCGGAAAACAACTGCCGCCAAAACCGCACCCAGCCGCTAGATATGAAATAAAACCAGGAGTGATTCTTGAGCCATCAGGTAGTATTGGACTGAAACGTTCATCTTTATGAACACCATTCATTACTTCAATTATGTCCACATCTTTAATGTCTGCACATAAATTACCAATCTCATTCGAAAATGATATAAGGGTAGCCAGTAAAGAATTGGCCGTATATTTTATCATTTCGGCCGTTTTACAATTAGTTTTTATAATTTCTACATCTTCGAAAACACTATAAACCTTATCCATCATGGAATGCGTTTTTTCATCGATTCCTCCCAGTATGATGCGATCGGGATTCATATAATCAGATACAGCTTGTCCCTCTCTTAAAAATTCCGGGCTCATTCCCACCCCAAAATCAGTCCCTGCCTTTTTTCCCGACTTTCTTTCTAAAATAGAAAGAATATCTCCATCAGTAGTTCCCGGTATCACTGTACTTTTTACCACTATCACATGATAAGAGCCCTTTTTATTAAGCACAGCGCCCACATCTGAAGCTGCCTTTTTAATACTACTCAAATCAATTTTATCACCGTCATAAGGTGTATCAACGGCAATCAATGATATATCAGTTTTTTGAACAGCACTTTCAATGTCGGTGGTGGCACTGAAAGATTTACCAATGTTACGTTGCAACATGGTGTCAAGACCTTCTTCATAAATTGGAGTAATACCCTCATTTATGGTTTTTACTTTGTCGCTGTCCAAATCAACACAAACAACATGATGCCCTTTTTCAGCAAGGCAAATCCCCGTTACCAAGCCTACATATCCAGTACCAATAATCGAAATTTTCATTACGCCTCTATAGCCTCTTGATTTTCTTTATACCATAAAAGATTTCGATAAAGCCCTTCTTCCAAGTCTACTGTTGGTTTATAGCCCAATTGTTCTTGTGCTTTTGTGATATCTGGACATCGCCTGTTTGGATTATCCACCAAGTATCCAGGATCACTACTGGTTGCAAATTCCAATTTGCCAGAGTAGTCTAAAAGCGACTGCCCCACACTTATCGTTTTCTCAGCCAAATCTTTTATCGTAATCTCAGGTTCAGAAAGCCCAATATTATAAGGTTCCCCCGCCTTTCCATTAACTAATATTTTAAAATAGCCAATGATTGCATCAGTTATGTAGCAAAATGTTCGGGAGGGGCTTCCATCAGAAAATAGTTTAATATTTTTATCTTGCAAAACATCACGCATAAAATCAGGAATAACGCGACGATCGGTTATTTTAAGACCGGGACCGTAATTATTAAAAGGTCTTGCTATAGTAACCGGTATATTAAATTCCTTAGCAAAGGTAACACATAATGTTTCTCCATATCGTTTAGATTCATCATAACATGCCCGCGGACCAGTACATGAAACATTTCCACGATAGGTTTCGGGAGTAGGAATGTGAGAAGAACCAGGATCACCATAGATTTCACTAGTTGAGAAGAACAAAAAACTTTTCAATGGCCTCCCTTCTTCTTTTTGCCGAAGTGCGTATTCCAAGAGATTACGCAATCCCTTTACATTGGCATCCATCGTTTGAAGAGGGTATTTACGATAATAAGTAGGAGAAGCTATGGAAGCAGCATGAATGATGTATGAAAAATGATCAGTTATTGCTGATAGAGGGTCGGTAATGTCATAATTTACCAACTTAAGCTGTGGGTTCTTCTTTAGATTGATTAGCCATTGTGGAACTCCACGCACATAGTTATCGTAAACAACAACATTAATAAAATCTTTCTTATCAGCCCTTCTATTATAATCAAGAAGGGATTGAACTAAATAATAACCAAGGAATCCCGCCCCCCCCGTAATAAGAATTTTACTTCCGGCCAGCTGATCCAGCTCTAACCGTAAAGAACTTTGGATGTATTCGATATCGGTTCGAACTACTTCACTAGCAGATGTTATGGTTTGTTCAAATTTCCTCATATAATCACCAGACTTTCCAAGGTGTTTTTTCAGCTTTCCAGTACTGTTCTATAACATTTTTATCTCGAAGGGTATCCATAGGCTGCCAAAACCCGGTGTGACGGAATGCTGCTAGTTTACCGTCATTTGCTAGGTTTTCAAGCGGATCCTTCTCCCAAACTGTTGCATCTCCTTCAATGTAATCAAACACCTCAGGTTCAAGTACAAAAAAACCACCATTAATCCAGGCATTTTCCTTTTCAGGTTTTTCCTTAAATGAAGATATTTTTTCCTCTTCGTGCCCTAAACTAAAAGTTCCAAATCTGCCTGGCGGACGTACTGCGGTAAGAGTTGCCAATACATTATTTTTTTTGTGATAGTCAATTAATTCGTTCAGATTCAAATCTGAAACTCCATCACCATAGGTCATGCAAAAAGTTTCATCACCAATATATTCTCTCACCCGCTTTATTCGACCTCCTGTCATAGTGTCAATACCGGTATCAATGAGGGAAACTTTCCAGGGCTCAACACCATTATGATTCACTTTCATATTATTATTTTTAAAATCGAAAGTTATATCACTTTCTCTCATTTGATAATTGGAAAAATATTCCTTGATGAGATATCCCTTATAACCACAACATATTATAAAGTCGTTAATGCCATAGTGAGAAAATATTTTCATAATATGCCAAAGAATTGGACGCCCGCCGATTTCTACCATTGGTTTTGGCCGGACGGTAGTTTCTTCACTGAGCCGGGTACCATAACCTCCTGCGAGTATTACTGCTTTCATAATTGTTGCCCCTATAAAATCTTTCTATGAATTTTAATTATCTCTCTTACACCTAAAAAGTAATGTAAACTTCTATCATTTAATAAATAATTTGTTAGTAGCTTACCATCCATTTCTCAAAGTCATTAATCACCTCATAGATCATATAACAGTTTAAAACCCTAGCCTGCCTGATTTCAGTGACTATACGCTTATGAATTTGAATATATGGGTATTTACATTCTAGTAAGAGAATTTATCAAAATACGTTCTGGATGACTCCCTATTTGAACTGACTCATTTTGCCCTTGAGTCAATCGTTTGAAGATATAAAATATCTGAGTTTATGTAATAAATGTATACATAATTAAATGAAATGTGCTGCTTTGAGATCAACCGTGTAGAAGTTTCTACGTTTACCAACAACATTTCCTCACATTTACATGGAATCGATGAGATATAATTTAAGGTTCATTCAGTGTCTCGTTCTAAACGGCCTGAATTAGAAGGTTATCCAGAAAATTTTTCCGATCATAAAGCATTGTTTAGACTTTCGCTCAGATCGAATAATTGTTTACATTTGAATAAAATTAACAGCTTCAAACGTCTTTTTGAAGTATCGACTACATTTAAAAAAGAGTGAAAATGAATAATCCATTTGATTATTTCGACAAGATATTTGTCATCAGTGCAAAAGGTAGTGAACGCCGTCAATATATAACAGATATACTTTCTGGTTTAAACATTCAATTCCAATTTTTTGATGCCAACATGGGTGACAATCTAAGTGATGAGGAAATTGCCTCTGTTTATGATGATCAAGCTGCACAAAAACAAAGAACATTACAGCGGTCACTGATTAAGGCCGAAATTGGTACCACTTTGTCTCATCTAGGTGTTTGCAAACAAATATTATCACAAGACCTTGATAGTGCTGTCATTTTTGAGGATGATATCGATCCAAATGCAAAATATTTTCATACTGTTTCAGCCGCTATCAGTGAGCTTCCTGAAAACTGGGACTTGATGCATATGGGAACCTGCAATCACTTTAAAAAAGCACCACTTTCTTATAAAATCAAGTTACTTTTCTACTTTCCATTTGTAAAAATTCTGGCTCCTGATCGACTCGATTATCCCTATCGACAGCTATGGAATATTTATCCCCGACCCTACTCTAAAAATCTAAATAGAGCCGGTTATCACGTGGGTTCCCAAGCCTATGCTGTAAGTAGAAGTGGGGCTAAGAAATTATTGGCATATCACAATAAGATAGTTAATATTTCAGATATGTTAATATCTGAAATGGCTATTAAGAATCAATTAAATGCATTTATAACGAAGAGATTGATATTTGATCAAAACAGAAGCTTTAAATCATATATACCAGCAGATAAAAAACGAGATTTTAATTTGCAATAGTTTTCTGATCGAATAATTTCAATTTTATTCTATCCTTTTTACCAAGGCAACTCATTAGCAGGCAATTCGATCCGTCCTATGTGGCACTTGTTAAAACTGAAAATGTTGTAATTGATGAAAAAGCATAAAAGATTAACCAATTATCTTTGTTTTTTTATAAATTCTGAGTTCAAGCAATAAGTGCAACACGAAGGGCACTCACAAACCAAAATCGCGCAAATTATAGGAGTTCACAAATCCACCATTTCCCGTGAGCTGTCCCGTAACGTTCCCCCTCGCGGACGCTATGCCAATGAGTATCGACCGGAGGCAGCTCAGCGAAAGGCCAACCAGCGCCACGGCAATAAGCGCAAACATTGCCGGTTTACCGAGGATTTAAAGGAGGATGCCATCCGGTGGCTGACCACCGAAAAACTCTCCCCGGAGTTAATCAGCGGGCGCTGGAAAGTTCAGGGAATCGATGGGGTAAGCCACAAGGCGATTTACCAATGGATCTGGCACGGGAAGGCCAGCGTTGAAGCCCCATCAAACATTGACGACATGCTGGTAACACTGGCCAGATCAGGTAAATCAGCAGCATTGTAGGTCAGTTCAGAAGCTCCCCGAAAAGCTCTTTCCATAGATCCCCACTCAATGTCCCCCACTGGTCGATCGTTAGAATTTTTTGCCTCTCGCCATCAAAATTAAAATAGATTCTCGGAAAATCGCCGGTGTTTTTCACTTCATATTCTCCTACAGATGCATAGGTATACTCAAGAAAATGTTCCACATCTTCACCGGGATTGGTGTTGTAATCCTCATCGGTTCCATCTCCCCAGTCCACAGTGAAATCATACCCGTTTCCGATCATCGGAATACGGATAGATTGATCGTCGGAATATCCAGGGTTATCGGTTCTCCAGGTGGTGATGAAGGGGGCAAACGTTTGTGCCGAAGCAACTGGCACAACTATTGCAAAAAACAGTACAAAAAATTGGACCAAAAAAGCTTGAAAATTTTTAAACATGACGATTCGATTTAAATTGAAACAGATACTCTCTCCGACGTACCCATTTTACCAGCGTTTATCGTACATGCAACAGATTGGATCAAAAAAGATCACTCCCCGCGATAAAAAATTCGTGACCTTTATAAGAAGCCGGTAAATCGTGCTCAAACAAGGGGTTTTTGATCGGTTTTTCCAGATCTGTTTTTTTGATGCAGGCCATACCTGAAGCATCAGGACTTCCCCTGGCAAGAACAGGAAGCAGATCGGTTAAATGAAGAGTGGCAGGCAGAATATGCTGAGTGATCTTTTAGCAGCTAAAGCAGAGGGCCACATCACCAGTCAGCCCTCCGTTATTATGAAATATATATACCGCCTGCTACATGCGCATTACTCACTCATCCAAAGGACTCCAGTCGGGAAAGAACGACGGACTTCCGCTTTCGCTTGTAAGATTCCTGAGCCCGGAGCCATCTGCACTCATCACAAAAACATCATAGGCATTGGCATCTCCATCTCTGTTAGAATCGAAGGCAAGCCGGTTTCCGTCAGGAGACCACGTAGGGAAACGGTGCTCAATCCCCCTTACTGCAAAATTTGTCAAACATTCTATA
>Ga0102925_1001559_pt1 | contig 12702 bp, 16 predicted proteins | sample SalPonR1_A_D1_MG_FD_78216 | JGI IMG/M metagenome (GOLD analysis project Ga0102925, IMG submission 78216) | Salt pond soil microbial communities from South San Francisco under conditions of wetland restoration - Salt Pond MetaG R1_A_D1_MG | ecosystem: Environmental > Aquatic > Marine > Intertidal...
AACATTTAATCACCTATCTAATAAATAGTTTTGAGTCAGTTTGAATAAAACAATACCAAAAATAACATTTAATGATAGTTCAATAATTAAAATATCAAATAAACGATAAATACTAAAATTTAAGTTAAGTACTTTTAAGATAGTAAAAAAAATAATATTATATAAACTAGTTCCTAAAGCAATTAAAAAGACAGGTGAGATAATATTTGTTTTATTAAATACACTTTCAAATCTTATTAATAGTAAAGAAATTACTGAATATAGCATAATATTACTACCAATATATGGACTTGAATAAAAATCCTGTATAAGCCCAGACATTAATGCATAGCTAATAATAGTTTTATCATCATAATAAATCGCTAATAAAACTAAAATAATAATATTTAAATTTGGTATGATTTCGTATACACTTATTTTTTGAACAATAGTACTTTGAAGTAAAAAAACTAATAGACTCAACAGAAAAATTCTAATTGCTTTCATTAATCCACTCACTTTGTTCTTGATCAATTGTAATCACCGTTACATATTTCAAGTATCTGAAATCAACCTCAGGTTCAATTGTTACGCGTTGTAAAAATTCATCTTCATCATTATTGATAGATATTACTTCTCCAACTAAAACACCTTCTGGATAGATTCCCTGACCAGTAGTGATAATTTTCATTCCATTACTCAGTTCAGCATTAGGTTCAAAAATCCTCCCTGTTAGAAGGCCGTCTTGAGTTGATTCAATATATCCCTGGTATTGCTTATCTAAAGATAGTACTTCAAAAGAAATTTTACTTTTATTATCAACAATAGTAATAACTTTTGAGTAATTATCTCCAACTTCATAAACTCTTCCAACTAAAGCATTATTAGCTACAACAACACTATATTTCTTTACACCTTGTTTAAGTCCAGCGTTGATCGTGAACATATTAAACCAGTTACCACTATCCTTTGAAACTACTTTTGCAGTAACATAGTCTTCAAATTTATTTTGCTTTATAAAATTTAAATTAGTTTTTAATTTCTCCAACTGTTTAATCTGTACTTGATCTAAAGTTAATGCTATGTTTTCTTCCTTTAAAACTTTATTTTCTTCTTCCAAAGCTTTCAATTTTTCTCTGTATTCAAAAACCTTAGTAATATCGTTTACGCGTTCAGTAACATCATTTGATATACTAGTAAGTACATCTTGAGTTGGAACAATAATATAAGAAAATAAATTTTCGACAATTGTTACACTTGTCCTACCACCATTGGAGTACCCTATAGAAAGTAATAACGCTAATACAGACACTATAATTATTAAATTTCTGAATCTACTTTCCATTGACATCCTACTTTCTTAAGTCTTTTGGCGAAATAAATACACTTTGCAATAATTCATAATCTTCAATGGCAATTTCAGTTCCTTTTACAACACAATCTAGTGGATTTTCACCAATAAAAACAGGCATCCCTGTTTCTCTACCAATTAATTTATCTAAACCTCGCAATAACGCGCCTCCACCAGCTAACATAATACCTTTTTGCATAATATCAGAAGCTAACTCAGGTGGTGTTTTTTCAAGGGTTAACTTAATCCCATCAATTATAGATTTTACAGGTAACTCTAATGCTTCTCTTATTTCATCTGAATTAATATTCAGCGTTCGAGGTAAACCGTTAATTAAATTTCTTCCTGTGATTTCCATGGTTTCATTATCTGTCTCAAAGGAAGAACCAATGTTGATTTTTATTCGTTCACTTGTTCTACTCCCAATAGATAGAGAATATTTTTTCTTAATGTATTGTTCAATAGCAATATCTAAATCATCGCCACCAATTCTTACCGATCTACTTGTTACGATACCACCTAAGGAAATAACAGCTATTTCACTCGTGCCACCACCAATATCCACAACCATGTTTCCTGAAGGTAAAGAAACATCTAAGCCCGCTCCAATTGCTGCTGCCATTGGTTCTTCTAGCAATAATGCTTTCTTTGCGCCAGCTGATAATGCCGCTTCAATAACCGCACGCTTTTCAACTTCTGTAACTTCTGATGGAACGCCAACAACAACACGCGTTCTAAAAGCAAAGCCTGTCTTTTTAGTTGCCTTTTTTATAAAATACTCTAACATTTTTTGAGTAATATTAAAATCAGCTATTACTCCTTCTCGCAATGGCCTGATAGCTTTTATGTTACTTGGGGTCTTTCCAATCATATCTTTTGCATCTTTCCCTACTGCTAAAATTTTATTAGAATAAGTATCAATAGCCACTACTGACGGTTCAGAAATAATTATCCCTTTACCTTTTACAGCTACCAAAGTATTTGCTGTTCCTAAATCTATTCCTATATCTCTTGTAAATAAAGTCACTTTTTCACCTCTAAATTAAGTTATTTTCCTTGAAACTAAAATATCGATTATTTCCAATAATAATGTGATCTATAACATTAATACCAATAATTTCTCCTACTTCAGTTAATCTTTTTGTTATATTCTTATCATTTTTACTTGGATCTGGATTGCCGCTTGGATGGTTATGAATAAATAATACTGATGCTGCAGATTTTTTTATTGCATACTTATATACTTCTCTTGGATGTACAATAGAAGAATTCAAGTTGCCAATAGAAATTAATTCTTTACTAATAATTTCACTTTTTGTATTCAATAGAACAATTATAAATTTTTCTTTTTTATCATACCTTAACTCATCCATGAAAATATTACAAACATCATTGGGAGAAGTTATCTTTAGTCTTTTTCTCAATGCATAAGTTGAAACCCGTTTATTTAATTCTAAGGCTGCTAGAATATTACACGCTTTTGCATCTCCAATGCCTCGAACAGTTGTTAATTCTTCATGAGTAATATCTGTAAGTGCAACTAGACCACCAAATCTATTAATAATGTCACTACTTAGTTCTATAGCGTTTTGCCTAGCATTACCTGATCCAATTAATATTGCTATTAATTCTGCATTTGATAAAGCATTAGAACCATAATTAATCATCTTCTCTCTTGGTCTTTCTAAAGTTGGCATTTCTTTAATCATAAAATAGTTGTTTGCCATTATTCCTCCTATAAAATATAATAATTGAAGTATTTTATAAGATTATTATTTAGTGTATCAATAGGTAGACCTATGACATTAAAAAAACTCCCTATAAAATGATCTACAAGTAACCCTCCTTTGCCTTGAATAGCATAAGCGCCTGCTTTTCCAAAAGGTTCTTTTGATTCTATATATTTTTCTAATTTCTTAATTGAATTATTTTTAAACACTACTTCAGTTCGATCAAAGTCTACTACTTTTATATCAAGTGCTAAGTTTATTAATGCAATACCTGTATAAACATGATGTGTTTTATTATTAAGCAAAGCCAACATCTCCATTGCATCATCATCATTTTCAGGTTTTCCCAAAATTTTATTATTAATTACAACAATTGTATCTGCTGCAATAACTGTTTTATTCACATTGTTTTTACTAATAGAGTACGCTTTTTGAAATGCAATACTCATGGCATTAATCTCTGGTGCAATTAACGGATCAATCCTTTCTTCTAAATCACTTGATTCTTGTTTATACTCAAGTGATAACATATCCAATATTTCTTTTCTTCTAGGAGACTGTGATGCAAGTATAAATTCCATTATTATAACCTCCTATGTAGCATAATTGCAAGTATTAAACCAATAACGCTTGCAAATGAAATCTTCATTGTAAAACTAAAAGAGAATTGTATTACTGATAAGTCTAAATTAAAACTATTAATTCCAATGGCTTTTGAGTAATTTAAAAGTTCAACATACTGACCTAAATAATCTCCAATAATACCACCAAAAATCAGTCCAATTAATAAAAATAATAATAATATAAATATATTGTTTTTCTTCATAAACACCTCTTATAATAAATTTTCATCATTATTCATTTTATCATTAATTCTTAAGATATAAAAGCTTTTAATTAATTTCTGTTACTCAAAATTTATTTAAATAAAAAAAAGCCTTCATTCTTTTAGAATGAAAGCTTTATAATTCTAAATATCTTGCATAACAATAGTATCCACTGGACATGCTTCAACGCATTCGTTACATCCAATACATAACTCTGGATCAACTGTATGGTTTTCTTTAATCTCACCGGATATTGCATCTACAGGACATCTTTTCTTACATAAAGAACACCCAATACAGTTTTCTTCAATAATGAATGCCTTTTGCTTTCTAGATTCATCAGCACTTATTGCATCCGTCGGACATTTTTCATAACATACCATACACTGTGTACACTTTTCATAATCTATGCTCGCAATGTTATTTTCTACATGAATTGCATCAAATGGACATGATCTTTCACAGATGCCACATGCAATACAAGCAACATCACAATTTTTCTTTACATGACCACCACGTTCTTCGTTAATACAATCAACAATAACATGCTGCGTAATAGGTACTAAACTGATAAGATCCTTAGGACAAATATCAATACAAGCACCACAAGCTGTACATTTTTGTGAATCAACAACTGCAATGCCTAGATCATTTACATGAATTGCATCAAATTGACAAACATCAACACAATCCCCATTACCCAAACATCCGAAGGCACAAGCCTTTGGACCACTTTCTAACATATTAGCAGCAATACAACTGTCTAAACCTGAATACTCATACTTTGTTGTACATTTTTCTTTATCACCTTTACATTTTACTCTAGCGATATATCTTTCGCCAGCTTCGATTTCTAAACCTAAAGCTTCACCAATCTTTTCAACTGTTTCTTCACCACCAACAGGACAACCAGTAGCTGGTGCATCACCATTTACAACGGCTTGAGCAAATTGCATACATCCTGGGTATCCACATCCACCACAGTTAGCAAGTGGTAATGCCTCATAAACTGCTTCAACTTTAGGGTCTCTTTTAACTGCGAATTTTTGAGATGCATACGCTAAACCTGTCCCAAATACAAGCCCCATGCCAGCTAAACTTAATCCAGCAGAAAATATATTTTTTACATCCATATAAAAACTCCTTTCTTAAATTTACACTAACCCTTGGAAGCCTAGAAATGCAATTGACATTAAACTTGCTGTAACTAATGCAATTGGAAATCCTTTAAAAGGCTTAGGTACATCTGATAATTCTATTTTTTCTCTTATACCTGCAAACAAAACAATAGCTAAAGCAAAACCGATTGCTGCGCCCATTGATCTAAAGATTGTCTGAATTAAGTTTAGGTTATCATCAATATTTAGTAACGCTAAACCTAAAACAGCACAGTTTGTTGTAATTAGTGGTAAAAACACACCTAAAGCTTGGTATAGCGTCGGAGATATTTTTTGAAGAACTATCTCAACAAATTGAACCAATGATGCAATTACGAGAATAAATGCAACAATCTGTAAATATTCTATACTAAATTGAACTAAAATAAATTTCTGAACTAAATAAGTTATAACACCAGCAAGTGTCATAACAAATGTAACTGCCATACCCATCCCTATTGCAGTATCTACTTGTTTTGATACACCTAAGAAGGGACATATACCTAAAAATCTTGATAAGACAAAGTTATTAACAAAAATTGAACTAACAAGAAGTACGAAAATACTTGTGGTTTCCATAGTTTCCCTCCCTATACCCTACTACTTTTATATTTATTGTTAATTGCCATAAGTATACCTAAAGCTAAGAAAGCTCCTGGAGGCAATATCATCATTAATACTGGTTGAAAATTTGCACTGAATAAACTAACACCAAAGATACTTCCAGCACCAAGTATTTCTCTAACAGAACCTAAAATAGTTAAAGCTATTGCAAATCCAAAACCCATACCTAATCCATCTAATAAAGATTCAAATACACCGTTGCCATAAGCAAAAGATTCTGCTCTACCAAGTATTAAACAGTTAACTACAATTAGTGGTATAAATATACCTAAGTTAGCGTACAGAACCGGAAGAAACCCTTCCATTACCATACCTATTATTGTTACAAATGTTGCTATAACAACAATAAACGAAGGAATTCTTATTTTATTAGGTATAAAATTCCTCAATAATGAAATAACAACATTAGACAAAACCAATACCGCTGTCGTAGCAAGCCCCATACCTAAACCATTAATAGCACTTGTTGTAACAGCTAGTGTAGGACACATACCAAGTAATTGATAAAAAATTGCGTTTTCTTTATATAAACCGTTTGTAAATATTTTTACTTTATTACTCATAATTTTCACCTCCACTATTGTACGTAAGCTTCAAATGCTTTAATCGCCGAATTTACACCTTTTGTAACGGCTACTGATGTGATTGTCGCCCCAGAAATGGCTTGAATTTCAGTATCACTTTTTTCAGTTTTAGAGACAGCAATCTCTTGATTTGCACTCATATTTTTATATTGACTATAGAAAGATTCATCTGTAGCTTTTGCGCCAAGTCCAGGCGTTTCAGTATGACTACCAATTCTCACACCTGATATTGTTCCATCGTTATCAATACCTACAATAACTTCTAATGCGCCACCATAACCTTTTGGTATTGTTTTAAAAACATAACCTGATACAAGATCATCTGATATAGCTTCGAATCCTTCTACAACAAGGTCTTGATTTAATTCACTTACATCAATTTCATTAAATGAATCAGCTTCAGGGCTTACGGCTTTACGAGCCCTTTCATTTGCTAAAGCTCTTTGCTCTGCAATTTTATCAGCAGTAATACCATTCACATAACCTAATGATAAAGCTGCTATTAAACTAATTAATAATAACTTAAATCCTAAATTCATAATCTCTTTCATTATTTTGCACCTCCGAAAACTTTTGGAGCTGTGTAACGTTCAATTATTGGTGTCGCAACATTCATAAGTAGAATTGAGAAGGAAACACCTTCTGCCATTCCTCCGTATGCTCTAATAATAAAAGTAATTAAACCTGCACCGAAAGCAAAAATAATTTGTCCTTTTCTATTCACCGGAGACGAAACATAATCAGTTGCCATATAAATAGCCCCTAACATTAATCCACCTGCTAATAATTGATAAGTTGTAGAGTAAAAATCGAATCCACTATAAACAAAATATAACAATCCAAATGTTCCAATATATATCCCAGGAATAGTAATTTTTATAACACCTCTATAAAGTAAATATAATCCTCCAATAATTAATAAAATAGCAGATGTTTCTCCTAAACTACCACCTATATTTCCAATTAATAAATCCATTAGAGAAGCTTGATTTGCAGTTCCTGCAGTTGCTAAAGGTGTTGCAGTTGATACAGCGTCTGCTCCAGGTGTAATCCAAGCCCCCATTTGAACAGGCCAAGAAGCTACTAAAAATGCTCTTGCTGCTAATGCAGGATTCATAAAGTTTTGACCTAAACCTCCAAAGGCATGTTTTACAACTGATATTGCAAAGATCGAACCAATAACTGGTATCCACCAAGGTACTGAAGCGGGCATATTAAATGCTAATAATAAACCAGTTATTACAGCTGACCAATCATTAATTGTTATTTTTTTATTTCTTATTTTTTGTATAATTGCCTCTGTCGCAACGGCTGCTAGTATAGCTAATAATATAACTTTTACAGCATTAAACCTAAACAAGTATACACTATATAATGTTGCTGGTAATAATGCAATCACAACATCCCTCATAATTGAACTAACAGTATCTTTGGATCGAATATGAGGTGACGATGATACGATTAATTTTGATTCCATTTCATCCTCCTGACTACTTTTGCTTCATGCTTCTAATTCTATTTTTTCCTAAACGTATGCCTTCTAATAATCTTCTCTTCGAAGGACATATATACGAACAAGAGCCACATTCAATACAATCCATAACGTTAAGCTCTTTTATCTTGCTTAAATTACCATGTTCCGCATGACTACTTAAATAAACAGGCAATAAATTAATAGGGCAAACATCAACACATTTACCACATTTAATACAATACGCTGGTTCTTCAATAATTGCTTTTTCTTTATTAAACACTAGTATACCTGATGTTGTTTTAGTCGATGGTACATCTATTGATGATGTTGCTCTTCCCATCATTGGTCCACCTAAAATAATTTTACCTGGCGTTTCAGAAAAACCACCACATTGTTCAATAATTTCAGAAAGATCTGTACCAACTCTAATCTCTAAATTCTTTGGTTCTGAAATAGCATTTCCTGTAATCGTACATATACGTTCAATCAAAGGCATGCCTGTTTTGATTGCTTGAGCAACAGCATATGCCGTAGCTACATTATTTACAACTGCGCCAGCATCCATAGGTAAACCACCTGAAGGTACTTCACGTCCAGAAATGGCATCAATCAATTGCTTTTCTGCTCCTTGAGGATACTTAGTTTTAAGACCTTGAATAACAATGTTTTCACCTTTGGCTGCTTCTTGCATAATTCTAATAGCATCAGGTTTATTATTTTCTATACCTATATAGCCTTTATTTACTTCTAAAACTTTCATCAAAGCTTTTAGTCCATAAATAATATCATCAGCTCTTTCAATCATTAATCGATGATCAGCTGTTAGATAGGGTTCACATTCTGCCCCATTTAAAATTAGTAAATCAATATCTTTTTCAGGAGGTGGTGATAATTTTACATGTGTTGGGAAGCCTGCGCCACCCATACCAACAATTCCTGCTTCTTTAATGATTTCTAGTATTTCTTTCCCGCTGAGGTTTTCTAATTCACCTTTTGTAATAACGTTTTCACTCACTTCGAATTTTCCATCGGATTCAATAACGATACAATCGCCAGATCCGCCAGCAACTTTTTCTGATCCTATAGATTTAACTATTCCTGAAACACTACTATGTACAGGGGCAGAAACAAAAGCTAATGGCTCTCCAATTTTTTGACCAACCTTAACATAATCTCCCTTTTCAACAATTGCCTTACATGGTGCGCCAATATGCTGACTCAAAGGTATTTTTACAACTTTTGGAGCTGTGGCTTTCTCGATAGCTTTGTTCTCACTATACTTTTTGCCGTGTGGTGGATGTGTTCCACCTTTAAAAGTTAAAAGTCCCAATCTATTCACCCTTTCTTAATTTTGAATACTGTATACAAAATCTTTTTCGCACATATTTATTTTATTATATATTAGCTAAAAGTCAATATATTATCAATAAAAATGCATAAATACTACATTTGATTGTATTTAAATTAACAACCAATCATGATGATTTGTATCTAAACTGAATTTTAAACTTATTAATTTTTTCCCTATTCCGATTAATACAGTGGTATGCATCACTTCATAATTAAAAAGCTTGTGATTTCATTACCAAACTTTTGAAGCAAAATTTTTTTAACACTATAAATCTTAAAAAAATAACCTTTTAATCCAATTGCCTTTAAATATTAACGAAATCATTAGATAGGGTCTAAACTACTTAATCCATCTCTTACACTATGTACTTTTCCAATAATTCATTGAAAACCATTCTATACAGATCAACTTATTATTATCTATCTCTCACTCCCCTTCATACATAAAAAAAGCCAAATAAAACTATACTTATCACTCCATAAGTTGTCTATTTTGGCTCATATCTCAATCTAGTTATTAAATTTTTGTTATATTAATTATATCATAGGGTTAATCGATGTCAATAATTAATTCCTTTGAATCATTTCTATTTATCGAAAATATTTAATAAACGTGTTAATATTATTCTCTAAGAACCCTTGAATACTATCTTCATTGTCAATGTCAACAGTTTCCATGGCATTCTTGATCTCATTAACATAGGCAGTGATTTGATTACTCATATCATTATTACCATTAACTGCTTTGAATTGGCTATTATTCTTCTCTATTTTATTCAAATCTTCTTTAATATTTTGAAGATTAATAGATGCATTGATAGTATTTATTTGATTGGAAATTGAAGTGCTTATTTCTTTAAAGTAATCATTTTCTTTAATAGTATAAGAAAAGTTTTTGCTTTTTATGTTCATACTTTTAATAAATGCATCTGGACTTATTTCTTTAATAGAAGCTAGTTCTTCTGCCAACATATCCTTATTATAACTTGCTGCAATAAAGACTTTATAGTTATTATCTGAAAGATTATATGCAAAATAACCTTTATCTGTTAACTCATTTCTAAATTCATTTGCATTTTCTTCATCTGAAAAAGAACCTACTTGAATAGAATAATAGTTAATTGGTCCTATACTTTGTGTAACTCTTTTTTCTAGATTGCTGGTTTCATTTTCACTTATCTCATTATTCGAATCTTCTTCCGTCGTCAAAGACTCATCAGATGAAACATCATTATTTTCAATTATCTCTTCAACACCAGGTCTATTAGAATCTATTTCATCATTAAAATTATTATTAGATAGTAAATATAACTTCACGCCAAAGTATCCAATCAAAATTGAGAGAATTGGCAAAAAGATCATTATCAGTGTAGAGACTTTTATATTATATATTTTTTTCATAAGCCTCACTTCACTATTTTTTGAATTTCATTAATAACTTTTGGCCCATCAAAGGGTTTTACAATAAAACCTTTTGCTCCAGCTTTTATGGCATTAATAACCATTGACTCCTGTCCCATGGCGGAAACCATCAAGATATTAGCTTCGGAATCTTCCTCTTTGATTAACCGGCAACCATCAATCCCATTAACCGGCGACATCGTAATATCCATGGTAACAATATCAGGTCTATGCTCTTTATACCGCGTTAAGGCTTCTTTACCATCAGCTGCCTCACCAACAACTTCATATCCAGCCTTAGTTAAAATATCATTTAGCATTTTTCTCATAAACATTGCATCGTCTACAACTAAAACAGTTTTTCCAGCCATATCAACTCTCCTTGATTTTATCAATTAATTCAATAACTTTTTGTTCATCATGTGAAAATAATGCAAGCCTTTTCAACTGATGGTTATAAAATAAATCTATATCGTAGTAATCAAATCTATTGTCATCATTGATCATATTCGAAATATAATCCTTTCTACTTTGAATTTCATTATCATTTGTAAAATTAAGTCCAAATCTCAAATTACTATTATATTTTAGATGCAAATCAACAATTTTTGGAAAGAACTCTTCTTCAAGTACAAAACTAATCATATATGAATATGCATCTTCGCCTTTTCTTGATGTTAAAATTTGCTTTAAAATATTTCTTTTAATTTCTACCTTATACTTAATAATCTCATAAGGAATATCTTGTTTCTTAAGAAAATATGTTATCTCATCTAGTTGTTTATGTACAATTCTTAATTCAGTTTCAGAAATATTTGAATCATACATTACAAAAGCATTCTCAAAACCACTCATAAGGGCCAGCATATCTTTTCGTATGGAAACTTTACTTCTTAAATAATCAACAATATAACGGTTTTTTCCTTTTATTGATCTCACGAGATATTTAGGTTTTTTATTAAACATCTAACACCTATCTTTCAATAACAAATCAATTTTCGACTTCAATTCTTCAATTGTAGAATTGTTTTTTATGATTATATCTGATTTTTTAATCTTCTCTTTTAATGACATTTGTTGCTCAATAATCTTTTTAGCCTCTAGCGGATCAGTCTTGTCTCTTTCTACAATTCTACTGATTTGATTTGCAGTAGTTGTTGAAATTAACCAGACTTCATTAACTAGAGCTTCTAATGACATTTCGAATAATAATGGACAATCTAAAAAAACAAGACTAAACCTATCATTATTACGCAGATTTTTAAGTTTTTCACTTATTTTATTAATAATTAAAGGATGGGTAATCTCTTCTAATTGCTTTAAAGCTTTCTCATCATTAAAAACGATATTTCTCAATTTCTTTCTATTGAGACTTCCATTTTCTTTCAGAATTGACTTACCAAAAGTAGTAGCGATTTTTTCTAACCCACGACTGCCTTTTGCTACAACCTCTCTTGCAATGATGTCTGCATCGATTACATGATACCCTTTATTAATCAAATAGTTTGAAACTGTTGATTTTCCAGAAGCAATGCCACCTGTTAAACCAATTATTTTTAAACTATTTTGTTTCATACCAACTCTTCCCTTCTTTCATATCCACTACAAGGGGCACATCAAGTGTATATGCTTTTTCCATAGATTCTTTTAGAATTTCCTTAACCTTTTGTAATTCATCAGGGATAACATCTAATAACAGTTCATCATGTACTTGTAAAACTAATTTTGAATTTAAACCTGCATCTAAAAGAGCTTTTTCAGTATCGATCATCGCTATTTTTATTATATCAGCTGCCGACCCTTGAATGGGTGTATTTTGTGCAGTTCTTTCAGCAAATTGTCTTTTAAAGTAATTCTTACTATTAATATCTCTTATATAACGTTTTCGACTTAATAGCGTTGTTACATAGTGATTATCCTTACATTCTTCAACGATTTCATCCATAAATGTTTTGACACCTGAGTAATTAGCAAAATACTTATCTATATAACTTTGGGCTTCTTTTCTTGAAATATTTAACTCCTGAGATAATCCATGATCACTCATACCATAGACAATACCAAAATTTACAGATTTTGCTGCACTTCTTTGAGCATTAGTAACATCTTCTAACTCAACATTAAATACTTGAGAAGCTGTTAATCTATGGATATCTATTTTATTCTTATAAGCATGTAATAACTTTTCATCTTTCGACATATGGGCAAGTATTCTTAACTCAATT
>Ga0102925_1001560_pt1 | contig 12698 bp, 18 predicted proteins | sample SalPonR1_A_D1_MG_FD_78216 | JGI IMG/M metagenome (GOLD analysis project Ga0102925, IMG submission 78216) | Salt pond soil microbial communities from South San Francisco under conditions of wetland restoration - Salt Pond MetaG R1_A_D1_MG | ecosystem: Environmental > Aquatic > Marine > Intertidal...
CTTAGGTGCAAAACTTAATTACCAAACTACACTTAAATCAAGCTAGTAATATACAGCTATAACGTATACGAAGTCTTGAAAAGAAGCTCCATCCAAATACATTATTTGGGTGGTGAAGTTCACATGAGAAAACTTCTAAACTAATTTATAAATAAGTAAATCTTTAACTAAGATCCCACGCTATCTGTTATTTGATTAGAAGCTTTTTTTACTGTATCTTTTGTTTTAAGAATTAATAAAAAAGCAATAAAATATGATCCAGCTGTTATTGGAAAAGTAATCTTAAAACTAATTAAATCAACAAAAGCACCTATGATCAATGGTCCTGTAATAGCAGCCAATGACGAAGAAAAGTAATAAAGACCTGTATATGTACCAATACTTTCTTCAGGTGTTCGTTCAACAACCATAGGATATGAGTTAATATTAATAAGGGCCCAGAAAAAACCTCCAACTAGCATCATTCCCATCATAAATAATTGATTGAATGGTAAGACTGTACCAATTGTCCCTATAACTATAAAAACAGTAACATCGCCTATTAAACCAATTAATATGGTTCGTCTTTTTCCTAAGTAACTACCAATGTAACCTGCTGGGATTGCTGAAACTAAAAATGCCAATGCGAAGAAGCTTAAAATGAATGACGCATCAGAAACTTCTAAGCCCAATAGTTGAACACAATAGTTACTAAAAGTTGCTTCTAACCCTTGGTAGCCAACAAACCAAAAGAATATAGCTAGTAGAACAAAACCAGTTGTTGAATCCGGATCATTTTTTATAGTTTTAATGGATGTAATTAAGCGTACTGGCGCTTCTTTACTTTTCTCACCAACTTTTGGTTCTTTAATGAATTTCACTAAGAATGACAAAGCAATGAACATAAGTAATGCGGTTATGATAAAAGGTAAGTTTTCATTCATTCGATATAAGAATGACCCACCCATAAGAACAAACACTGATGCAAGACCGCCCATAAAGTTAATAATTCCGTTGGCTTTACTTCTGAGAGGTGCTGGTGTAATATCTGGCATTAAAGCAACAGTTGGGGCCCTAAAAATAGCCATTGAAAAGTTAAGAACAGTTATAATAATCATTAGATTAATAAAACTTGTATAATTTGGTAGCAATATAAATGCAAGAGCAGATATTGGTATCCCTACCATCAGAAAAGGCATCCTTCTGCCAAAACGTGTATGTGTTCGATCACTTAAAGACGCCATAAAAGGAATCATAAAAACCGCCAGAATATTGTCTAGCGTCATAATAGCATTGATTTGAAACTGACTATCTAAAAAATCTCTTAAAAATATTGGTACATAAATGTTATATAAAGGCCAAACAAGTGAAACGGAAAAAAAGCCTAATCCTAATAAAAAAGTTTTTTTAATATCAAGCTTCATCATCTACCTCTTTTCTCAAATCAAGCATTTTCTCTACTTCATCAGTAATAATCATATGTATCCCAGATTTCATTAACTGTTTCCCTAAGGTTAAATCATTTAGTGTATAAGTATTAATTAATAGTTTATTTTGAATCATTTCTTTAAGATTTTTCTCTGAAAGACTTAGATAATGGGGATGATAATAATCACCTTTAATTCTTTTGATATAAAGCCAGGGTTCTACTAAAGCCGCTGTAGTTAAAACGCCGATTTGTGCTCTCTTATCCGAGGACTTAATCTTTACAAGACACTGATGATCAAAGGATGAAAAAATAACTTCATTATAGTCTAGCTTATCATAGCATAATGTCATCACTTTCTCTTCAATACCAGGATACATTTGACTACCTGCCTTAAGCTCAACATTAAGCATTATTTTAGACCTTGAGAAGTTTTCTTTATATTGAACTAAGTCCTCAAGTACTTCCCTAAGCGTTGGTATGCTGTGATGATTTTCTAACTCTATTTTTTTCAAATCCTCTAAGGTATATTCAAAAATATAACTACTTTCTTTTGTCATGGGATATAAATCAAAATCATGAAAAACAACAACTTCACCGTCTTTCGTTAAATGGACATCTAGTTCAATACCATCAGCACCTGCTTTAAGAGCTTCTAAAAAAGACTCCCGTGTATTTTCAATGTATTTAGCTTTATACCCACGATGGCCGATAATTAATGTGCTCATATTCCTCTCCTCGCTTAAACCATTTTATAATGCAAATCTTTATAATATGTTTAATATAATTTTATCATAAATATAAGCAATATTTTGTAAAAAGGTTGTTAAGTTAGATTTAATCAATCATTTTTTACTACTCATAAGTTTCTTTAAAACTCTCATTCTTTATAATAATCAAAAAATAGTAGATCGTCTAACTTCTTTTTCGTTGCATGTTTTATTTTTTCCTTAGGATATCCGAAAGCAATAATTTCTCCTGGTATAAACTCCTTTGGTAATTTTAATTTTTGAGAAAGTTCATCTACTTTAAAATGAGAAATCCAAGTTGAAGCTATGCCTTGTTCTAGTGCTGCTAATACCATGTGGGTCCCTGGGATTTTTGTTTGATGTTCTTCTTGATTTAAACGCTCATAGATTTCTTGATTTAGATTGTCAATTGCACTAACATATTTAGGAAATCTGCTTTTTTGTATTTCTCTACCACCTTCTTCATGGGGCACAATAACAGTACAAATTACTATTAGTAATTTTGCACTTCCTATCCACTTTTGACTGTATGCGATTTCTGCAATCTCATTAATCAATTCTCTTTTGGTAATTACACCAAATTTCCAAGATTGTTCATTCCCACCAGAAGGGGATAATCGACCCGCCTCAAGAATATAGTTTATTGCTTCATCTGGTATGTTTCTATCTTCAAACGCCCTTACACTGGACCGTTTCTTTATTCGATCTAACAACAATTTTTTCTCCTTTTATTCTTTTATTTTTTTCTATCTAATACTTCATTAACTTCTGCAAAACATTTAATATAAAAAGTCAAATCTTCTGAAGGAGATAAACCTGTTTCACTTGTATATCTCTCGAGGCATTTGTCAGTCTTAATCTCATCTCCAACAATTCTTTCGGCTAATTTTAATTCCTTCCATAAGGCATTTATTTGATGTTTATTATACGGATCCATATGAGATATCAAATAATGGTCAGCTGGATATTCTTCAATTTTATCAATCATAGGCATTAATTTTTCTTTTTTATAACCATAAACGCCATCATATCTTCTACCGTAGATACAATCGCCTAAAAATATAACTCTTTCTTTTGGTATATACACAATGGCTGAATCATCTGTATGTGAGCCACCAATTAAGTCTACAATACATTTTAAGCCTCCCAGGTCTATAGTTAGCTTCTCTTCATAGACAAGGTCTAAATCCCCTATTTCAAAGTCATCTCTATCTGGTATTTCTGTTCTAATACACTTAACCGTAGAATCATTAAATCTGCCACTTTTAAGATATTCATCTAAAGATTGATCATCCCAGTTTAATAACCGCATTTCTTCAATCTTTTTTTCAGTCTCTTGACTTGTGATTCTCATGCAGTCCATTTCCTTTATACCAAATACATGATCCCAATGATGATGAGTAATCACTAGATATTTTACTGGTGGTATATCCATTGATTCAATTTCTGAAAGGAACGCATTAGCATGTCTGGGAGAATTCCCTGAATCAATAATCATACTGTACTTGCTACCACATACAAGACCTAAACTTGGCCGATCTGTACTATCATCGTGTGGCATATAGTAAGCATTTTTAGTTAGCTGTTTAATCATTTATATCACCTTTACGTTTTCAATGTTATCTACTGGTAACCAATCATCCATATTACCGTAATCACTTTTATCAATACCAAAGGCATCAACAGCTTCAACAGACTTCAATTCAATCAATACAATGTATCTTTTACCTGCCCAGCGTTTGAACTGTTTCTTGGTCAATTTTAACTTACCTTGATTTTCTTCAACTAAAACTATTGATTCTTCTTTTGCCATCTTCTCGGAATTAAAAACATTTGATACAATTGCTTTAGCTTTCACTTCTCCTTCGCCATTGTTTTTAATGAAATACAAAACATCTTCTGTGTTTACTCTACCATAGGGAAGTTTTCTACCAGCTGCCCCTCGGATAATCATTGTTTTTTCACCATCTAATAACATATCCATCTCATTTGCTTTTGCATCTACATAAACTACGTGATCCATCATTTTCTCCTTTCATCATTTTTCTATATTTTCTTTAGTTAATTAAATAGATTTATCCGTGAATTAAGAACGTATATATTCACTTGCTTCTAAAAAAATATCTACAATAATCAACCAATTACACTTTTATCTAATGATATTTTATTTATTATGTAACAACAAGTCAATAAGAAAGAAATTTATTACTTAAAAGTATCTTCTAAAACTTTCCACATATTACTCGTATATAATTCCTATAAAGGCTATCTGAGTAATATTATTAATATTAGAAGTATTATAGCATTGACTAAAATCAACGGTTTTAATGACATACTTAATATTTAATGGCCCGTGAATATTAGAAAATCTAATATCATAGTTTCTTAGATCTTAACACTTACTTTCAACCGCTACTTTACTTTCATCAATACATAATAATATTAAGTCATAAACATCTTTGAAATTGTGATTAACAACTTCTAGAACTATCTCTTCAGTTGGACAGTAAAACTTAAGAATATCCAGTTGATGTTTTATTCATCATAATTGTATGATAGTTTACCATATACATGAAACTCTAAACCAATGGAAAAAACGATGCCTATCATGTTCATGATGACTGGATGAAATATTATAATATCATACTTTGATACATCACTAAAAGTATAATGAATGAGTGCTGGAATCAATATAGATACACTCACACAAAAAACTAGACGAAAAACTTTAGTTGATTTACTTAGCTTTTGATCCTGCTTAGACGGATTCAAGTGCAACCCTAAAGCCACAAATAATAAAAGACTCATTACTCCAAACATATTGACATACCTCCTGTTTTGATTTTTTGTATTACTTTAAAACTATGAAAATACTTTTAATTTTAACTATTGGTTCCGTAGAAAAAAATCAATAGTCATCCAATCTTCATTAAGCCATTCTTTGTCTTTACCGTTAAAATATAACAACTCTAAGTACTCTTCTTCTAATGTTTCAAATGCTAAGACTATTCCAAGTGCATTTTCATTTCTTCCAAAGATTTCCAAGGATTCTTTTTCTAAAACAGGCCCTAAATCATTTTCTACAAGATTTTTAACTTGACTAACTTCATCCATTGAAACTTTATCATCTGTAATAATTTTAAAATGATAAACATATGGTTTGAAAGGTTTTTGCCCTTCAATTACTGAAGACCCATCAAGAATTGACAATGTCTCATTTACAAAAGTATCTACACTGGGATGATCGATTTTTCTTGAAAATAATTGGATATCAAGATTTTCGTAATAGACTTCTTCTAATTTGTTAAAATTATATTTTTTATAAATCACTAACTTTTCATCACTAAATACTCTTAATACAATATTTTCAAAGTCATTTCTGTTATATAGAACTTCAATATATGGGACATATGATATTTTAATCTCTCCAAAAAACATCATCCCATAAGTAGATTTTGCTGTCTCAATATCTTCTCTTGTAGCCTTTTCATTAAAATAAAAACTTAAATTGAACTCATTATTTTTAGTATAACCTACTTCTTTTACTAAGTTATCAATATGATAATTTTCTGTAAATGCTTCATAAGCATTCTCATCAACTATATATTCTTTTTCACTTTCTGGTGAGTTATCTAGATAATTTTGACTCTCCTTATAGCTTTTTTCTTTATAAGCTGATTTAAAGCTTTGCTTTTCATAGGCTTTGACTAGAACGAGACCAATTAATAAAATAGCTACTGCTATAACAATGTATTTTCGTGTTTTTTTCAAAATTACTCCTTATATTTTTAATAAACTAATAATAGATTAATTACTTAATAATACTTGAGTAAACAACATCTATCCATGTTTGCTTATCAGTAATATAGCTTGAAAGCTTCTCATCGTAATTCCTCTGTACTGTTTCTCTTTTAAATGCATAGGTTTTTTGAAAAGTATCTTCTACGTTAAACGTTATTATTTCAACGTTGTTTACTAAAGCAAACAATGTTGTTGCATTATACTCCATGTACTGAGTTAACTCATCATTTTTTATACCTTCTTCTAAAGCATAGTTTACAGTTATTGAATAAGGCGCATCAGAAGTTCCTAGTTTAAAAGATTTTATATTACTCGATAAGAATACATCATTAAGTATACCACCTATGGAACTATTGTCGCCAACATATGTATCTTGATAATTGTATACTAAATGCTCAATTTGATCTTCTTGATTGCTTTCATTATTATTATGACTGAACATTAAAAATATACTAAGAACGGCTACAATTGTTATAATTACTAAAGCTATTTTTTTCATTTCATCTCCTATAATGATTCTGCTCCAAAGTTTTATATTATTAATTTTAGAATCTAAAAAACGTATCATTCTCATTCGTTGTTTCAATAATTATTTGAAAATTATCGACTTCATATTTATTATTCACATGAAAAATAACAGATATTTTATTTTTTGTATAGACATACTTTGAACCAATTAATTTCATACTAAACCCAGCATTTTCCATTTTCGAGTGCATTTCTTCCACAGTTGATCCAATAGTTATACCATAGACTTCATACGCACCTGATTCAACGATTACCCTTGTTAAGTGCTGAAACTTCCACCATAGCCATATAATTCAATATAATTTCTATCATGAGCTTCTTCACTCTCTTCAATTGGTAATAACAGTTCTACATTTTCAATACTAATACTATTATTTAATCGTACAATATTACCTTGATCACCTACATAATTCGCACAAGATACGGACAATACAACTAATAAACAAACAATTATAAACTCTACAATATTCTTCATATTACATTTCCTTATACATGAATAGTTCATCAAGACCATTAACAAACAAGTTTGGTAGACTGCCTACCATTTGATACCCAATCTTTTTATACAACTCTATTGCTTTAGTATTATACTTACCAACAACTAAAAAGCCTTTACTTGCCTTAAATACTTCTTGGCACATACTTTCAAAATGAGCCATATGTTTTTTCCCATAACCCTTACCTTGATTTTCCTTTGCAATAGCGACCACATGGAGATAGGGAAACCAATTGAAAATACCACGTGCTTGAATCCAGCTAAATCCAATGATTTGATTTTTATTATTTTTGTCAAATGAAATATATATTTCTTCCTTTTCAAAACCTTCTTCCAAGAGCTTCTTACCAATATATTCACCTGTAGAATCTAAAAAGTATTTTTGACCTAAAGTTGTATTTTCTAAAATCTTACTACAATCGGTTAAATATTCACTTCCTGCTTTTAAAAAAATAATTCGATTATTCTTCATTTATCCTCTCCTTTATTGGAAACTATTCACCCTTGTATTACTTAATCTTATTATTGTTTTGGCATTGCAACTATGTACCAAATTGTATTAATTTAAATAAATATTATAAACACAATGTTAGTTTCATTTTTGACAATATTAAAAACTCTATTCTTATTTTTACCTTTTTCTGAGCTTTTACTACTTGAAAAAATAAATGTTGTGCTACAATAACCATCCATATTCATCATATTAAAATTAGTATATAGAAAAAGAACTACGAAGATGAAAGTCCAAACATGAAAAACATTTCCATTGAATTACTTGTAAGCTTGTTATAAAAGTAGATTTCTACCGAACCAAAGAGTAACGTATATATTAATACTTTCTTCTTCATTTAAAACACCTTATTCTTCTTTTTTACTAACTTAATTTCTTAAACAATATAAGATGATACTTTGCTGAACATATAATAGATTCTTTTTAAAATCATAACCTACAAAATATTTAGAGTTAATGACATCTTCACTTACTTCTTCGCCTCTAAAAAAGGGAGGACAAGGATTTAACATACTGTTGTCCTTGCACTGCTCCATACGCTTAAGAGTCACTTGATATTTTTCAATATACTCTTGAATTCTCATGTCTTTTGATAATGGATCCGTCAACATAACATCTGTTGAAGAGAGTACATCATCTAGATTTGTCGTAAAAGTGTAATTTTGATCATCCATTTTCATGCGATTATTTTTCGTTGATACATGATTAAAACTGAAATCTAAAATTTCAGCGGCTATTCGCCATGTGTTACCAATGTTTCCATTTTCACCAACAAAAGTATAAGTTAATGATTGATAATCTCTCCCCACATTTTTTATTGAATATAAATCAGATATAATTTCACAAGGATGATTATAAGAAGTCATTGCATTGATGATAGGTATATTAGAGGCACTTGCCAATCGGGTAACTTTTTCAAAATCTCTATGTCTAATGACAATACCGTCTGCCCAGTTTTCAATGTAACCAACAACATCCATTAAAGCTTCTCTTTTATCTAAAGTTTCTGGCGGAAATAAAACGCACTTTCCCCCAAGACTTTTAATACCTTTTTCAAAAGATAATCGTGTCCTTATACTCGATTCTGGAAAAAACAATACAAAAGTTTTTCCTTCTAATAACATTTTTTTATTTTCTTTCATTTGATCTGCTAGACTAAATATTTCATTTATATCATTAATTGCTAAGTCTTTAATAGATAGTAAATGCATTAATTGCCTCCTTAAGATTTATTCCAATTTTTATTTAAAATAATTTTCCTCTAAGATTTCAGCATCTATTTGATTCATTACTTTATATTGGGTTTTCTCAATAAGTCTCATGTTGTCATCATAAGTATTGTCCACTAAATAAAACATTGTACTCGGATCATTTTCATCTAAATAAATAATACTAGCAAATTTAATAACATCCCCCATATTATTTTTTTCTTCATAGGATTCTTTAATAACTTTGTCATTTTTCTTGCTAATAGATTTTCTTATATATTCATTTTCATAGGTAATATTTGTCCTTTGTATTAAAACATCGTCTGAATTATAGATTTCTGTTTTAATTAACTGTTGATTCTCATCATAATAACTAAATAATTTTCGTAAAAGTTCACCGTCAGGTCTATAAGTTAACAAAGTTTTAGTACCATCACTATATTCATATTTATACTCATTCATTAATTCATTACGTATAAAAAATTTTCTTTCTATAGTACGGTTTTCTTCATCATATCTATAAGTAGTTTCTTCTTTTTGGTCAAAAGTTTCTTTAACGAGTAAACCCTCTGAATATTCATAGGATCTCACATAATCAGAAGTCCTTTCGTCATCATTATAACTTACGACTTTTCTTTCTAATAGATCACTGTTATTTTTGTATTCAAAGAATTCTACAATTTTTTCATCTATAGGATACATCTTACTGTCAATTTTTATATGATCATTTTCAATGGTTTCATTAAAAGTATTTATTTCAGAGGGTTTTGATGGCTCTTCAATAACTAACTCTCTACTACAACTAGTGATAAGTAATAATACAACAATTAATAGTGCGTTCCTTTTTTTCATAAATCCCTTTCTATTCTAAAGCTTAAACCAGTAATATGGTTTCTTTTTCAATAGCTTAAACCCTAAACTTTCAGCAGTTTTTCTTGAAGCAATATTAGAATCTACACAGTTCCATTGAGGTATAAGTTTTCTTTGTATGCATTCGTTGATAAAGTATTGCGTTAAAGTCATTGCTATACCTTTTTTTCGGTGATCTGCATGGGTCTCAATATCTATTGCCACTACCTTATCAAAAACTGCAGTACCTAGGATTACGCCAACAATTGTTTTTTCTTTTATTGCAATGAAAGCTAAACTGCTATCTAAGAACTCCTCATAACTATTCCAAGATTCTAATATTCTTTTCTTAAGAAACTCTGGATTATCATAAACTCCCGAATTCAAGTTCTTAATAATGTCTGAATTAACTCTTAAGACAGAATAATCACTTAGCTCATGAACTTCAGTTTTATCATACTTCCGGTAAAAATACTCATCTTCTTGGTTCATTTCTTTGTCAGAAAATTTTTCTAGCACGCGCTTTTCAAGGATTGGTTCTTCAACTGTAAACTCAAAATAATTAAAGCCTTTTGCTTTTAGTTCGATAAGAAACTTTTTTTCTAAAAACTGAAAAAAACCATCATAGTTTTCAGGTGTACCCATAATAGCGAAACCACCTACCGGTGCTGAATAAGCAAGGGCTACAGCAGGTTTTTCTATGTTATTTACCCAAAGTTCACCTTTGCTGTTTCCGATAACGATACTTGAAAAACTTGGATTATCTTTATATAAAATACTTTTACATTGACTGTAATTACAACTCATTACTTTTCTCATCTTATGTCCTTACTCTAGAAAGCGCCATATAAAAACTGTGGAAAAAATAACATAATAGCTGAAACAACCATTGCTATGACACCTGATATCCTTCTAACCATAAAGTACGTTTGACTTGGTTCTTTCTTTGCTTTCCAACTTTCAAACTTCTCCCAAAAAAACCTTGGGTTTATTGCATTAATCAAACCACTAATGAATATTATTCCAATAATTATTTTTGGTAAAATTGATAGAACTCTAAACATTTTTAATTCCTTTCTTTCTCTTTAGACTAAGTGATTGCCAGTTCAGGGAACTTAAAATCACCTAAATCACAATTTATATTTTTTACAAATAATGCATCACATTTGTAATCTCTCATTTGATATGAACAATCTTCCCATGGTGGCATAAAACCAAATGTTATTTCAGTTACCCCTTTAAAGGGAAGTGATTCAACTAAATCAGAGAACCTAATATATTTTTTTGAAAAAACACCTGTAATATGTAATTGATTCTTATTTTGTTTTGCAATTAAAAGTGTATCAATGGACTCTAATAAATAGATTGAATCCTTTAAATAACCGAAATGAATATGGAACATATTAATTGCCTGGGCATTTAAGCAATCTAATGTTGAAGAAAAATTAACTCTTTTTTCTAAATAATGCCATATGATTGGATCATTATAGTTAATTAGTTGTGGTACAAGGTCATTATTGATGCTTTCTTTTATAAATACTTCTTTTTCATAAACTCTGCTAAATCCTAATTTTTTATAAAATTCTATCACATCATCATTAGCAGATAAATACATAGGCATATTAGGATATTTTTCAAAAATATACTCCATAATGTATTTTGAATAGCCTCTACCTCTGTAATCTTCTCTCGTGGCAACAGCACCAATGGACAAGGCTTTTATTTGTTGAGCATTAAAAATAATGTGAGTTTTATAAATACATATGTTAGATACAATCTCATGGTCTATGGTAATTGAATAACTCTCATAGTCTTTGTTCCATAGATCTAAATCATAGAAAAATTTAAAATCAAAGAAAACATCTTTTAGTAAATTGTTGAGTTTCTTTTGATAATCTTTATTGTTACTGTTGCAAAAATTGATTTCCATAAATTTTTCCTTTACTCTTCTGTCTTTTTCTACTTTATTTCACTCAAAAAACCTTCATAACTATCTGATGAACTTTTTCCAGTGTGTTTATTGATTTTAGCATCAACAATCCGAATATATTTAAAATCATATGTTACCCTTATATCAGGAAAAGATCGGAATCTATTATCCTCAGTAGTTTTTGCATCAAGATTAAAGCGATACATATCTAACGGTGTCTTCTGTTCTCTTTTCAATCGCCAAGTATCTGCTAAATATTCTACACCCAAAATTTCAAACGTTTTAAATCGATATACACTGTAATTAAAAATTCTATACTCAACAAGATTCATTTTAATATACTCAGATTCCTTTACTGTATCGTACTGATAAGTCAAATCATTTCCTTGACGGTAAATCAGAAATATAAGAATTATTATAGAAAATATTATGAGAAATCTTTTATTTTTAATATTAACGCTCCTTTTCAAAAATTATAATTATCAGATTAATTTTAATGGATAAAACATACCTAGCAAAATCATTATTATACCAATCAATCGTGTCATAACTTTAAATGCTTTAGTTGGTTTACCACCTTCAGTTATAAACATCATTTTCGTTTGCCAACTGATATAAGGATTAATAATATTTAAACATCCTAGCGGGATGAAAAAAATATTAACAGTAAATGAATAAGCCCAAATAGCAATCATTTTATTATTGACCACTTCTGCTACTTGCTTAAAAGGTAGCAATTTTTCATTTACTTCATTACTAAATGTAAAGTTTTTCTCTTTCCCTATTATCTCACCATTAAGCTCAACTACTAAACTAAAACTGTCATTGCGATAGATTTTATAATGGTCCTGACCTTTCTCTATAGTCCATTCAGAATAAAGTGATATTTTCTTACTATTTCTAAGAGATGAAACATACATTGGATCAGATGAAGGACTTATTAGTTGCCAACGGTCATCTTCAAACTTATTAACTGTATATTTTGAATCATCAAATATCACTTGACTCGCTTCTTTATTTACATAGAAAGATATTAAAATTCCTATTATTAAAGTAATGCCTAATAGGATAAAGTAAGCTTTTTTTCTACCTATTTTAAGAATTGTTTTTTCAATGAACTCTTCCATAAGATGAACCTTCCTTTAACTCATTACTACAAATATTGCACTTCATTTAGTTGCTGTTTTTATAGTCCATTTCATCAAATAGATAAACTGTTTC
>Ga0102925_1001565_pt1 | contig 12684 bp, 14 predicted proteins | sample SalPonR1_A_D1_MG_FD_78216 | JGI IMG/M metagenome (GOLD analysis project Ga0102925, IMG submission 78216) | Salt pond soil microbial communities from South San Francisco under conditions of wetland restoration - Salt Pond MetaG R1_A_D1_MG | ecosystem: Environmental > Aquatic > Marine > Intertidal...
GCGTGAGAAATTGCCTCTTTAGTTTGCGGCATCACATCATCATCTGCAGCGATTACAATAATCGCGATATCTGTTACCTGAGCTCCACGAGCACGCATCGCCGTAAAGGCTTCGTGACCAGGAGTATCCAGGAAGGTTATTTTTTGACCGTTCTTAAGCTCTACTCCATAGGCTCCGATGTGCTGCGTAATACCTCCGCTTTCCCCGGCAATTACATTTTCTTTACGAACATAATCCAGCAAAGATGTTTTACCGTGGTCAACGTGACCCATTACTGTTACAATTGGCGCTCTATCTTCAAGATCTTCCGGGTTTTCAGGAACTTCTTCTACTGTTTCCTCGATATCTGCAGTTACAAAGTCTACTTCGTAGCCAAATTCATCTGCAACAATAGAAAGTGTCTCAGCATCTAAACGCTGATTCATCGTTACCATCATACCAAGAGACATACAGGCAGAAATTACTTTCGTTACCGGCACATCCATCATCGTAGCAACTTCACTTACCGTTACAAATTCTGTAACTTTTAAAGTTTTGCTGTCAGTTTCAATCTGTGCCAAATCGTCTTCTGAACGTTGACGGTGTTGATCTCTTTTATCTCTTCTATATTTAGCTCCTTTACCTTTACCAGATTTACCCTGAAGGTTTTCCAGAGTTTCACGAACCTGCTTTTGAACTTCTTCTTCGCTAGGCTCTTCTTTAGTAATAGGTTTAGCTCTCTTTCTAGGGGCTCCTTTTTTACCGCCACCTTGATTAGAAGCTCCAGGCTTCACATCTTTACTAATTCTACGACGACGCTTTTTACGCTTTTCTTTCTCCTTCTTCTCGTCAGCAGCTTTCTTTTCGTCTTTTTTCTTTTCAGGTTTTTTAAACTGGGAAAGATCAATTTTCTTCCCGGTAAAATTAGGCCCGTTAAGCTTGGTATAATTAGTTTTATGAGTCATAGACTCAGGCTCTTTAGCCTCTTCTTCTTTAGCTGAAGGCTCCTCTTCCTTTTTAGAAGGTTGCTCTTCAGGTTTTTTATCCTCTTTAGAAGGTGCTTCTTCTTTAGATGTTGGAGATTCAGTCTTTTTAGGCTTTTCCTCCTTGGCTTCAGGCTTTTCGGCTTCGGGCTTCTTGGCTTCCTCGGGCTGTTTAGGTTGCGCTGGCTCTGGCTTCTCCTCCTCTTTTTCGGCTTTTTTCTCTGGCTTTTTATCCAGATCAATTTTACCTACCTTTTTTGGACCGGCCAATTTTGCTCTGGAAGAAATCGCTTCTTCGTCTTTACGACGTTCATCTTCTTTCTTCTCCTCGGCTTTGCGTTTCTCTTCAAGCTCTCTCTCTCTTGCTAAACGCAATTCTTCCTTCTCCTTTCTCTTTTCCTCACCTACTTCTTTAGACTCGACTTTTTTGGACTTGTCGGTCTCAAATTCATCAGAAAGCACCTGATAAACTTCGGGTGAGATTTTGGTAGTAGGACGTGCCTCAATATCGTGACCCTTAGAATTTAAAAATTCTACAGCCCGGTCTAACGAAATATTGAATTCACGTAATACTTTGTTTAGTCGCATTGTTTTTGCTTCAGCCATAAATTGCCCTCTAAATTAACCTCTTTTAATTATTTATATTCTAATGAGTTTTTTACTACTCTTCAAATTCTTCTTTTAAAACCTTCACTACTTCGCGAATGGTTTCTTCTTCTAAATCGGTAAGCCTAATAAGGTCTTCCAATTCCTGTTCCAAAACACTTTTTGCAGTGTCAAGACCAACTCTTGAAAACTCTTTAATTACCCAATCTTCAATTTCATCAGAGAATTCCTTCAATTCAACATCTTCTTCCACTCCTTCTCTAAAAACGTCTATTTCATAACCGGTTAACTGCCCGGCAAGCCTAATATTATGACCTCCACGGCCAATAGCTTTAGAAACTTCTTCTGGCTTAAGCATTACCTCAGCCGTTTTATTTTCTTCATCTAATTTAATAGATGTAATTTTTGCAGGACTCAAAGCCCTTGTAATATATAATTGATCGTTATTGGTGAAATTGATCACATCTATGTTTTCATTCCCCAATTCGCGAACAATACTATGTATTCTAGATCCTTTCATACCTACACAGGCACCAACTGGATCAATCCTATCATCATAAGTATCTACCGCCACTTTTGCTTTTTCACCTGGAACACGAACCACATTTTGGATGGTAATCAAACCATCAAAAACTTCAGGAATTTCCTGTTCAAATAGTTTTTCAAGGAAAACCGGTGCAGTACGGGAAAGTATAATTGTAGGCTTATTTCCTTTAAGCTCCACACTTTCTATTATTCCTTTTACGTTATCTCCTTTTCTGAAAAAATCTGAAGGAATCTGGCGATCTTTTGGCAAAACGATCTCGTTACCTTCATCGTCTAACAAAATAATTGCCCTGTGCCTAATATGATGAACTTCTGCGGTGTAAATTTCGCCTTCAAGCTCTTTAAAGTGCTTGAAAATATTAGTATTGTCGTGTTCGTGAATTTTGGAAATAAGGTTTTGCCTTAATGCCAAAATAGCACGACGACCCAAATCTACAAGTTTCACCTCTTCTGATACATCTTCACCAACTTCAAAATCGGGTTCAATTTTCCTAGCCTCAGCAAGAGAGATTTCCTGGTTAGGATCTTCTACCTCTCCATCGGCAACCACAACCCTGTTTCTCCAAATCTCGAGATCTCCTTTATCTGGATTTACAATAATATCAAAATTATCGTCTTCACCATACTTCTTCTTTAAAGCACTCCTAAACACATCTTCAAGGATGGCCATTAGGGTTACACGATCTATCAATTTGTCATCCTTAAACTCTGAAAATGACTCAATCAAGGCGATATTTTCCATATCAATTTGAGGTTAAAATGTTATCATAACTTTAGCATCAGTAATTTCAGAATATGGCAGCACCGCTTCTTTTTGAACGGTATGCTTGCCTTTCCCTACGGGTTTTGGCTCCCTGGCTTTCCAGTTTAGCTTAATCCCGTTTTGATCTACTTCAGTTAAAGTTGCTTCAATTTTTTCGTTATTGGTAGTCACCTGCAGTTTTCTGCCAAGGTTCTTACGATATTGCCGTTCCAGGCGTAAAGGTTCAGAAACTCCCGCCGAGCTCACTTCCAAAGAAAAATCTTCTTCCTCTCTATCAAGATTGTGTTCAACTTTACGGCTTACCGCAATACAATCATTGACAGAAACCCCATTATCACCATCAATTACAACCAAAATCTTGTTGTCTTTAGTGATATTAAGGTCTATTAAAAATAGTGAATTATTTTCCTGGAAAGCTTCCTTCAACAAATTTTCTACTTTATCCTGCAACATAGCTTATAAAAAGAGGGGACTTTATGTCCCCTCGCTGTACTTTTTTAGTTTCAACGCTGCAAATATAATAATAATTTCAGAGAAAGAAAACCAGACTTTAAATGAAATTTTATTCTTAACTTTAATAAAACAATCATTTTGAAACTATTAGAAGAAACAATGAAAAAGATACTAGTACCTACAGACTTTTCTGATACTGCTGAACACGCATTAAAAATAGCCGCCCAGTTGGCAAAAAAACATAATAGCGAAATTTATCTTTTGCATATGCTGGAATTACCAACGCAGCTTATAGACCCCGTAGGTGGCAGTAATAGCCAAAATTTACCGGAATCTCTATTCTTTATGAAATTAGCTCACCAGCGTTTTGCCAAGCTTATGTCTGAACCATTTCTAAAAGATATTAAAGTTCACGAAACGGTAATGTTCCACCAGGCTTTTGAGGGAATTATGGAGGTAAGCGAGGAGTATAAATGCGACCTTATAGTAATGGGTTCCCACGGCGCCAGTGGTTTTAAGGAAATGTTTATCGGCAGTAATACTGAAAAAGTAGTACGTTCTTCTAAAACACCTGTACTCGTAATTAAGAACGAGCATGAAAAGTTTGATATCGAAAATTTTATTTTTGCTACTGATGCAGACAACACTAATAAAAACAGCCTGGAGGCCGCTTATAAATTTTCAAAGACAGCAGGAGCCAAATTTCACATTCTGTTTATCAATACTCCTAATAATTTTATCACCAGTACCGAAGTTAGGGAACGAATAGAAAATTTTGTTTCAGGCACTGAGGTAGAAGATTATAAAATACACATCTATAATGATGTAACCGTAGAAAAAGGAATTTTGAATTTTGCTATGAAAAAGCAGAAAACCCTACTTGGCATTGGCACTCATGGGTATAAAGGCTTAGCACATTTCTTTAATGGTAGTATAAGCGAAGATTTAGTAAATCACGCTAAAATGCCTGTGATTACTTTTAAGATTTAGAGAAAAGATTTTAAAGCCCCGTTTCTAATATTTTTCCATAAATAATTCCAAAAAGATTTGGTTTGAGTACGCTGAGTGTTGATATTTTTCTGCTCTTTTTCTGCAGAGGTGGCTTCGTTGTTCACTATTAAATTTGCCAGGGCAGAAAGAACCTTATTTTTTTCCTCTTCTTCGTCCTGAAGTACTTCTACTTTAAAATTATCGTAGATGAGTTTCATATCTCCAGTAGAACTCTGATTATTTCCTGCGAAATTAAATCGCATATCCCTAATTCCCCCTTCGGCTCTAATATTTAAAGCCGGCTCCATAAATTCGTTAATTCCTTCGCTGGAAATTCTATCCATTTGTCCAGAAATGGTAAAAGCATCGGCTTTATTAGAAATATCAAAATTCCAATTTACGTTAAGCTTAGCTTCTCCCATAAATTGAGTTTGCACATCAATATCTGTTCGAGTAAAATCCTTTTTGGCAATTCCCATATTAGTAACATTATAGATACTGGCGTTTAAATTTTCGAAAGTAACCTTACCCGCCCCTCTTTTAGCTTTAACCAACTCCTCATACTGAATGGCAAGATTTTTCACCTCTATCGTATCAAGTTTTAGTTTGACAGGTAATTCTCTTATCATTTTGCTGTACATTGGTTTTGTACGGGTATCGTCTTTCACACGTTTATCACGGTAAATTTTTAAATCTCCATTCACTATTTCTATATTCTCACTTATTAGGCTAAGAGCATTATTTTTAAGATTCCAGCTAAAAGAATTAAGAGCCAATTCTTCAATGTTTAAATCAAACCTATCTTTCTCGTAAGGAATATGTTGCTGAAATTCCTGTTTACCATATAATGGTCTAATTACAATCTCTTTAATATCAAGTGAGCTTCCATCCATTTGTATCTTTTCAACATATAGATCATGTTGATCGTCCAGGTTAAAAAATAAACTATCGGAAGTCATTTGAAGTTGCTCATAATTAAATGGGAGTCCATTTTTTAAGGTTTTCTGGTCTACGCGCAAATCCTTTAAAGTTAGCGTTGGAATACTGGCAAATAGCTGCTCTTTAACTGAATCACTTTTAGTTATTTCAAAGCTGCCATCAGCAACCTCTATAGATTCAATTAACAAGTCTAATTTTGCTGAATCACCATTTTTAGAACTATCCTTTTCTTTTTGGGCTTCAGAATAAATTGTGACCTCAGGTTTTGTGATTTTTAAGGTAGAAATCACGATTTTTTTATTGCTTAGATATTCCAAAATATCAATCCCATCGACTTCTATTTCTTCAGCAGTAATCTGTATGCCAGCTTTCTTATAAAGCGACTTGCTTAAGGAAGCGCTTCTACCTAAAAGGCTCGCATTAACTTCTTCATAATTAAACTCAGCACCTTTTAAGTTTTTTTGCAGGGCCGTTTTCAATTTATTTTCAATAAAAATATTACCGCCAATAACAGCTGTAGCGATGACAACAAGAACAACAATAAAACCGAGAATTATTTTAGATCCTTTCTTCAAAATGTGATTTTTTACAACTGAAATTTACAATTTAGGATCACTAAGTTCCGTTGTTTAAGAGTTTTTAACTTAAAAATTTAACCCCAAAGTTTTCTTTGCGTTAAATTTTAGCAAAAGCCTATAAACGTAAAATTTCCAATGTTTTTTGATTGTATATTTGCCGAAATAATCTAAAAGAATCATGATTTTTAAATTAAGCATTAAAGTATTATTCATAGCCGTAGAAATTTTTCTAGCGGTTTATAGCTTTGCGCTTAGTGATAGCCTTTTGATTAAATTTTTGTTTTTTGCGGTAACGGCGGTAATTATTGCTTTTTCTTTAACCAAAGTAACAAATAAATTACTCCCTAGAGATAAAGATTATATTTCTTCGAAAGAAGATGTGAAAGATTAGATTCGTAAATTTTTTATGGCATCGGGATCCGGAGATTTATTTCTTCGGATTTTTTTTATATTTCCCAATATGAAGCTAATTTGTATTTCAGACACTCATAATAAGCATAGCCAAATTGATATTCCAGATGGAGATATTCTAATTCATGCTGGCGACATTACTGCAGGTGGCACGAAAAGGGAGGTAGTAGATTTTCTAGATTGGTTTGCTTCGCAGCCACATCAGTATAAAATATTTATTGCCGGCAACCACGATTTCTATTTTGAGAATAATAAAGAGAATGAAATCCAGGAAATAATTCCGAAGAATGTGTTTTATTTATTTAATGAAGGCATTACTATTAATAAGATTAATTTTTGGGGCTCACCAATAACACCCGGAATTGGCACCTGGGCTTTTAATCAAACCCAAAATATAAGCAAACATTGGCAGCAAATTCCAGACGACACTCACGTTCTTATTACCCACACACCACCTTATAAAATTAATGATGTATTGAATAATGGCAGACATGCCGGTTGCGCATCCTTATCGAAAACACTACAAAATCGCCAAATAAAATTTCATATTTTCGGTCATGTTCACGATTCATATGGTATCACCTCTGTTTCGGGCACAAAATATGTTAATGCATCCTGCTTAGACAATAAGGACAGATATCTTCATCCCCCGCTAGAAATAACTGTCGATTAGCTAAAAAACTTCCTTCCTAAGATTATGCGATATTCTCCATTTCCTCCCTGGGAGAATACCTGCAATCCGCGGTATCAAAACTTTAATAAAAATAAAAAAAAAACCTTTTGTCGTTAAATGTTTGCTAATCATAGTATTATTAAAAATTTTTTAACATTGAAAAAGAAATCTAAGTGTAATTTAGCCGAAGTTAACACCTATAACAACCAACACCTATGGAACTCAATACTAACCCAAATGCTACGCTTAATGAGTTTAAAAGCCTTATCTCATACAGTATTTTTCACTTAAACTCAGAAGGCGACTCAGATTACACAATTCTACATCGCGCCATTATTAAAAAATATTTTGACGCAAAAAATGTAAGAATTAACTACAAAGAACAAACGGTAGATTTAGAAATACCTGTAGGAAAAAGAAAATATACTGGAATTACTTTTGAGTGCCAGGATCTGGAACGTTTCCTAAAAGCCTGCTTAAAGAAAGATGAAAAAAGCATGGGTTTTTACCAGGAAGCTCTGAATCATTACAGTATTTATCACGCTGCCTAATTAGAATCGCAGTTAAAAATAAAAGCCATACGCCCTACCGTATGGCTTTTTATTATTCGATAATTAATAATACTGCTTACTCCTGATTCAACTTAAATTAGTTAATTTTGAACTTTTTGAGCTAAAAGTTACAATTCAAAACATTTTGCAGCGTTAACGAGATACTATGAGTAAAAATCAGCAACCCACAGATCACAAAAAATATTTCATTTTTGAAAAGAAGAATTATAAGTTTATGTTTATTGGGCTAGCCGTTATAGCCCTGGGTTTTATCCTTATGGCCGGGGGAGGCAGTGATGATCCTAATACTTTTAACCCAGATATCTACAATTTTCAACGCATTCGTTTGGCTCCAACCTTAGTACTTCTTGGTTTTGCCATAGAAGTATACGCAATTCTATTAAATCCCAAAAAGTAAATTACATTGAACGAATTAGATGCTGCCATTCTGGGAATTATCCAGGGGCTAACTGAATTTCTACCTGTTTCTTCCAGTGGCCACCTGGAACTTGGCAAGGCATTATTAGGCGACAATAGCATACCTAGCGAATCCTTACTATTCACTGTTATTCTCCACGCTGCAACGGCACTGAGCACAATAGTGGTTTTTAGAAAAGATGTGACTGAAATTTTTAAAGGCCTTCTACAATTTAAGTGGAACGAAGAATTTATATTCTCTCTGAAAATTGTTCTTTCCATGATTCCGGCGGCCCTCATAGGCCTATTCTTTGAGGAACAATTAGAAAGTCTCTTTGGTGGAAATATAATTTTTGTTGGATTTATGCTAATTGTCACAGCACTCCTGTTATGGCTGGCAGACAAAGCGAAGAATACCAACAAACCAGTAAGTTACAGCAATGCTTTTGTAATAGGCGTTGCTCAAGCTATCGCAATTTTACCCGGTATCTCTAGAAGTGGCGCTACAATTTCTACTTCTGTACTATTAGGAAACGATAAAACTAAAGCAGCAAGATTTTCTTTCTTAATGGTGGTCCCTTTAATTTTAGGGAAAATCGCCAAAGATCTTTTAGATGGCAATTTAATGGAAAGCTCTACCTCTTTCTCTGTTCTGGCAATAGGTTTTGCCACTTCCTTTATCGCCGGGCTTGCTGCCTGCACCTGGATGATTAGTATTGTAAGAAAAAGTAAACTTTCCTATTTTGCTATTTACTGCTTTATTGCCGGAATTGTCTCTATAGCCGTTGCATATTATAATTAGAAATCGAAAAACTTTTATGACTACAGAAATTGAAAAATTCACTCCTGAAGATTTTAAAAATGGCCAAATTCTGGTTTTTGATAAACCCCTGGAGTGGACTTCTTTTCAGTTAGTAAATAAAGTGCGTTGGCTAATTAGAAAGAGTTGCGGAATAAAAAAAATTAAAGTAGGCCATGCCGGTACTTTAGATCCTTTAGCAACCGGCGTTTTGGTTATCTGCACAGGGAAATTCACCAAAAGAATCCCCGAACTACAGGGTACAGAAAAAGAGTATACCGGTACCTTTACCCTTGGTGCCACTACTCCTTCTTTTGATATGGAAACTGAAGTTGACAAAACTTTTGAAACAAGCCATATTACTAAAGAAAATTTAGAGGCAGCAGCCCAGAAATTTACAGGAGAAATAGAGCAAGTACCCCCGGTTTTTTCAGCTTTAAAGAAAGATGGGAAACGACTTTATGAATATGCCCGAAAGGGAGAGGAAGTAAAAGTAGAAAGCAGACCTGTTACTATCAAAGAATTCGAGGTTGATGCCCCCAGTTTTCCCAAAGTGGATTTTAGAATAGTTTGCAGCAAAGGCACCTATATAAGAAGTATGGCTAATGATTTTGGTCTCGCTCTTAACTCCGGCGCTTATCTTTCATCTCTAAAGCGTACCCGTGTTGGAGAATTCCGCATAGCTGATGCTTTGGATCTCGAATCTTTTGAAAAATTACTACCTTCAGCATAAAATAAACCAGCTTAGGTTTTGTTTTATAGCATGGATTTTTTCGAAAAACATAAAGCCCTTATTATTACCGTACTTTTTTGTTCGGTATTAATCCTTGGACTCTATAATTTCAATCTGTCTCAGAAGAAAAAAATCGAGCAACAAATGCTGGTAGATTTAGAAGAATATACCGAACCTGAGGAGCCTGAAGAAGAAACCCGGGAGGAAGAACCTGAATCAGAGAGCACCCGGGAATCACCAAAAACACATAGAGCATTTAACGAAAACCAGGAAGCCCGGGAAGAGAATTTTAACCGGGAACTGGACGAAATCCTGGAGAAAAATAGTGCCCGGCAAAAAGAAAGTTCAGACAGTGGAAATGATGCTGCTACAGCAGGAACCTTTGCTACAAAGAAAAAATCAGAGAATAAAAAAAGATCTGATGGAGATGATGCCTCTAAAGATATTTCAACCCAATCGGGTAGTTTAAGGAATAGTTCAATTGCATTTTCACTTCGCGGCAGAAGTGCGGTTTTCATCCCAAATCCCATCTATACCTGCGATAAGCCGGGGAAGATTGTGGTAAATATTACTGTTAATGCTGAAGGGCGTGTTATTGACACGAATATTAATAAGGCAAGCTCAAGCTCAGAAAACGAATGCTTAACAGAAAAAGCATTAGAATATGCAGCTAACGCCCAATTTTCTCGCCTGGCCGGCAGAAACGAACAGCCTGGCACAATTACCTATAATTTTAAACCTTAAGAATGGAAAAAATAAATCGCTGTGGTTGGTGCGAAGGTGATGAGCTTTATGAAGCTTATCATGATAATGAATGGGCCGTACCGGTATATGATGATGACACCATTTTTGAATTCCTAATTTTAGAAACATTTCAGGCTGGTTTGAGTTGGATTACCGTGCTGCGGAAACGTGAAAACTTCAGAAAAGCTTTTGATAATTTTGACTATAAAAAGATTGCGAATTATTCCGAAGATAAAATTCAGGAACTACTTCAAGATCCCGGAATTATAAGAAATAAATTAAAGGTTAGAGCCACAGTAAGAAATGCCCAGGCCTTTATGGAGGTTCAGAAAGAATTCGGCAGTTTCAATAAGTTCATCTGGGACTTTGTAGATGGTGAGCCTATACAGAATGAAGTCGAAGACTATAAAAATGCACCGGCAACTACCGCAATTAGTGACCTACTAAGCAAAGACCTTAAAAAGAAAGGCTTTAAATTTATAGGATCAACGGTGATATATGCACATATGCAGGCCACCGGTATGGTAAATGACCACGAAATATCTTGTTTTAGGCATTCAGAAGTAAAAGAGCTTGATGAATGATGTAGCTACCTATAGCTTCTAATTTTAAGCCTAAGCGTCATTTTAAAAGAGTTTCATCTTATTAAAAGACGATTAGGCTAAAACTTATACAGAAACGTTTAAATAGCTAAGAAATTCATCTCGCGGAATTTCTTCTGCCCCCAGGCTTTCCAAGTGCTGGGTATAAACCTGGCAGTCTATAAGTTTCACCCCATCTTCTTTTAATTTTCTAACCAGGGTGATAAAACCATATTTGGATGCGTTACTTGCCCTGGCAAACATACTCTCTCCGCAAAAAACCTTTTTATCTTCAAGATAAATCCCATATAACCCGCCAACTAAATTATCATCCTCCCATACTTCTACAGAATGAGCTATATTAAGTTCATGCAAATCACCAAAACAGTCTATCATTTCGCGAGTTATCCAGGTGCCATGCTGGCCGTCACGTCTTATGTCTGCGCAGGCTTCTATAACCGCTTTAAAATCTTTATTAAAGGTCACCGAAAACTTCTCTTTCTTCAGCAACTGCTTCATACTCTTTGAGACTTTTAAATTCTTCGGAAAAAGCACCATTCTGGGATCTGGACTCCACCAAAGTAAAGGCTGAGAAGCATCATACCAGGGAAAAATTCCATGATTGTATGCATATATCAATCGCGGTAAACTCAAGTCTCCCCCAATCGCCAAAAGCCCGTGTTCATCGGTCTCAGAAATGGGCGGAAATTCTTCGTTATGTTCTAGATAATGCAATTAAAAGGTATTATTCGATGAATAGGAAATTTACAAAAAGAAAAAGCTTAGCCATCTTAATAGGATGCTAAGCTTTTTATAATTTGAATCCAATTTTTCTCACTACAGGAGATTTGGATAAATGCAATAATTTAATTTACTCTATGCTCTATTGAAGATTCAACTAGAACGGAAGATCGTCGTAATCTTCTTCATTTAAATTATTAGCAGGTTCAAAATTATCTGGTGGGGGCACATTCTCACCACCTGAAGGCTGTCCTGCCTGTAAGTTTTCTATTCTCCATCCCTGGATAGAATTAAAATATTTAGTCTCCCCCTGCGGGCTTACCCATTCTCTCCCTCTTAGGTTAATTCCAATTTTTACCGGCTGCCCTACCTGAAAATTGTTAAGTAAGTCTGTTTTATCCTGCACGAATTCAATCATAATATGTTGCGGATATTGCTCCTCGGTAGTCACTACCATTTCTCTCTTTCTAAAACCATTGTTTCCAAAGGTCTTGGTTTCTCCTATCAATTTAATCTTACCTTGTACTTCCATCTTAATCTGTTTTTGCTAATAATAATTTCCAGGCAGCATCAGTATCATTTTTCTCCAAAAACAACTGTGCCTGCGTATGAATATCTTTTTTATTACTGTTTTTCACCAGGTCTTCCAAATCTTTATTTTCGGCTATAAAGCTTTTAGTTTCTTCATCTTTTGGGATTGCTTCTACATTTCCCAGCTTACCAAGATCATTCCCGGTTAGAATCTTACTTTCTCTAATTTCAGCAGGAATAGCATCTATGCCAATCCCTAAACTTGAGAGTGGTTTTGGCACTTCAAACATTCCAAGGTTGGCGCGGCTGTACCAGTTGCCTCCCATTCTGGCTACAAGATCTATTTTATGTTGATCTATAAATCCGTCTTCATCCAGAATGCTTTCGTTAATATGCATTTTAAGGACTTCGCAAATTACAAGATTTCCTGCACCACCTTCCTGGCCGGTTTCCACAACCTGCTTTACCTTACATTCAAATTGAACCGGTGATTCAGCCACCCGAAAAGGTCTAACAAGTTCCGATTTCAACATTGAAAATCCTGCCTTTTCAAATTCGTTTACGCCTTCGGCATATTCGGTACTGGAAAGAGACATTTGCTGAACAATATCATAATTCACAATATTGATCACCACCTCATCTATATTTTTCACATTATTGTAAGTA
>Ga0102925_1001566_pt1 | contig 12677 bp, 8 predicted proteins | sample SalPonR1_A_D1_MG_FD_78216 | JGI IMG/M metagenome (GOLD analysis project Ga0102925, IMG submission 78216) | Salt pond soil microbial communities from South San Francisco under conditions of wetland restoration - Salt Pond MetaG R1_A_D1_MG | ecosystem: Environmental > Aquatic > Marine > Intertidal...
TATGCATTCCATAGCGTGCAGTTTTCTTTGATGAAAGTGATGGCATTTCTTCTTTTTTGAATCTCTCAACTGCTTCTTCAGGATATAACATTTCAATTCCATGTGCATCAAGGCATTCTGGCAGCTTTCTCAGAAAAGTTATGATCTTCTCCCCATTTTCAAGGTGACTGTTGAGTGCGTCATACTTTATGTAAAGCGTTGTCACATCTCCGTCCATATTTGATATCCATGTAGCGAATTTATCTGCTATCAAGGGATATCCTGGCCATTTTTTATCCGAAAATAGCTTTTCGATATCTTCACTGAGGTTGATATGTCTTAGCATGGTTGGAACTGTATTATAATATACATGGGCTGGATGAAGACCATTTAGCAAGTTTTGTGAACCTTCAGAAATAACACATTTGAATCCCATTTCTTTTATGATTTCCATGGAACGTTGTTCAAGCAAAAGCTCTGAATTCACAAAAGTCAACGGCTTCACTCCAAACTCATGTTCAATAGTTCTCATGTGCATCTGAACCTGCTCTTTAAATTCCTGCAGATCAGGAAATAATGAACATGTCGAATGATAATATGGAGATGCTGCAAAATGCGCTCCCTTTTCAGCAAGTAACCTGAAACTATCCATTGTCTCAGGTGCCCATTTACATTGCTCTATGAATATCCCTGATATGTCGAAGGTATACTTTCCTCCTCTTTCAATAGAATCATCTATAGCATCATTAATTACTTGCAGATTGCTTTTTAGTTTAGAATAGTTATTGAACGACCTCTTAACATCGAAATAAGTATCCATTTCAGGAATGGTATATCCTTCGAGTGGCCAGTACCACCTGGTTGGAAGCGGAAGATGTACTTCAAAACATATGCACACAGCTTTCATGATCAGTTCCTTATTATGAAATTAGTTTTCAATATTTTATTTTGCCAGTGAAATATACTTGCTGAACTAGGGTAGTATCTGCATATATGTATTTACCGTTTCATCCGCAATTGTATTCCAATTATATTTTTTAGACAAGAGCTTGTTTCCTTTACGTCCCATTTCTCCATCTGCGTAATTGGCGAAAACATGATTAATTCCCCATGCTATGGATTCAGGGCTTTGGTAAACCGTTATTCCATTTTCAAAATTATCAATAAGTTCTACAGCATCAGTAGCAACTATATTCTTTGATGCATCCCATGCTTCCAGTAAGACTATTCCAAATGGTTCATTACGACTTGGGACGCACATCAGATTGCATGCATTTATCCATTCTTTTTTGGTCTGATCACTAACATACCCAAGGAAATGACAACTATTTTGCACATTTAGTTCACGAATTATATTCTCGCAAACAGGCCGCATTTCCCCTTCACCTACAAATACGAATTTAACATCCCATCTTTGCTCGAGCACCATTGGAATTGCCCTGGATAAGATGTCGGGACCTTTCTGATAACTCATACGGCCTACAAAAAGGACTACGGGTGCATATGGATGAATATCATAATTCTTTTTGATCTCACCTGGATCCACAGCCATCTTCGCAGTTCCTTCGTTGAGACCATTTGCTATGATATCTATTTTGTAGTCAGGAATCTGGTACAGATGTTGAACCTCTTTTTTGAATTCATTGGAAGTTATGATTACCCTGCCCGACTCATACCCACCTTTCCATTCTATGTGGCTTATTTCGATGGCTTCCCACCAATCACCATGCACATTTCCATTTCTCCCCCATTCGGTACTGTGGTAGGTTATGACAAATGGTATATCAAGTTCCCATTTGAGTCTGCATGCAAGATTGACTGGATGCCAATCATGTGCATGTACAATATCAAAGGGCCCAAACTTGTCCTTTGCTTCTATAAAAGAGCAATACATAGCGTCACACATGCTGTTCATCTGCTGAACTATTCCTCCAAAAAGAGAATGGTTTACACGATGATAATGTACGCCGTTGACCAGTTCATAGCGATCCATATCCTGATTTCGGCTAAAAATATGTATTTCATGTCCTTTTAATGCCAATGCTTCAGCCAGCTCAGATACATGAGGTGCAAGTCCACCTACTTTTACTGAATACAGGCTTTCCCAAGAAAGCATGGCAATTCTTAATTTTCCCTTCACTATAATTCCCCATTTTCAAAATTAAATTTAGCAATTAATCCCTGTTTAGAAGGTGGTCTACTGCAATTTCCGGTGGCATGGCATTGATATAAATGCCAGTATTCTTTTCAAATCCTGCTGCAATTGATGTTACTGGCTTGATACGCACATTGAAATGATATTCTTCTTCATGTTCCAGCTGGAAGAACATGTAGTTGTAAGTAAGTTCTGGAATAGTTTCATCCAATCTGGATACTGAATATCTGATGCAATCTCCCAGAGATAATAACATTTCATCAGTAAGAGCTGATAAATGATTTATGTGTTTTATTGGTAATATCAATATTTCATATGGTACCATAGAGAAGTATGGTGCTATGGCAATGAAATACTCATTTTCATAGATCAGCCTTTCCATTCCTCTTTCCTTTTTCACGATGTCACAGTATGGGCAAATATCCCTTTTCTTTATCACATCCATCTCTTTGCTGAGGCATGAAGGCATCAATGGAACTGCAATTAGTTGTGAATGAGTATGTGGAAGAGAAGCTCCTGCTTTTTTCCCCCAATTCTTGAATAGCGATACGTATTTTATTCCATCCTTTGCCTGATAATATTTGACCCTGTCCTGATATGCCTGCATTAACAGGAGTATCTCTTCATCAGACGACAGATGTATACGATTATCATGTGACGGGTTCTCTATAATGACTTCATGAAACCCATATCCTTTGCTGACTGTAAAGTCCGACAAGTCCGGATCCTTTGCATCAGGGGAAAGTGCAGGAAAGAGATTTGGTATACACCTGATATTCCAGTCTTTTACATTCTGCTTGTCGCTATCCTGAAGTATCTCTCCATTTTTGTAAACAGCAGTTGCAGGAGGTGTTCTATCTTCACTGCCTGCACAGAACACACAGTCAGATGAAGCTTCTTCACTTTCACAAACTTTTGGTGCGGAAGGTCTTTTGCTTCTTCCGGATGCAATAATGCAATGTTCTTCAAGGAAGTAATGTTTGCGTATTTCGGACATGTTCAGTCCATCCTTGTCCTGGTGAGAAGTTCATAATATTGTTTTATTGGATCCTCCCAGCTCATATCTCCTGCAAGCAAGCTTGCTTCCTGACATAGTAGGTTGTATTTGGTCATATCATCGGTGTAGGTATCAATGAAATAGTCCATGGCAAGTGCGTAATCTGTAATGGATTCAATATAGGGAAGGTTTATATTGTCCACGACAATGACTCCTCCCATTCCCATGACCAGCCTTTTCAGCGTTTTCAATGCATCACTAAATCCACATACTTTGCTCACGATACTTGGAGTGGCTTCTTTTCCTGCTTCGAGCCCGGTTAGTAAGAATGGTTCATATTTGGATGGGAACACCCCTGATATACATCCTGCCATGAATTCATCGGGATTCATGTTAAGCCCACCATCATGGTCAGATATCCATTGTGGGTACAACACTGCAGCAACATGCCTTTTCCCTCCCGGGATGTTTGAACAGTCCAGTCCTCTTTCTTTGATCATCTGTTGCAGTCTGATCTCTTCTCCTATGAGAACTTCATCTGGCAGGTTGATCGGGAAATTTTCGGGAAGGTCGGTCTTTGGTCCCTGAGCTGCCACGATAAAACATACAATTATATAGTCATCTTCAAGGTGCCCTGCATCAATATGACTTTTGAACATCCTGTCAAGTACCACAAGTGAATCCAGCAGATCAGGATATCCTTTGTTATCGATCTCTATACGAGATATTGAGAAAATTGGTATGATCTTGTTAGCGGGGATCTGTTTTCCATCATAGACATTGTACAGGCTCTCTGAGAGTATTTCCTGTATCTTTTTCCTACAGGAACTCTTTTTTTTCCAATCAATATCTTCCTCATCAATATCGATCCCATTTCTGACAATGATCGATTCAATATTATGGAATAATTTTATTTCTTTTCTAGTTGAATCCCCAACTGCCGTTACAACATCTGCATATGCAGATAGTGATTCGAGTTTGGCAAGATTTTCAGGAACTCCTGGATCCCATGAATTATCATTTTCCATGATCTTCTTTATGGAACGGTGTCCGGATGATCTGCCTGGTAAAGTTGCATGATATGTGGCTACTGTATTGATATTAATGCCAAGTTTTTCCAATCTCGCAAGGGCATAAAAGGTACCAAACTCATGACAGTGCAATGAAATATGTACGGTAGGCATTAAAGATGCTGCAAATTCAGATATAGCGCTGTCGTGGTATCCAACTGCAACTTTTTCCTTTGCCTCAACAGCAACCTTTATGAATTCAGAAATAGCATAGGATAAATTTAGATAATGGGTATATTCCGGGCCATTGCCCATGTTTTCGTAACTTAGTGAATCAAGTCCCAATACATCATATGCCTCGGCTTTTATCATATGGGTAAGAGACATGGTTTTTGATTTGTACTCGGTAAAAGTTCTGCAGAATTCTCTGGTATTGAACATGATGTACAATATTTCAATTCCGCTCACTTCCCTGGTTCCAAGGTGAGTTTCAATACCTCTTGAATTTAGTGTTTCGAGGGTCTCCAGCAATTCTCCTTCAGCTTCGTACTCATCATATTCACTCATATCTGTGATACGATTGAGTCCTTTGTTCCAGTCAGACCCACTGTGTCCATAGTAAGGTCCTGCAACAATTATCCGGGGAGCGTCTTCTTTTTCAATTATTCCTTTACCAATAAGGCTTGCAAGATTTCGTGCTTCGGCATCAATTACATTCCAGATGCCTCCCATCTTGTTCGATCTTGGCCCTGATTCTTCACCAGCGATGATTATACATTTGCTTTCAAGCATATTTTCACTCCCTTATAAACCACTTGCTTCATTAGTTCCACTCGTATTTTAAAATATCTGAATGATGTTTTACTAATATTCGTCTTATTTCTCATTAGTAATTTTTAGTTTTAATATTAGGGCTATCTGTGGATATATTTACTTATATTGTTCATTCAGTTTACCATTTAAAATATCTGCTTACAAATGTATTATCTTTTCTAATGCCGTACTTTCTAAACTCATCAACTCCCAGAAGCAATAGTGCAAATGGTATTGCTATGACTATGTATTTCAGGGATATTGCTGCAGTATTGAATATAAGGTTTCCAAGGGGATTGAATGCGATAAATCCTAGGATCATCAGTTCACTGGCAATTCCCAGAAGTACCATATTGTTGCTGAAGAAGCCTTTTGTAAGTACAGATTGCCGCTTTGTCCTTGATGTGAATACGTTTGCTATCTGGCAGATGATCACCGCTGCGAAAAATGCTGTAATTGCCTGCATGTAAAGTGTATCTGTGAATGGCAGTTGTTGTCCCCATTTCCATCCTCCATCAAAGAGTACTGCGAAGTAGCAGACAAAACCCGCAGCCGCCTCAATGGGTCCTTTTATTCCATATGATGTGAACAGCACCTGTGGTGTGAGAAGTTTTTCTTCTCTTGGACGCGGGGGTCGTTTCATTATGTCGCCTTCTCCTTTCTCAACTGCAAGGGACAAGGCCGGAAGTATGTCTGTCCCAAGGTCAATGGCAAGTATCAACTGCACGTTCATTGGTAATGGCAGTGCCAGCAGTACAAAGACAATGAATGGCAGTATCTCAGGAATATTGCTTGTGAGGATGTATGCTATGAACTTCTTTATGTTGTCAAATACCGTCCTTCCTTCCTGGATAGCATTGACTATCGTGGCAAAATCATCGTCAAGTAGCACCATATCAGCAGATTCCCGTGCAACATCCGTACCGCTGCCCATGGCAACTCCCATGTCTGCATTCTTCATGGCAGGTGCGTCATTCACCCCATCTCCAGTCATGGTGACAATTTCTCCTGCTTCCTGGAATGCCTGCACTATCTTCAGTTTCTGTACAGGGGATGTACGGGCAAATACGATGCTCGGCGCCTGTAATCTTTCAATCAGTTCCTTTGTGGAGAGTTCCTGAAGTTCTTTTCCTGTTATAAGGACGGGCTCTTCATGATCAGCTGTAAGGCCAACCTTTGAAGCTATGGACTTTGCTGTTACAGGGTGATCTCCTGTAATCATTACTACTTTTATGCCTGCATCATGACATTTTTTAATGGCTTCCTTTGCTTCAGTTCTTGGAGGGTCCACAGCACCTGCAAAGCCAAGGAATATGAAGTCATTTTCATACTCTTTTTCTTCCTCGATCTCTCTGTATGCAAAGGCCAATACTCTCTCACCTCTTGCAGCCATCACAAGATGTTCTTCTTCCAGTTTTTCCATTTCCTCTGCTGTAAGGGGTACTTTCTTCCCATCAGAGAGTAGGTGGCTGCACATTCCAACTATTACTTCGGAACCGCCTTTCATATAGGCTTCTTTATTTCCTTCAGGAGTGGAACAGATGACCTGCATCCTCTGTTTCTTGGAGTCAAATGGGTATTCCTTCAGACGTGGATATTCTGCCTGAATTTTTCCTGTATCTCTAAATCCATTTACATAAACAAGCAGTGACCCTTCTGTGGGATCACCTTTGTATCCTGGCTTCTCGTCAACTAATCTTGAATTATTACAAACCGCAGCTACACGCAGCAGAATATCGGTGGGTTTCTCTCCTTTCCCAACATCAATGTATTTACTACCTGTGAAGATCGAATGGACCTTCATCTTGTTCTGGGTAAGGGTTCCTGTCTTATCGGTACAGATCACAGTGGTCGAACCCAGTGTTTCCACGGATTCCAGTTGTTTTATCAATGCATTTCGTCTTGCCATTCTTTTGGATGCCAGACTCAGGGCAAGGGTTACTGTGGGCAGAAGACCTTCCGGTACATTGGCAACGATGATACCGATGGCAAATATCAGATTGGCGAGGAAAGTATCCTGAATTATAAAACCGACCATGAAAAATGCAACTCCAAGAAACATTGCAATTGCGGATATGACCTTGATGAAATTATTAAGTTCCTTGCGTATTGGCGTATCCACTGATGATGTCTGTTCAGTTAGGCTTGCAAGTTTTCCTATCTGTGTGTCGGATCCTGTGCCAAATACAAGGGCTTTACCATTACCGGTCTGAACTGCAGTACCCGAGAACAACATATTCCTGCATTCGAGCATATCCGGGTGGGTGCAATTGAGTGATCTAAGTTGCGGCTCTGCTTCTCCTGTAATGGGTGAGTTGTCAACCTTCAGGGAATTCTCCTCAACGATCCTTGCATCAGCGGGTATCTTGTCTCCTTCCTCTACATAGATGATATCGCCCACTGTGATCTCAGATGCCAGCGCTTCAACTATGTTTCCGTCCCTGAGTATGCGGCATTTCGGTGGGATGAGATCTTTAAAACTTGCCATTATCTTTTCGGCTTGATATTCCTGTATGAAAGTGAAGCTTCCGTTAAGGATAACAACACCCAGCAAGGCGATAGCTATGAATATATTCCCCTGTCCGGGGTCCAGCCATTCGGCTGTGAAGGAGAGCATTGAGCCGAATAAAAGTAGCATTGAAAAAAAGTTCCAGTATTGTTTCAGGTATTTTTTTATCAGGCTCTCTTTCCCGATCTCCTGAAGTACATTCATTCCACAAATTGATGATCTTCTCTTAGCTTCGGTTTTCAAAAGACCTTCGGGTCCTGCGGATAACCTTTCGAAAAGATCTTCAATTTCTATGCTATGCTCATCACCTTTTGAAGAGCATTGGAAATCCTTATCTGGATTAACCATAACCCTACACACCCACATTGATTTAGGTGGCAATGGGATAAATTAGTTTTTATTGCACTAAGTTCCCCAGATCATCTACTTCTGGGTCTACATCATCTGAAAGGACTGGTAAATGTTCCATATACCTGTGGCAATGAAATTTACAGCCATTGCGGCCAGCAAGAGTCCCATAAGTCTTGTGAACACAAGTATTCCAGTGTGGCCTATATGCTTGTATATTCTCCGTGAGAATCTGAATAGAGCCATGGCTATTGAAAATGTGACAATTATCGCAAGTATGATGTTGAGTTTCCCATAAGGACTATTACTGTTATGGTTCCCGCTCCAGTGAGCAGTGGAAGGCAATTGGGAATATCCATAGGTCACTACGGTCCAGTGAGATATTAATCTCAGAATCTGTTACGCGTTCGCAGGATACCTTTGCAAGCATCATGTCAAAAGCTACGTAAAAAAGCAGTATTCTGCCTGCAACACGGAGAGAATCAATGGTAATTCCGAAGAAGTCCGGTATCAGTTCTCTTGTCATGGCAAAAATAGGGTAATTATAAATGCAAGGGTAACTGCCTTGTTCCCACAATATTTTTCTCTTCAAATATTCATCAGCTGCATCCATGGGATCAACATGTATGGTAGTTCCTGACAGGTATGCAACATTGTTCAAGAGCATTTTTTTGATCTGGTTTGTGATATCATGCCCTTCTTTTATAGTGATCTCAGAATATACAGTAATGTTCACAAAAGCTGAAAAAAGTTAATGGGATCAGATCAATGGGGATCGAGGAGTAAAATGCTCTATTTCTTACTCTTCTGCTCTTCCAGAATATCACTCACAAGTTTCATGGCACAAAGATCTCCGCACATGGAGCATGCTTCACTACCGGTTATTCTTGCATCACGTATGGATCTTGCTTTCTCTCCATCTATTGCAAGCTCAAATTGTGTGTCCCAGTCAAGATCCTTGCGTGCATATGCCATTTTATCATCCGTTGCTCTTGCACGTTCCTTTTGTCCATCTTTTGCAAGATCAGCTGCATGGGCTGCGATCTTAGTGACAATTGCACCCTCTCTGATATCATCTTTAGTCGGTAGTGCAAGATGTTCTGCTGGTGTTGTCATGCACAAGAAGTCTGTGCCGCACATGCCTGCATAAGTTCCACCAATTGCTCCTGTGATGTGGTCATACCCGGGTGCGATATCGGTTACAAGGGGGCCAAGTAAGTATAGTGGGGCATTATCGCAGAGTTGTTTCATTCCCTTAACGCTTAGTTCTATTTCATCAATAGGCACGTGTCCTGGTCCTTCAACAAAGCACTGTATGTCTGCTTCACGGGTTCTTTTAACAAGTTCTCCAAGACTGATAAATTCCATAAATGATGGTCTGTCTGAAGCATCGTGAATACATCCGGGTCTCATGCCGTCTCCAAGACTTATTGCCATGTCGTATTCGCGAGCGATCTCAAGGAGGTAATCGTATTCATTATAGAATGGATTGTCCTGTTCATTATGGATCATCCAGGCAAGGGTAAAAGATCCGCCACGGCTTACTACATCGGTTATTCTTTCATCACCTTTGAGTCTTTTTATGGAATCAAGGTTGACCCCACAGTGGACTGTAACAAAATCGATCCCATCCTCTGCATGTTTGCGTACAGCATTGAACATGTCATCAGATGTCATGTCCACAACAGCTTTCTGGGATGCTGCAGCCTGATAGATAGGTACTGAACCTATGGGTATGTTCACAGAATCCATTATTCTTTTGCGGGCAAGGTCGAGGTCTCCGCCAGTAGAGAGGTCCATGAGTGCATCAGCACCGTATTTTTCGGCGGTTACTGCCTTCTCGACCTCTTCACCAATATTGACATAATCTCTGGATGTGCCTATATTAGCATTGACCTTTGTGCTAAGATATTTACCAATACCTACGACTCTACATTCCCTTTCTACGTTATTGGGTATGGCTATTGTTCCCTTTGCAACACAGGAGCAAATTGTCTTAGTGTCAATACCTTCATCCTTTGCCACATATTCCATTTGCGGCGTGATGATCCCTTTTTTTGCATCTTCCATTAATGTCATTGTAACTCCAACAGCCGTCCTATGGATCGAATATTTGCAAATACATCATTGTTACATATATATGTTTCACAGTCCATTTTTTTACTTTCACCTCGCTAAACTTAGTTTTATCTAATATCAGGGAAATATGTGCATCCATGTCAGTAGTCGTTTTTACAGAAAAGAACAAAGCCGCTTCACAAATTGCAAAGATATTAAGTGAAGGCTCCGTCAATCGTGCATCTATAGCCGGTATTTCTGTATACGACTTTAAGAAAAATGGTAAAGAATGGCGGATAATGGGTCTAGCCGGTCATATTATGGGTTATGATTTTCCGGCCGAGTTCAATAACTGGAGGGAATGTGACCCTGCTATACTCCTTGATGTCCCTCCTGAAAAAAATGTGACAAAAGAGTCATTTTCCAATGCCATCACTATGCTTTCAAAGGATGCAGACGAGCTTATCCTTGCCTGCGATTTTGACCGTGAGGGAGAAAATATAGGATTTGAGGCAAAATCCATTGCTGAAAAAGTATCTTCAGCTCCAGTTAAAAGAGCAAGGTTCTCATCTTTGTCATCCAGTGAAGTGAATAAGGCATTTGACAAGCTGATTGAGCCAGACAGCAATCTTGCTATGTCTGCAGAGGCCCGGCAAATTCTTGACCTTCGCATGGGTGCAGCTTTTACTCGTTTCATGACCCTTTCAGTCAGGGAAAGGGCACGTACAAAAGGTGTTATATCCATAGGTCCGTGTCAGACACCAACCTGTGGCTTTGTTTATGAAAGAGAACGCCTGATAAGAAACTTTGAATCAAAGGATTTCTGGAAGATCGAGGGAACCTTCAATTCAAAAAACAAAGATTTTGTAGCTAATCATCGTGGTGGCAATATCTCCGATGCTAAGAAGGCAAAGCAGATATTTGATAGGATCAAGGACATCAAGCAAGCCATTGTTGCCAAGAAAAGTGTTAAGGAATCTAAAACCAATGCACCATATCCATTGAATACTACTGAATTTTTGAAGCGAGCTTCCAAGTTTTTAGATGTAAGTCCTGATGTAGCTCTGGAAACAGCAGAGCAGTTGTATCTTTCAGGTTTTACTAGCTATCCAAGGACCGAGACTAACAAATATGCTGATGATTTTGATTTCAGATCCAAGGTGATGGCTTATACTAACAGTATTTATCGTGAACATGCGCTTTTGATCATTTCCAGCGGTATCAATTGCAGAAATGGTACACGTGATGGTCATGACCACCCTCCTATCCATCCTATTAAAGCTGCTTCAAAGGACGAGGTTGAGAAAAGCGTAAGAATGCCCGATGCATGGAAAGTTTATGATCTTATCACAAGGCATTTCCTTGCAAATCTTATGCCACCTGCAGTATTTGAAAAAACAAGACTTGAGATCCATGTTGTCGATGAGATATTTGATACATCGGGCTCTGTTATGAAGGATGCTGGCTGGCTTGCAGCTTATCCTTTTGAAAATAAGAATGACAAACTTCTTCCCGATGTTTCTGAAAAGGAAATCCTGCTTGTAAAAGAAATTAGAAATATCAAATCGAAGACTGCCCCTCCTAAAAAACTTACCGAGGCAGAATTACTCACATTGATGGACAAACACGGTGTAGGGACCAAGGCAACAGCTCCTTCTCATATTGAAACCAATAAAAAGCGTGGTTATTTTGAAACTAAAGGGAAAACGATCTCAATACTTGATACCGGTTTCACTTTAATGGAAACTCTTGATACTACAGTTCCGATACTCATACGACCTGATATCAGGTCTCGTATCGAGGCTTTGATCCAGGATGTGGAAGATGGGAAAAAAGAGTATGATTATGTTCTTCTGGAAGGTCGTAATCTCATAAAAGATATGTATTCCCAGCTTAGTGCCAGCAAAGGCGATATTGTTGCAAAACTTGCAGGCACTATCAATGATGAGCAGGTTGCCTCTGATAAGAAGAATTTCATCGGGACCTGCCCTGAATGCAATCGGATGTTGCGTATTGTAAGTACGGACAAGGGTCGCTTTGTGGGATGTTCCGGCTATCCTCAATGTAAGAATACCTATCCTCTCCCAAAGGTGGGAGCTCTGAAGATACTGAGGTCAAAACAGTGTAAGAAAGATGGTGTTGCCATCATCAAGGTGGGCAACAAATATCATTGGTCTGTGGGATTCGGGCCTTGCTTTACCTGCGAGTCTGAAAAGGAATGTTTTCCTCCGGATATATTGGGCCAATGTCCAAATTGTGATGGGTCAATGTTCTTAATAACAACCAAGGATTCTCGTTTTCTTGGATGTACTAAACGTTGCGGCCATACTCAATCTATTCCAAAGAACGGTCGTTTAACCATTCTTAAAAATGTATGTGATCATTGTGGCTGGAGGCAGATCCGTATCAAGGAAAAAGAGAAGGATGCAAAGGAATTCTGTACTAATGTGAAGTGTCCTTCTAAAAAGCTCAAAAGGGGATAATCAAGCAAAACTGATTGGGCAGTAAATAAAGTTTACTTGATTTTGTTGAGAAATCACCATAGATTTATATATCATGGCCTCTAATCTTTAATTAGAGGCAAAGGTCAAAATCAATTCAAACTAACTTTGACAATCCATGTTCCGGAGTAATCTTCTGCGTTTCTGCATTTCCTCTATAATGCCTTTGCCTCAATGCCTCCATTCTTTTCCAAACTTCTCGTTATAACAAAGTTCCTGTATTTCCTTTCTTGTGGATGTGGCATTGTTGTTCATAGCCTGGCCTATTGCAAGGACCGCCATAAGTTCTAATGATTCCGGACAATCA
>Ga0102925_1001575_pt1 | contig 12630 bp, 12 predicted proteins | sample SalPonR1_A_D1_MG_FD_78216 | JGI IMG/M metagenome (GOLD analysis project Ga0102925, IMG submission 78216) | Salt pond soil microbial communities from South San Francisco under conditions of wetland restoration - Salt Pond MetaG R1_A_D1_MG | ecosystem: Environmental > Aquatic > Marine > Intertidal...
AGAAAGCCCGTCTTGAGGGGGACGAGTTCAATCATCGCCGGCCACCCCCAGGACGCCGGAACGGTCGTCCGAGGACGGTTGCTGGCCGTCCGGTGCGTTGAGAATCATCCGCCTGACGACGTAGGTCCAGAGGACCAACATGAGCAGGTATCCGCCGACGAAGCCCACGAGTGTGATCGTGGCCTCGCCGCCCGTCAGTCCGGCCGACCGCCCCTCGCTCACGGTCATGATCTCCTGGACGATCCACGGCTGGCGGCCGATCTCGGTGACCATCCAGCCGACCTCGACCGCCACGACGCCCAGCGGCGTCGAGAGGGCGAGGGCCTGGTGTAGCCTGGAGGAGTCGAACAGGGTCCCCCTGTACCAGCGATAGCCCGCCCAGAACGCCAGGAAGATGAACCACAGGCCGAGCAATACCATCGCCCGGAACGACCAGAAGACGAACGCTACTGGTGGCGTCCCCGCGCCTCGCCAGGGTTCCGTGTTCGAAATCTCGTTCAGGCCCCGTATCCTCGCGTCGAGGTCACCCCCGCTGGCCAGTGCTGACGCGAGGTTTGGCACGTCGAGCGTCCAGAGGTTCTGTGCCCGCGGATCCGTGAAGCTCTCCAGGCTCGTCGGAATCGCGATCAGGTGGAGGTCGGCTCCTCTTTCGGTCTCGTACTGAGCCTCCATCGCGGCGAACTTCGCGGGCTGGGTGTCCTCGACGTGACGGGTGTAGCTGTCGCCGTGGAGCACCTGGAACGGTGCCGTGATGAGCATCAGAACGACGGCCACCTTCAGCGTCTTTCGCCAGAAGTCAGAATCGCGGCCCAGCCAGAGGTAGTATCCCGCGATGCCGGCCATGAACAGCGAGGCCGACAGCACCGCGGAGGTCTGCATGTGGACGAACATCCACGGGAACCGCGGATTCCAGTACGCCGCCAGCGGATTGACGAGTTCGACGGTCCGCTGGCTGCCCTCCATGACGATGTCGTAACCCTGCGGCGTCTGCATCCAGGCGTTGGCAATGAGGATCCAGACGGCCGAGAGCCACGACCCGAGCGCGACCAGGAACGCCGACAGCATGTAGAGGCGATCAGAGACGCGTTTCCGGCCGAAGATGAACACGCCGAGGAACGTCGACTCGAGGAAGAAGGCCATCATGCCCTCCACCGCCAGCGGGCCACCCATCACCTCGCCGACGAACGCCGAGAAGTTGGCGAAGTTCATCCCGAACTCGAACTCCAGGACGATGCCGGTCACGGTCCCGGCGACGAACGTGATGCCGAAGATCTTCGCCCAGAACGACCGCAGATTCGCGTAGAGCGTCTCGCCGGTCTTGATCTCCTTCCACGTGAAATACACCAGGAACGGTGCGAGACCCATCGATATCGTCGGGAAGATGATGTGGACGAAGGTCGTGACCGCGAACTGTACCCTGCTTGCGATCGTGGGGTCAATCATTTCCGGGTAGGGGAAAGGGAGGAGGGTATTGACTATCTCCTGTCGGCGATTCTCAGGACCTGGGAACGATCAGAAGTAAAAATACCCAGTATCCAGAGGGAGGCCATCATAAATACGGGGCCCTGGAAATTGGGATCACGGACCGTGGGGAAAGCAGGCTTCGAACCCCGCCGAAATTTCGAGAAATGAAGGAATTTATAGAGTGTAATCTGCCGACGTACGCCGACGCCCCGAACCAGAGAAACCCGCCGCAAACCGCTCCTTCCGGCGAAAGTCGAAAGATTTTACTCGCCTCCAACCTACTTCCAAGTGTTCACGTTTTTACAGAACGAGGCATCCACAATGACCGACAAAAAGACGGCGTACCTGAAGGAGAAGTACGAGGAGATGAAAGAGCGCGGCGAGACCTGGGAGCTCAAGCGCGTCCAGGGTCCCTCCAAGCCCCACGTGCAGGTCGAGGGCAAGGAACTCGTCATGCTCGCCTCGAACAACTACCTCGACCTCGCGAACGACGACCGCCTGCGCGAGGCCGGCATCGACGCCATCGAGAAGTACGGGCTTGGCTCCGGCTCCGACTGGTCGATCGCGGGCTACATGGAGATCCAGGACCAGCTCAACGAGAAGATCGCCGACTTCAAGCGCACCGAGTCGGGCGTCGCGTTCCAGACGGGGTTCGCCACCAACGCCGGCGTCATTCCCCAGATCCTGGAGGACGGCGACGTCTACCTCTCGGACGAACTCAACCACGGCAGCATCATCGACGGGATGCGCCTGTCCAGTGCCGACACGCTGATCTACGACCACACGGACATGGCCTCCCTCGAGGAACAACTCAAGACGGCCCAGGACGAGTACAACCGGATGCTCATCGTGACCGACGGCGTGTTCTCGATGGACGGCGACGTCGCCCCGATGGACGACATCCAGAAACTCGCCGACGAGTACGGGGCGATGACCTACGTCGACGACGCCCACGGCGAGGGCGTCCTCGGCGGCGGCCACGGTATCGCGACCGAGTTCGACCTCGAGGACGACATCGACTTCCAGATGGGGACCTTCTCGAAGGCCATGGGCGGGTTCGGCGGCATGCTCGCCGGCGACGAGCACGTCATCAAGTACGCCTACAACACGGCCCGCACCTGGCTGCTCAGCGCCGGCTACCCGCCGTCGATCGCCGCGGCCAACCTCAAGTCCCTCGAGATCATCGAGAACGAGCCCGACCGCGTGAAGAAGCTCTGGGACCTGCGGGACTACTTCAAGGACGAACTCGAGTCGATCGGCTACGACACCGGCATGAGCGAGACGCCGATCGTCCCCGCCATGGTCGGCGACTCCAACAAGGCCCAGGAACTCGCCAACCGCCTCTACGAGCGCGGCGTCTTCGGCCTGGCCATCGTCTACCCGATGGTGCCCCGCGGCGAGGCCCGCATCCGCAACCAGATCAACGCCGGCCTCACCGAGGACGACCTCAACAAGGCGCTGCGCGCCTACGAGGAGATCGGCAAGGATCTCGACCTGATCTAAGTCGGAGCACCAGCGACGACGACCGCAGCAGGATTGACGAAGCACCGCCCTTTTCTGCAGATCGACGGACTGCGAGTTGTGACTATAGACAGGCGTGAAAGCACACTGGACACCGCCGATGGTCCGGTCAGAACGACCGTCGAAAAGCGGCAGAATGAACCCAGGTTTATTTAGAGTTTATTTCTAATGTTTATAAACTATGGCGAAGGAGGTGTCCCCGTAGTATGGAAGAGACTGATACCATTCGCCGACGAGCAGTACTGAAGTCAACGGGGACCGTTTTTGCCACCGTCACAGGAACTTCAGGGATTGTTGCAGCACGGAGTGAATCGGACGACAGAGTGGACTCTTGCCAAGGCAACGTACGAATTATCGCAGAGACTGAAACACACGTCTACGTAGCTACTGGTTGCGATAGCGAAGCGAACGTGTATAAGATCAACAAAGAGACGGGGAGTATTGAGATATCTCAACTGGGCAGTCAGTTTTCTGTTCAAGAAGTGTCATCGCTTTCTACGGACGACGTCGCTTCGATGTCGTATACCCTAGGGGCGAAGCGTTCGGAAAAGATCGTTAGGGAAACTGGTGATTGTCATTTCCCATATATCGGTGATCACTACTATGTGGGAGTCGCGATGGAGACGCCGAAGAACCCTGCCAAATATGAAATTAGCGCCCTTTCAGGGATGATTTGCGCTGCTATTGGTGTGTCAACGCCCATTCCAGGGGACGAAATTTTGTTCGGTGGGTTCTGTTCCGTCGTCGCAACCGCTATTCAGGATGCGGCATTCGACTCGACATTCACGGTTGGTGGATTCGACACCCACGAACCATGGCCTCACATTACGGCAGGCATCTCTCCGAAATACAATCAAACGGACCACAATCAGCTCATAGAGGTGGACTCCGGTCCAGGACATATTGAGCTGCTACTGTAAAGAGCGTAAATCCCCGATTAATTTACAAGACGACTTTCGATCTAACCCCAAAGTAGGACCATAATGAATTCGCAATGTAATAGGTAGAGAACAACACGATGATAGGACAATCAAAAGAATTGATGATACTCGGTTACGGCTTTGTTGGGTTAATCGCAGGCATATTGATCGGCACAATCCGGACCAAAGCGCCGGATTCAACGACCATTAAGTACGGATTGATAGTTGCATTCATCACCCCCTTTGCGTACGTTGTGACGAATCACTTGCTGTTCGGGGTTTCAATGCTGCTCGGTGTCGCGATGGGGACAGTATCGGTGTATATATTCCAGACATCATTCACGATGCCTGGAAATAATCCCGAATAGCGTGTCGGGACGGTATACAATCCTGCCCTTGTGAAGTAGACCCCGGAAGGGAGTACGGGCCGAGAGACGGGCGTACCGTACTGCTACTCGGAGAGCTTCTTCTCGAGGTTGGTCAGCATGTCCTCGACCATGTCGTCGAGTTTGTACTCGGGTTCCCAGTCCCAGTCCTCGCGGGCGGCCGCGTCGTCGACGCGGTCCGGCCAGGAGTCGGCGATCGCCTGGCGGTCGTCGGGCGCGTACGTCGCCTCGAAGTCGGGGAGATGCTCCTTGATCGCCTCGGTGAGTTCCGCGGCGGTGAACGTCAGCGCGCTCACGTTGTAGGCACACCGGTAGTTGAGCCCGTCATCGTCGGCCTCGGCGAGTTGCATCAGGGCGTTGACCGCGTCCGGCATGTACATCATCGGGAGCATGGTGTCGGGCCGGACGAAGTACTCGTAGTGGCCCTGTTCGATGGCGTCGTAGAAGACCTCGACCGCGTAGTCCGTCGTGCCGCCGCCGGGGAGGGTCTTGTAACTCAGGATGCCGGGCAGGCGAACGCCACGGATGTCGAGGTCGTAGTTCTCGTAGTAGTACTCCGCGAGGAGTTCGGTGAGCACCTTCGAGATGCCGTACATCGTGTTCGGGATGAGCACCGTCTCCTCGCTCGGGTTGTCCGGCGTGGTCGACCCGTAGACGGCGATCGAACTCGGCGTGACTATCTTCTCGACATCGTACTCGCGGCCGACCTCGAAGACGTTGTAGAGGCCGTTCACGTTGACGTCCCAGGCGAGGCCGGGGTTCTCCTCGCCCTTCGCGGAGAGGATCGCGGCGAGGTGGAAGATGGTGTCGACGTCGTGCTCCTCGACGACCTCCTCGATAGCCTCCCGGTCGGTGACGTCGAGTTCGACGAAGGGATCGTCCAGTTCCTCGGGTTGCTGGATGTCGCTCGCGATGACCGCGTCGTGGCCGTACTTCTCGCGCAGCGCCGGTGTCAGTTCGGAACCGATCTGTCCGGTCGCGCCGGTGACCAGGATCTTGTTCATGGGTAAAACCCCCGCGTCCCCGCTAATAATTGCACCTCTTTCGGGACGAGAACGCTCTCGCCGTGGATGGACGTTCGTCTCCAGGGCGATGGAAGGGGAAGGAAGGGGAAGTGCACGAAGCGTGTGACGTGCACCTGGTAATGGGACAGGATACAACAAAAACCTGACCCGTGCAGAGTGAAAGTAAAACCGCAGTACAGCGACGAGTCGATTCTCGCGTCTGACGCGAGAATGACGCTCGTCGTGCGCGTTCTGACATCAGTCTTCGACGGGCGGTCCGGGGTCGAATGGCGGCGTCAGCCGTCGAGGTTGAGCGTCACTCTGCCAGGCGGACCACGACCTCGTTTCGATCGACGTACTCCCGTACTCGATCGGCGAACGAACCGGCCCCGGGCCAGTCCACCGCGTCGGCGACGCCCAGCCGAGTCGGGTCGCCGACGTAGGCCTCGACCGTCGACCCGTCGTCACACGGCACCGTAACGCGGACGTACAGCCCTGCCCCCTCGCCCTCGTAGGCGTCCAGCGCCTCGACGTGTTCTGTCCGAAGGATCCGGCCAGGAGTCGATCCACCGGGCGCGAGCGTCGGGTACTGGCCCTCGACGACGTGGAGTCCGACCAGTCGAGCAGCTCCACGAAACCGGGCGTCGTCCACGACGGCACGGGCCCGATCCGGGTCGGTCAGCGTCCCGTAGACGAAGACGTCCATGACGTCGGTTCGAAGCCAGTGGACAAGGATCGTCGGGATTCGATCGCCCATGCATTCCCCCATTATTTTCAAGAAATTATGCCACTCGATCTCAGAAAGTATTTACCGGCAATTCTTCTCTTGGAAGACATGAAGCGCGAAACTGCCCTGATCGGCGCGCTGGCGGCCGTCGTGGTCGTGGGCGCGCTCGTCCTCGTGCTCGTTCCCGGCGCGCTGGGAGATCCCGGTGCGGAGGAACCGCAGCGGGAGGAACCGGGGCGCCTCGACATTACCGAGGTGCCCATCCGGATACAGTCGGTATCGAAGCAAACGGCGACCCTGACGATCGACGCCACGGTGGAACACAGGGGGTCGGCGACGGAGAACGCGTCGGTGCTGATCCGGGCGATCGATAGCGACAGAGGCGTCGTCGAGACGGAGCGACGAATCGACCTCGGAACGATCGACGGCGACCAGGAAGTGAGCGCCGTTTCGAACCTCACGGTCGAACGGCAGGGAGCCTACCGGTTCGAGGTGATCGTCTTTGCCGACGGGAAGCGCCTCTCTCACGCCAGCGGAAGCAGGAAGATCGACGGCATCGGGTCGCTCCAGCCAACCTACAAGGCGTCCTCGATCGAATTCCACCGGTTCGACCGGGACGACGAGAGTCTGCCGACGATCGGCTATTCGATCGCGGACACCGGTGATGGCATGGTCTCCCTTGCGCTCTCGACCCACCTCACCAACGGCGGAACCGAACGGGCCGGCAACCTCACGCTCGTCCTCCTGGCGAGGCAAGCCGACTCCAACGTGGTCGCCGACCGGACCACCGTCTCGGTCGGCCAGATACGGCCCGGACGAACGATTTCGACGGACGCGGAACTGACCGTCCCGGACGATTACAACTACTATCTCGTGGGGCTGTTGAAACGCGACGACGTCATCGTCGATACGACCCGGTCGGCGGCCAATCTCGATCCGGAGACGAACATCTCGGTGACCAACGAGACGACGGCTACGGAAGACGCCTTCGACGCTTCGGATTTCGATTCGTCAGACGGCGAAAACCAGAACGAACCGTCCCCCCGACCGGAAACGACGACCGAAGCCGGAGGCGGCAGTGGCCCGGGCTTCGGCGTCGGTATCGCCCTGGTCGCGCTGCTCGGAATCGCGACGCTGGCCGCGAGACGGAACCGCCACTGAATCAGCCAAGACACTCACAAGAACCATGACCGACGACACGAACGACGACGCGATCGATCTGACCGAAGACGAATCGCCCGACCGCCAGTCGAACTCGCGGGGCACGACGACCGCGACCAACTCCCGAGGACGGCGCAGACCGCCAGTGACGACGTCGAAGGGCCGTGACGTCCTCGAGTACGTCTACTGGGGCGGGCTGATCGTCTGTTCGATCCTGGCGCTCGTCGCCCTGTTCAATTTCTACACCAACGCCACGCAGGCCATCTCGCTGTGGGTCGAAGCGAAGTACGAACCGATCATCCAGTCGCTGTTCGCCCTGGTCGTCCTCCTCGCGGGGCTGGTCGGCGTCTCGCTGACGGTCCGTGAACTCTCGCCGTCCGGTTCCGAGTGACGAACCGGGCCAGGTCCGAGGGCGGATGCAGTCCGGTTAGCGCTCGTCCATCGGGACCCAGTCCTCGTTCTCCGGGCCGACGTACCGGCCGCGCGGGCGGATGAGGCGGTTGTCCTCCTGGTATTCGAGGACGTGGCCGATCCAGCCGCCGACGCGGCTCATCGCGAAGATGGGGGTGTAGAGGTCGATCGGGATGTTGAGCTGGTAGTAGACGCTCCCGGAGAAGAAATCGACGTTGGGAGCGATGCCCTTCTCGGGGAGGCCGACCTCGTCCGTGAGGTACCCCTCGATCTTTTTGGTGTAGTCGTACCACTTCGCCTCGCCGGAGGACTCGGCGAGTTCCCTGGTTTTCTCCTGGAGGAGGTTCGCCCGCGGATCCTTGACGTTGTAGACCCGGTGACCCCAGCCTGGGACGCGCCGCCCCTCGTCCATGATGCTCTGCACCCACTCGACGGGGTCCTGGCCGCTCTCGTCGAGTTCGAACAGGACCTCCATGACGTCCTGGTTGGCGCCGCCGTGCCACGGGCCGGCGAGAGCACCGATGCCGCCGGTCACCGCGTTGTAGACGTCGGCGAAGGTGCTCGAGATCACCATCGAGGTGAACGTCGAGGCGTTGAGGCCGTGATCGGCGTGGAGCACGAGCGCCATGTCGAAGGTCTCGGTCGCGACGGGATCGGGCTCCTCCCCGTTCAGCATGTACAGGAAGTTGCCGGCGTGGCTGAGGTCCTCCCGTGGCTCGATCGGTTCCTGGCCGTTGCGCAGGCGATCGTACGCCGCGAGGATCGTCGGGATCTTGGCCGTGATCCGCCGGCCCTTGCGCATGGCCGCGCCCAGGTCCTCGGGGTCCACGTCACTGTCTGGGTCGTACGCCGAGAGCATCGAAACACCCGTTCGCAGGGCGGCCATCGGTTCCTCGTCGACCTCGGCCAGCGAGCGCATGGTCCCGATGACGTCGGGATCGACCGCCCGTTCGGCGCTCATCGAATCGGCGAACGCCTCGTACTCGTTGCGGTCCGGCAGGTGCCCGTGCCAGAGCAGGTAGAGCACCTCCTCGTAACTCGCCTCCCTGGCCAGGTCTTCGATCGCGTAGCCCCGGTAGATCAGGCGACCCACGTCACCGTCGATAAAGCTGAGTTCCGTTTCGTCGACGACGACCCCCTCGAGGCCGCGTTTGAGTTCGTCGGTCATGCGTAACGTCTTCCATTTGCATAGTGGTGACAAAAATCACTCGCTTGGTTTCAAGAATTGGGACTATCGTGCAATACTGGTGGTTCGAACCCCTGCCCCCGGGAGCGAACCGCGCGGAGACGGACGTTTTCGCCGCCGTTTCCGTGTGACAGATCCGAACAACCGGGCGAGAATGGACCGCTCAGTATCCGGGCGAAACCTCCATTCTCGTCAACCCCAGTTCGCGACCGTACTCGACGACGGCGCGGTACTCCTCCCGCGAGACGCGCCGGTCGATCGCCGCGTATCGATCGCTGCCGGGCACCTTGTAGGCGGGCCGGTACTGGGCCATCACGTTGACGTACGTGTCCCGGGAGATCTCGTTCGCGACGAACTCGAGGACCCGCTTCGAACTCTCGACGTGGTTGGGCATCACGAGATGGCGCACGAGGAGGCCGCCGGTCGCGATTCCCTCGTCGTCGGTTCGCAGGTCACCGACCTGCTCGTGCATCCGCCGGAGCGAGGTGCTCGCACGGTCCCAGTAGTTCGGCGCCTTCGAGTACAGGGCGGCCGCCTCGTCGTCGACCCACTTCACGTCGGGCATGTACACGTCGACGAACCCCGCCAGCAGATCGACGATCTCCGGGCGCTCGTAGCCGCCGCAGTTCCAGACGATCGGGATCTCCAGTCCCCGGTCGGCCGCGACCGCAACCGCCTCGACGAGGTGGGGCGAGACGTGGGTGGGCGAGACGAAGTTGACGTTGTGACACCCCCGTGCCTGGAGATCGAGCGCCATCTCGGCGATCTCCTCGGGTGAGGCCTCGCGCCCGCGCCCGCCCTGGCTGATGTCGTGATTCTGGCAGAACACGCAGGCGAGGTTGCAGTTCGCGAGGAAGATCGTTCCGCTGCCGCCGTGTCCGCGCAGGACGGGCTCCTCGCCATGGTGGGGATGGGCCGCCGCGACGAGTGCGACGTCTTCGAGGTCGCAGGCGCCGGTCTCGCCGGCGGTTCGATCGACCCGGCAGTCCCAGCCACAGAGGTCGCAGTCGCGATAGTGTTCGCGCAGGGTGGCGGCCCGGGCCGAGCGCTCTTCGGACGAGAGCGTCAGGTAGTTCGGCGTGTCGGTCCCCGCGTCGGTCGTCATCAGCCGAGATAGGGGTTCGGCGCGCAAATGGGTTCGGTCGGGCAATCAGACCTTTAATCGCCGCCACGCAATCACCATCCATGCTCGAGGAGGGAATGGAAGCACCGAACTTCCTGTTGCCGGCCGTTCACGACGGCGAGATCCGGGAGATCGCGCTGGACGATTACGTGGGCGAGGACATCGTCGTGCTGGCGTTCTACCCGGCCGACTTCAGCCCGACCTGTACCGACGAGATGTGTGCGATCCGCGACGTCGACATCTTCGATCTGGAGGAGGACGTCACGGTGCTCGCGATCGGACCCGACACCGTCTGGAGCCACCGCGCGTTCGCGGAGCAGAACACCATCCAGTTCCCGCTGCTATCGGACAACAACGGCGACGTCGCCGAGGAGTACGACGTGTTGATGCGCCAGTGGCGCGGCCACCAGCGCATTCCGCGGCGGTCGGTGTTCGTCGTCGACGACCGCGGTCGGATCCAGTACGCCTGGTGTACCGAGGACCAGTCCGTCCTCCCCGACCTCGGCGAGATCCGCGAGGCGATCGACGCCGTGCAGGACGACCGGACTGCCGCAGAGCGATACGGCCGGGGGTACGATCACTACCAGTACGGTCGCTCCGAGTTCGAGTCGGGACTCGCCGCCGAGGACCGCGAGGACTGGGACGCCGCGAACGTGGCCTTCGTCGAGGCCGTCTCCTACTTCGACGTCGCGGAGGACGCCTTCGACTCGGCCCGCCGATTCGCCGCGTCCGACGCAGTCCGGGAGCAGGCAGCCGCGGCTCGGGACGGTTCGACGGCGTTCAAACAGGCTGCGAAGTGGTTCGGGGAGGCGGCCGAACGCGCGGAGGCGGGCGAGGCGGAAAGCGCCGAGGAGTACCGCCGGGACGCGGCCGACCCACATCGCAATGCCCGCGAGGTCGGCGAACTCCCCGATCCGAAGACGTTGCTCGCGAGTGCGAAGACGGGCGACGACCTCGGGACGAAGTGAACGGTACCGGGCCGAGACGGCAGTTCCCGATCAGTCGAGTTGCCCGCGGAGCACCTTCGCGGCGGTGAGCACCGGGTCCCAGGTCGGGGAGAACGGCGGGGCGTACGAGAGGTCCAGGTACTCGACGTCCTCGACGGTCATGCCCGCGTGCAGCGCCGTCGCGACGGTGTCGATGCGCTTGGCGACGCCCTCCTTCCCGACCATGCTCGCGCCCAGGAGTTTCCCGGATTTTCGGTCGGCGGTCAGCCGGATGGTGATCGGACTCCCACCCGGGTAGTAGTGGGCTCGCGACGGGGCCTGGATCGTCTTCGAGACCGGGTCGAACCCGGCGTCTTCGGCCTCGTCGTGGTCGATGACGCCCGTCCGGGCGGCCTCCAGGTCGAACACCTTCACGACCGCCGTGCCGGCGATGTCGCCGGTCTCGACCAGTTCATCGCCGCTGACCGTCTGGCCGATGGCGCGGCCGGCCCGGTTGGCAGTCAGCGCCAGGGGGACGTGGGTCGGGTCGCCGGTGACGACGTTGGTCGCCTCGGCACAGTCGCCCGCCGCGAAGACGTCCTCGTCGTTCGTCCGACCGTACTCGTCGGTCGCGATGGCCCCCGTCTCGCCGACCTCGATGCCGGCCTCCTCGGCCAGGTCGCTGTTGGCGTCGACGCCGACGCCCACGAGCACCGCGTCGACGTCGTGGACCGCGCCGCCGGCCTCGATCCCGGTCACGTGCCCGTCGCCTACGATGCGCTCGACGGCCGTATCGAGGTGGAGGTCGACGCCCTGCTCGCGGAGGTGCTCTTCGACGACCTCGGCGACGTCCTCGCCGAAGGGCTGGAGGACGTGGGGGAGCATCTCGAAGACGGAGACGTCCAGCCCGCGCTCGCTGAAGGCCTCGGCCATCTCGAGGCCGATGTAGCCCGCGCCGACGATACCCACGCTCTCGGGCGGATGGGGCGTTTCGGCGTCCGGGTGGGTTTCCTCGCCCGCGAGGATCGCCTTGAGGTACTCGCCCTCGGGCAGCGAGTGCATCGTGTAGACGCCGTCCAGGTCGATCCCGTCGAACGGCGGGACGATGGCACCGGCCCCCGTCGCGATCAGGAGCTGGTCGTAGGGCTGCTCGAAGCTCCCGTCCGGCCCCTCGACGGTGACGGACTGCTCGTCCGGGTCGATCCCGACGACCTCGTGGTGGGTGCGCAGGTCGATGTCCCGTTCCTCCCGGAACTTCTCGGCCGGGACCGCGACCAACTCCTCGATGTCGTCGATGTCGCCTTTCACGTAGTAGTGCAGCCCGCAGGCGCCGTAGGAGACCCACTCGCCCTTCTCGAAGACGATCACGTCGAGATCGGGGTCGTCCCGCTTTGCCTTGCTGGCCGCGCTCATGCCGGCGGCGTCGCCGCCGACGATGACGAAGGTGTCACTCATGGTCGTCGGGGACTATGCGGGCCGGCGACATAATAGCGTTGCACGGTGCGATCAATACCGCGAGCCGGCGGTCGGACGTCGGCAGGTCACGTGAAAGCGGTCGCTGTGGTCCTGACGGTCAGAGTTCTGCTCGCAGATAGCTCCCGACGGCACCTCCGACGCCACCTGCGACGAGGTAGTACACCGGAACGACGACCAGGACGAATAGCACGAAGATCGGAGCGACGGCGAACTGCATCGGCGATGAGACCCCGAGCAGGAACCCGCCGAAGAGGAAAACGCCGAGGACTGACGGGATGGCCGCGATACCCCCCGCGAAGGCACCGACGCGTGCGCCCGCCTCGAG
>Ga0102925_1001577_pt1 | contig 12624 bp, 9 predicted proteins | sample SalPonR1_A_D1_MG_FD_78216 | JGI IMG/M metagenome (GOLD analysis project Ga0102925, IMG submission 78216) | Salt pond soil microbial communities from South San Francisco under conditions of wetland restoration - Salt Pond MetaG R1_A_D1_MG | ecosystem: Environmental > Aquatic > Marine > Intertidal...
GGGGCAGGTACAAAAAACATTGGTCAACTGCTTTCCGGCGAATTTTCCTGGTGGATCCTGGTATCCAACATGGTAGCGTGGCCGGCGGCATACGCGTTGATGAGAGGTTGGCTCAACAATTATGTCTACAAAACAGAACTTTCGTGGTGGATCTTTGTGGTAGGCACCCTGGCTGCCATTCTTGTAACCGGCATCATCCTGATTTACCAGACTTTGCGGGCAGGAAGGATCAACCCGGCAAAAATACTGAGAGAAGAGTGATAAAGAAGTAAAAAGTAATTTAGCAAGAAGTAATTAGTAAGAAGCAAAAGGGCAGCAGTAGCTACTTACTACCTACTAATTTACTCATTCCTTGCCTTAGTGGCTACGGTGACGGCGGCGGCGCCGAACAGCATGGGCCGGTGCCGGATATCGGAAAATCCGTTTTTCTCGAGCAAGGCGGTGAGCTCTTCGCGGGTATAAAAATAACGGGCCGAGAAGGCCAGGTAATGATAGGCTCCTTTAGCCCTGGAAATACGGCCGCCGATTCCGGAAACAATATAATGCAGATACTTATGAAAGGCCCAGCGAATGAACGAGATTCGGGGCTGACTGCTTTCGACAATCACGAACTTGCCGCCCGGCTTCAGGCAACGCAGCGTTTCCTTCAGATATTCCTTTGTATGGGGATTTCTAAAAGTAATGTTCCGGAAAGCAAAGGAAATGCCTACCACGTCAAAACTAGCATCCTCGAAAGGCATAGAGGCTGCATCGCCTTCGACGAAGGAGACATTTTTTGTCCCCATCCGTTCGGCTTTGCGCCTGGCTACCTCCAGCATAGTGGGGCTAAAATCGTATCCTACCACTTCCACCTCGGGGCTTTTACGGGCTATACGCATTGCCATGTCGCCTGTGCCGGTTCCCAGGTCCATCACATGGCGGGGTGATGCCTGCAGGATACGGTCAACAGCCTTCTTACGCCATACCTCATCCAATCGCAACGTCAGCAAGCGATTCAGGAAATCATAATGGTGAGGAACCCGGTTAAACATCTTTTGCAGGGGCCTTCCTTTAGCCTCCATCTCCGCCCGGGCAAGACTTTTATCGGTACTCATGGTCTCCTTTTATTTAATCCCTCAAAGATAATCATTCGTATTTTAATTTATCATCAGCTCATAAACCAATTTCTTCAACCTTCGGAGGGAGTCCCGGCCGCTTCAGTCGACATCCCGATGCAGGCAGGCAGGAAAGGCCCGAACTTGTTTCCCTCTGCTCCTAAGAGCCATCCTGAAGATAAAAAGACCAGATTAGCCTTCTGAGTACCTCCCGCTGAATCGGCTTAGAAAGATATTCATCGCATCCGGCGTGGATGGATTTTTTACGGTCGGTCTTGGAAGCATAAGCCGTCTGGGCGATCACAGGGAGGGCGGGGCGAAATTCCTTTATCTCGCGGGTAGCTTGGTATCCGTCCATAACAGGCATCTTGATATCCATCAGCACCAGGTCAATATCCTGATTTTTCCTGGTCATCTCCACAGCTTCCTTCCCGTTGCGGGCCCGGAGAATAGTCAGTCCATTTCCCGAAAGCATTTCCGAGAGCAACAGGTAGCTGGTTTCGTCGTCCTCGGCCACAAGCAGGGTGAGATGTTCGGGTAACCCCTGCGGGCCTGTTCCCTCTTTCTTTATCTTTTTACGGGCAGAAGGGCCCGGTGATCCGGGAACGGTAAAATAAAAGGTACTTCCCTCTCCGGGTGTTGAATCCAGGCTCATGGTTCCTCCCAGCATCTCAATGTAAGCTTTCGAGATGCTTAGGCCCAGGCCTGCCCCCTCATATTCGCGGGTATGACTTAGTTCGGCCTGTCTGAAGCGCTCAAAAATTTTGGACTGTAGCTCTTGCGGTACTCCAATGCCTGTGTCGCTTACATAAAAACGCAATCCATCCTCCCGGGGCTGGTAGCCAAACCCGACTTTCCCTTCACGTGTATACTTGATGGCATTATTGATCAGGTTCGTCATCACCTGGGTTAACTTGGTTCTATCGGTTACAATATGGCTCTGGTTGTCCTCCAGTGGTTTATGGCAAACAAGGGAGAGCCCTTTCTTTTCTGCTTCCTGCCGGAAAAGAGCATAAAGCTCATCCACCATCTCATTGACAACTATATCTCCCTGCTGGATCTTCTCCTGTCCCGATTCAATCCGGGCAATGTTCATTAGGTTGTTAATAATCTCCAGCATTCGCTCCCCGCTTTTCCTGATCAGTTCAATATAATGCTCTTTTTTCTCACCACTGAGGCCAGGATGCTCAAGCAGGCTGGCAAAGCCCATGATGCCATTCATGGGAGTACGTATCTCGTGGCTCATGTTGGCAAGGAAAGCCGACTTAAGCTTATCGCTCTCCTCTGCTTTCTCTTTGGCTTCCCCGAGTTCTTCGTTGATACGAACCAGCTTATCGTTCTTCCTGTTGAGCTCTTCATTCAGCCTTTCATACTGATCGTTCTGGGCGGCTATTTCGTCGTTGCGTTTTTTCAACTCCTGGTAGAGCTCTTTCAGTTGCTGTTCCACCTTTTTCCTGTTGGCTACCTCATCCTGCAATTCACGGGTTCGGGCTTTAACGCGAACATTAAGCATCCTGGTCCACACGAAGAAGGTTACAAGAAGGAGGATCAAGGGAACCAAAACATAGAGTGCATACTTCAAAAACTCCCTGATATCCCAGCCCGGCTCCTCATATACGCCCAACCATTGGGAATAAATATCCCTGTACTGGCCGGTTGATTTCACCGCTGCGAGACCTTCCGTGAATCTGGAAAGCAGGGCTTTATTGCCTTCCAGCACGCCGATGCAGTATTCAGCGCTAAAGACAGGCTGATTGCCGATGGTAAGGTTATCCCAACCGTTCTTTTCGGCATAATAATGGGCCAGCACGCGGGATACAAGGGCATATTCGTATTCTCCGGCGTTCAGCAGCCTGAGTGCTTCTTCCTGGGTTTCCACTTCCACAAGTTCATCCTCCAGGCCTCCTTTTACCAGGTGCTCTTCCATAAGGTCGCCCTTTTGTACAAGTACTGAGTGACCTTCTAATCCTCCCAGCTTATCGGGCAGAGCATCTCCCTGATGGGTTGCCATCACGTACCCGATCCGTGTATGAGCCGGGGACATGTCGAGGGTTTCATCCCTTTTAGGAGAATAAAAGATACCCTGGATGGCATCGATGTGACCCTTCTTAAGTTTCTCCCGGATCTCGTTCCATGGCCCCAGTTGTATTTTGATATTGAGCCCCACCTCATCGGCAATAGCTCGAATAAGATCGACATTGTATCCTGCCGGGTTTCCATTCTCATCGAGGTATTCGTAGGGCGGAAAATTGTGATCGCCGCCAATCAAAATGCGCCGGCTAAAATCCTGCATCGATTCAACGGAGCCAAACCATTCGCTATGAAGCAGCCGGAAGGTGCCGTTGGAATTCATCAGGGCCAACCCTTCATTGAGCATGCTCTGCAAGGGATCATTTCCCTCGCCGACAGCAAAACAAAACGACTGCCGGTAGAGTTCTCCGGGCTTACCCAGAACCTTGAGGTTTTCAAACCCATTCTCGCGGATCAGTTGAAGGGCCAACAAGCGTTGAATGACTACGGCATCATGCTGTCCATCATCCAATTCCCTCAGGGCCCGTTCAAAGGTAGTGCGCTGAATGATTTCAGCACCCAGATCCTCGCGCCGAAGATATTCCTCTGCATTGTCACCCTTCATCACGGCTACCTCCCTTCCTCTCAAATCTGAAGGGGAATGAATGCTATTCTGGTCTTCACGCACCACAATCGCCCCATGCATGGTAAGATAAGGGATAGTGAAATCAAACAAGTCTTCCCGCTCCGGTGTCTTACCAACCAGGGGCAAGGCATCCAGCTTACCGGCGACCAGGTCGTATTTCAACTTTTCCCAGGGCCCCGTTTTAAATCGCACTGCCAGTCCCATCTCCTGTGCTGCAGCCCGAAAAAGCTGCACCGAAAAACCATCGGCCTCCCCCTGATCATTGACATAGCAATAGGGTGGATAACCAACCTCACAGCCTACGGTAAGGGTATCGGGCAGGTTCCATTCTTCTGAAACGTTTCCGGCAGCCGTCTTGCTTCCCGTAAGGATCAGGATAAGAAACAGAAAGGCCAGCCAGGGACTAGCAAGGATACCCGGGCAGGCAGCAAGCCTATAAACGCTCGCTTGCTGTTGACTGGTAAAAAAAGGATGATGCCTGTGATTCATATTCTGTAGGAGAAACAGAAATTTATCCATGTATACGATTCAATCCAACCGTTGAAAACCCTGACGAAGAGCCCCTCTGTTGCTTCCGAATTTCAATCAGCAGTTTTTAAGCCTCCGTTCAGGCAGGGAAGAAAAGTGCGTTCAAAAATACAATTATATGTGAAAAATTTTCTTCAAGTCGGGATTTTTCTTTAAGCGAAAATGAATGTAAAAAAGCACGGCATCCACGGGCAGGAATGAGATGAGCACAATGATACTCCAATCCAGCATCAGGGCATTGTGATGGTAGTATGAAAGGGTTCCTTCAAGCAGCATCAGCAATACGGCCAGTCCCAAAAACAGATAGGCCAACAGGTTGAACCCGTAATATTTCATCCGGTGGGCCACCAGATACAGAGCCAGCCCAATCCCATAGGTACCCAAAAGCAGGGGAAGAGCTACCAGCAGGGCCCAGTCTATTCCCTGGGCGACAAAATCAATGAAGAACAGCATCAGGAATGTCACCACAAAGCTTCCCAGGATCTTTTTCCATCTTTTCCCTGTCCAGTAGATGATAAGGGTTATATAGGCAAAGACACTCAGTCCCAGCACAAGAGGATATACCGACCATGTAAGCGACTGGTTAAAAATCAGGTTGAGCAATATCACCCCCAGTATACCGGACAACAGAATGATGGATGTAACCTCCCATATCAACTTTCTTTTCTGAGTGGTATTAAGCTGGTATATTCGGCTATAACGCTTTGGGAAGGTCTCCCTTGTCCGGACTCTTACGGGCCCGGATACCGGTGACTTTTCTTTTTCCACCGGCTGTCCGCACAGGGGACAATAATTCATGTTTTCTTCCAATTGAACCCCGCAATGTTGGCAAGTAATCATAGTGCTTCCTCCTGAATATTTTCGGACTGATAAAGCAACCCTTCCCTGGAAAGGGTTTGCAAAAAACGCTGTTCAAAGGCTTTTGTCCGGGTTATATTGCCAAAGGTCATCACCAGCTTGTCCTTAAAGCCTATCACCCCACAATCAACTTTAAGCGCTTTGTTTGGGGGTGGGGGAACAAAGGTAAAAGATTCAATCCGGTCATTCAGCCCGGGTGACAAATCAATTTTCCCCAGGTTGGTAAGCTCGCCGCTATATAGATTGGCCCCGAGATTATAATACTGCGTTTGCAGGATCATGCTTTTCACGAACAAGGGGAGACTACGAAGGATCTTATCCCGCTCGCTGCCTACATTTCTGGAGATAGTCCGGCTGATCAGCTTCTCATCTTTCTCCAGCTGCATCAGGTGGTGCACTTTTTTGAGGATCTCCCGGAAGGAATAGTACCCGAGTCTGAGGTCGATCTCGGGCAGAACGAACAGGGTGAAGTTTCTCATCGAGCGGGAAGGAAAAATGTTTCGCAGATTCACGGGCACCTGTATCCGTAACAGTTTGTGGCTTTTTCGTTGTTGTCGCTCATTCATTTCCCTGAAAACCTGTTGAAGGGAATAAAGATACACTGAAACAAGGTACTCTGTAATGCTCACGGCATATTCCCGGGCCTGGCGTTTGACGCTGTCCAAAGACAGGATCGCTTTCATGACTGAGAAACGAGCGGTTCGTTTGATGGGGTAGGGCAAATGAAAAGCGCGGGGCAGATGGATTCTTTTGGGCAGGTGTTTTTTAAAATACCGGTGAAAGGAATCCTCCAACTCGTCGCTGTCAATCCGGGTTTCGGGTTGAAAGTAGGACAAATCATCCGGAACGGTCAGCCCCAGTTCTGAAAAATAGGTAATCAACAAGGCTTTAAAAAACTCTATGGCCCCGTGGCCATCGGTGAGGATATGGGAAAACTCCACACTGATGGTTCTCTCCCTGACCAGGATCCGGAAAAGAAGGCCCTGATCCTCCTCTTCGCCAAAGCCTCTGCACAGGCCACGAATATCCTCTTGAACAGGCACAGGGGTATTGTGATGCTCGAGGTAGTACCAGAAAAACCCCCGCTTCAATTTCATCTTGTAATAAGGGAACCTGTTCTCCACCCGGCGCACCGCCCTAAAGAAAGGCTGTATACGCACAGGCTCGCGGAGTCCGGCAGAAAAACGAAAGACTGTGGTGAACTCCCTGCTAAGAATGGCAGGATACATCTTAGCCGCATTATCCAGCCGCAACCAGAAATCCTCTATTACCTCCTCTATGGGTTCCTCTTGTTCGATCATATCTTTTATGTGATAGGGATATACCACGGAACACCAATATTGACTCTTGCCACCCAACAAATGTTCACGTGATAAAACGGGAATAAGAAACTAAAATTACGGGGCATGAAAAGACATATTTTTCCATAATCATAAAACGCTTTTCACGGCATCGGCCAGAAGAAACGAAGATGCCTGTTATACAGGGAAAACCAAAGCTTACCCCCCTACCCCACAAAGGGAAATAAAAGAAAGACGCTGATGTCCCAGACAATGTGGCTTACCATGTTGAGGAGCATCGATTGATACCTCATATAGAGCCATCCCCAGAAAATGCCGCCGGCCAGGGCTGCCAGGATAAGAATCAAATTGCCGGTAGCCAGGTGAATGAGTGTATAAAAAAGCACAGCCAACAGGAACCCGTTGGTTTTGCCCATCAGGCCCGCCAGGTTGCCCTGAATGAAGCCTCTCCAAAAAAGCTCTTCTCCGGGTCCGATAAAAAGCAGCATCAGAAGGGCTATGCGCAGGGCCGATGCGCTTCCCTTAAAACCATACACATTGCGGATATTTTCGGGAGCAAACTGAAACACTTCCCGCACCAGCCAGTTGCCGATAAAAAAAACAAGGTAAAGTACAACGGCCGAGACCACTCCCCATAAAATTTTTCTCCCTTTCTGAGAGGACCCGTCCAGAACCAGCTCCTTGCGAAATGAACGGTCGCGAAGCAGGGAGAGGGAAACAACCAGGATAAGGTTCAGGCTCATCCACCACCAAAAATCGAGAATCCCCAGGTTCCGGAAAACAAACAGCGGGACAAAAATCAAAAGCCCGATAAATCCGATGGTGTAAAGGTCATTGGTAGCCTTTCGCTCTATATTTGGCTTCTTAAATTTCATAACAGGTTCTCCACAGCCAGATCCACCAATAAGGCAGCCGTGCACAGCATGCCAAACACCAGGTTCAGCCGGGCTGTTCTGCCATCAAGGGTAATAAAGTCCATGGGATGACGCGGATTTTTTCTATGAAGGGCAATACGCCAAAGCTTAAAGGTTAAGGGCAGAGCTGCCAGGGTGATCAGAAAGGTAAAAGGCATGGCCGTATAGCCAGGCAAAAGAAAGGAAGGCACGGTTATAAGGCTAAGCACCATGATAAAGGGACCATAAATCAGCACAGCATAATACCGGAGCGAACGCCTGTCGCCAAGCAACGAGGCCATAGTGATGATCCTGCCGCTGGTATCCGACTTGATGTCGCGCCAGTTATTGGCATGCAAGATGGCAATAACCAGGGTAGCCATTGGCACCGACCACAATGCAGGTATCCAGCTCAGCGAGCCCGTTTGCACGTACCAGGAACCCAACGCACCCAGGATGCCGAAATTCATAAAAACAGCCAGGTCGCCCAGAGCATTGTATTTAAAATTGATCCTGCTTCCCGTAGTGTAAAACACCCCGATAGTCAGGCCCACAAAACCGATCACCAGCAACACCCAACCCGTATACCAAACCAATATCAGCCCCATAACCAGGCCGATGCCAAACAAGACCAGCGAAGCCCGGCGTGCTTTTTTCAGGCTGATCAGGCCCCTTACCACCCCTCCGCTAACAGGCGTGGGTACGGTGTCCAGTCCTCGCTTAAAATCGTGAACATCGCTCAGGATATTCGATGCTCCATGCAGAATAACCATGGCTGTAATGGACATCAAAAAAAACACAGGGTTGAATTCTGCTTTTCCATATACCACGGCAAGCACGGTACCAAAAATCACAGGCATCGTTGAAGCAGGAAGTGAAAATGGCCGGATGCAGACCCACCATTTTTTAATCGGGGAAAGGGTTTGGGTATTCTTCATGATATATCGATAACACTCATAAAGGCGCCGGTTAAAGACAACGCTGGACGAATCCGTCAAAAAAACCGAGCCGTGCGTTTCAAAAGTACATATTTTTTGGGAATATTCATCGTACCTTGTAAATTACAACGGAAAGGCAACAGCAACCATTTAATTTCTGTATTTTTGGGCCATGAAAAAAGGAGTGGTATGACAACGGGCAGCAATTCGCTCAATCCCAACATACTAAAAGAACTGGTTGCAATGAAAATGCCCTATGGCAAGTACAAAGGGCTTTTGCTTTGTGATTTGCCCGAACCCTACCTTTCATGGTATCATAGCAAAGGTTTTCCTCCCGGAAAACTGGGCATGCTCCTTTCCACTCTTTACGAGATCAAGCTCAACGGGCTGGAGTACTTGCTTAAGCCACTGAAATAGCCTCCTATTAATTATCGCCGCGGTCCTTGAACAAACCGGTGATGCGGTATTTTTCCTTATCCCATTCTTCCAGAAATTGATCCTCTTTCTTGTGCAAATCCCGGCTCATCAAAGCCCCAACCGGCTTAAGGGCATCAATATGATCAAAGACCAGTTTGATGATGGCTGCCATAGGAATAGCCAATACTATACCTGCCAGACCCCAGATGAAACCCCCGATGATCAGGGAGATGATGGCTATAAACGGGTTAATCTTCACATTGGATCCCACCACATAGGGTGTGATCAGGTTGCCTTCAAGCTGCTGAACTCCAAAATACAGCCCTACTACTGCCACCGGTTGCCACCAGTAAGTTGCCGTAGCAAAACTATACATGAAAGGAAGCAGGCCCCCCAGGGTAGTCCCGATATAAGGAATGATGCTTAGGAAGGCTGCCAGACTTGCCCAGAAAACGGCATAATCCACCCCGATGATCAAAAGCCCGATGCTGTTCAGGATCGCCAGGATCAAAATGACCGTCAATAAGCCATACAGGTAATGACGGACCACATTTTGAATCTGCAGGAGGATCTCCCGACCCTGTTCCCTGTTTTCGCTCCGGAACTGAAGAAGGATGAAGTTCTTGATGGCTCCCCGGTATAACAGGGAAAAGAACATAAAAATGATCACCATCAGCAGGTTGATCAAAAAAGCAGTGGAAGAAGTGATGCCCCCCTTAAAAAATTGCAACGGTGAGTCGAGCACCCGGGAAAAGTTCGACCTCAACCATTGCCAGCTTTGATCCCGGGTGATGCCAAAATTACTCTCCAGCCAGCTAAACAAAAGATCGGAAGTATGCTTGAGATTATCGGTGATAGCAGGCATATTCTGAATGACATCGCCCAGCTGCCAGGAAAAAAACATGATGATGCCTGAAATGGGAATAAGAATGACCACAAAGGAAAGCAAGATAGCAGGCACCTTCCATCGGATATATCTTTCGAGGAAATTGCAAACAGGCTGTATCATGATCGACAACAGGGCGGCAAAAACCAGGGGAATGATGATAAACTTACCGACGATTAGAATATATACGCTGATAACGGCAACGATCAGAAAATAAGCAACGCGCTGTATAGTGCCCATAGATGGTTCCTCCGTTTGATTCAACAAATTTAAGGAAAAGTAAAAAAAAATTGCCACTAATTCACTAACCCACCAATTTTTAGAATTTCTTCCAACAAAACACCGCCCTGACTGTTTAAATATATACAAACAAACACTTTCATTTTTGAACCCCAAAAAAACATTATCATGATGGCACAACGTGAAATTTATGAGAAGCGCGCGGAAATCATGACGAAAAGGCTGTTATCCAGAATTTATTCCCTGGAAGCCAAAGCGCTCGAAGCAAGGCAAGATGCGAAAAAAAGCATGCAAAAACTGAACAAAAACGTGAATTGGGATGAAACTCTCAACAAACTTAAAGAGGAGCGTGAAAACCTGAACGATAGGTATCAGGAGCTGATCAAGGCTTCCGAAAAGAACTGGAACGAGATGTACGAACGGTTTGGCGAATATACCGACCGACTGAATTCTCTTCGGGAAGATTACACAGAGCTATCTTCCGACTGGCTGCGGATATTGAATGATCGTATCTCCCACCTGGAGAAGATGGCCAATGAATCGGGCCAGAACATTGGCGGCTATTTCAACAAGCAGGTCGGCAGCCTGAAAGACCAGGTAAACAAACTGGAGAACCAGTGGACGGGCATCCAGAATCAAACAACCCAACAATGGAAGGACTTCAGGCACGATGTGGATCAGGAGCTGAATGCCATTCGAACCACCATATCCAATCTATACAACCATTTCGGCAAAAGCGGGAAAGACCAGCAGGCGGAGACAGAAAAAAAAGAGGAGCAATAGCCGGCAGCTTTTACGGGCCCACCTTCCTGATTATGATCAGCCCTCATGCCGGTTATCAGGATTCTTTTCATAGATAGCATATAAGGCCCGAAGGCTAGGTATAAAGCAAATTCTCCATCCGGGCGAATCCCTGGTATAGGGTATGTCGTATCCAGCGGATCGAATCATACCGGGTAGCATATCGCATGATCATCTCGCCGGTTTCTTTCATAGCCTGGAGCATGCGCATGCGATCCTGATCATCCTGCTGATCCACGTAATAGTCGTATTCGAAGACGGCCCGCTTGCCAAAATCCAGGGGCGTGATAAACCCATAATCGTTTTTTACATTCCAACGAGCACCAATGCGTTTAAATTCCGAATAAATCTCTCCAATGAGGGCAGGGCGGTCGAGGGGAACGTAGACGATCCAGGCCACCACATGCTTTTCTCTGCCCATTCGTGAGCTGATGATACGGAAGTCATTGAGCCATACCAGGTCGGTCAGCTCGGGTCGTTCATAAAGTTTCCGGTAAAAGGAGGCCATTCCGGGGGGTACGGCTTCGGCCAGCTTGCCGGCATCGGGCTGCAGCAGGGTTTCCAGCAAAGGCTCCATCTTTTTATCCGACAGGAGCTCGCCCACCGACCTGCCCGGTACCATTTCACGCAGGTGGAGCAACACTTCGTTATCCCGGATATGATTCAGAGAAAGGACCAGGGTTCGGAAGATGCGTTGGCCGATCACCGGATGCCCCATTGTTCTGACGGCATCTTCATCGTACCGGTCGCCAATCATTTGAACCACGTAGGGCATCTCCAGCTCCTGCTGAAAAAATGTTTTTACCTCCCGCCCAAGGGATTCGGAGGGTGCCAAAAAGCCACCCAGGTATTCGCCTCCCAGCAAACCAGCGGCCAGACCGATCCGACGCATGCTGACCTCCCGTAAAAAGGCCAGGGCACTCTCAAAGGAAGAGAAGGGTACCAAGAAGCCGCGTTCGTCGGGCAGGCGGGGATACATCCTGTACGAAACACCCGTACATATAGCAGGGATGGGCGTATCTTCCTTGTTATAGGCAAAAAGGTTGGGCGCTCCTTTGTCTCCCAGTTTAAAAACATGGCCCCGGGGATCCACGAACTCGGCATCAATCACATTTTGGCTCCCCATACCAAAGGCGTGTGACCAGGTGGAAAAAATGCCCGAGCACATCAGGTTGGCACATATCATGGCAGAAGGCTCAGCTACCTGCACACGATAGCCATAAGGATATACTTTTTTCTGCAGATCAAATGCAGTAACCCCTGCCCCGGCTTTGACCAGTCCACGATCTTCGTTCACCTCTATAGCATTCATCCGGGCCATATCCAGCACCATATCCTTGCTCATGACAAAGCCCATGACACTGGAGCCATTCCCCCGGACAGCAAAATCCAGGTCCCGTTGCCGGCACAAACGCATCAGGGCTGCCACTTCCCGGGTGGTGGAAGGCAATACCACATACGAGGGCAAGGTATAGGGCGTGGCTGGCCCCGGATCCGAGGCATACCCCGCCCGGATGGCAGGATCCCTGCTGCACCACTCATCCCCTACAATTTGCCTTAATTCGTTAAAAACAGGATCCTCTTCCGTGGTGTCCTTCACCTGATGGCGATGCTCCGCAACATATTGTTTGAGCGCCTTCATTACTTCCATGGGGCGCATACCCGTCACAAAATGGCATGCATAATCGCACTTGCCACACAAATTGCAACTGTCGGCTATATCCAGCGCCGCCGGCGTTAGTCCTATCTTAGCCTCTTCCAGTGCCGCATACAAATCCATCCGCCCTTGCGGGTAATAGCTTACAAAATGATGCCGCCGGCCCGGTTCACATAGGCCCACATCAAGAAAATCAATCTTGCACATGGCGTAATGCCTGCAGTAGGAAGCCATCCTGGCGGGTGACTGTTGATGATTCTGATCCTCGCTGAAATCTTCCATCCAATGTTGGTTGTTAAAGACATTAAGTTGGAGGCCCTGATGAAAACATAACCACAGAACCTGTTCACTCACA
>Ga0102925_1001581_pt1 | contig 12614 bp, 11 predicted proteins | sample SalPonR1_A_D1_MG_FD_78216 | JGI IMG/M metagenome (GOLD analysis project Ga0102925, IMG submission 78216) | Salt pond soil microbial communities from South San Francisco under conditions of wetland restoration - Salt Pond MetaG R1_A_D1_MG | ecosystem: Environmental > Aquatic > Marine > Intertidal...
CTGGTTGGCGTTCCGCGGGCGCTCGTCGAGGGCACGGAGAATGCGGGCCCGGTTGGGTCCGCCTCGCGAACTCGCGAGCACGTACCACAGGACGCCCTCCATGCCGCGGTGGTCGCTCCCGAAACATGTAAACGCACCGTCGAGATACTCCTCGAGTGTTCCGGTGGGACCGTCCCGGACGCGGCGCTGTTCGGGAGCGGTTCGGCAACCGAAACGACGCGGTAAGCCTCGGCGAAAACGGGTCCGAAGCCGATCGACTGTCGACCGCCGTTCTCAGTCGCTCTGGATGCGCGGGGCCAGCATGTAGGTGACGTGGCCCTCGCCCTCGGCGATCTCGAAGTGCAGTTTGACCGGGAACTCCTCCCCGAGATCGACGGTCACCTCGGTGTCGCTCGGGATGGCCTTGTTCATGTCCTTGAGGTAGTCGAGGCTGTACAGCGAGTGGGCCGGACCGACGGTGATGTCGATGAGGTCGTCGCGCCCGAGTTCGAAGTGGACGTCGTCGGTGTCGCCCTGCGCGTCGACGTAGAAGTGTTCGTCGTTGTCGTCGACGCCCAGCGCGATGTGGTCCGAGACCATGTCGGCGGCCGTGACCGCGCGGTTGACGTCCCGGCCTTCGAGGACGATCTCGGCAGGGAGGTCGAGATCGGGGATGTCCGGCTCCTGGCGGATCGAGTCGGGGTCGATGAGCGCCAGCGTGTACTCGAGCCCATCGATCTGGATGTGGAGTTTGCGGGTCTCCTCGTCGAGTTCGAGTTCCACGAGCTGGTCCGAGTCGGCCATGCCCGCGATGTTCTCGAGTCGGGAGAGGTTGACGCCGATGATGCCGCCGTCGGCCTCGTAGGATTCGAAGGCGTCGGCCGAGAGGGAGAGATCAACCATCCCCACGTTCGCCGGATCGACGGCGCGGATTTCGAAGCCCTGTTCGGTGAGGTGGATCTTGCACTCGTCCACCAGCACGCTCACTGCGTCGAGCGCCGATGAAAGGGTGTCCGCGCTCACGATGGCCCTGAACATGTTGCTTCGGGTTACGAAAGCGGGGATTAAAAAGACACCCTTTCGAACCACCCGTTTCGCCCCCGCCTGTCGCTCGTGGCGCGCCGATTCTCGATCGTCGATCGTGACCGTCGACGACGAGAACACGTCCGGTCGATCGTCGAACGAATTCTCGAAACGAACGACGGACCCCTACACGTCGGGCCGACGGACCGTTTTCACGGGACGGGCGACGAACCCTCACCCCGCTCTAGGATCCTAGGGCAGGGGGTCAGTATGCAGGTGTGCTTCGGTATTTCCGGTGTCGTATTGCGAACCTGCCGAATCCCCGCCCCGGTGATTGGTGCCTGTTAACGAGCCTGTTATGACCGTTCGGACCCTCCATGCGACCGATCCGACTCGAATCGTCGGTGACGGCGGGGACCGTCCACGGCCCTCGTGAACCGGTGATATCGCTCGATTCGGTCGAAATCGCCGCTCTAGGATAGTCACCCGGCGCTATATCGAATACGGGGCCCGAGAAACACACGGCGTTATTCATGACAGATGGATCCGCATGGGAGAACAAGGAACTCTCGCGGGACGTGGGGTTGTTCGGTGCCTTCGCCACCGTGGTGGCGGGGACGCTGGGTGCCGGACTGTTCGTCACGCTGGGAACTGCTAGCAAAACGACCGGGCCGAGCGTCATCGCGATGGTGGTCGTCACGGGCATCGTCGCGATGGCGATCGCGTTCAACTACGCGTACATTTCGACGATCTTCCCGGGTGCGGGATCGGCGTATTCGTTCCTCTCACGGGCGTACGAGAACCGGTACGCCGGCTTCGTCGTAACGTGGGCGAAGTGGCTGGGGTACATGGCCGCCCAGGCCGCGCTGGCCATCGGGTTCGGGTCGTACCTCGCCGTCTTCCTGCCCGGCGTCGATCAAGCGCTGGCCGGGTTCGCGTTGCTCACGTTGCTGTTCCTGATCAACATGGTCGGTATCGAACGGTACAGCCTTTCGCAGAACATCATCTTCTCGCTGCTGGTCGTCTCGATCCTCGTCCTGGTCATCCCCGGGTCGTGGAACGTCGAACCGGCGAACTACACGCCGTTCATGACCGGCGGCCTCGACGGGGCGCTCCAGTCCGCCGTCCCGCTGTTCTACGCGTACATCGGGATCGCCGTGGCCGGGATGATCAGTGCCGAGGTGAAGAACCCGGACCGGAACCTGCCGCTCGCGCTGGTGGGTGGCACCGGGTTCCTGATCTTCATCTACGTCTGGACGGCCATCGTCATCTACGGCGTCGTCGACGACTGGACCGTGCTGGCGAACTCGGCGCGACCGCTGGCGACGGCCGGCAAGGCGTTCCTGCCGTTCAACGCGACGGCCATCGTCGCGTTCGGCGGCCTGCTCGCGACCACTTCCAGCGTCCACGCCGTGATGGCCGCCGCGATCAAGATGCCCTACTCGTGGGGCTGGGACCAGATCTTCCCGAAGTGGTTCTCCGAGGTCAACGACCGCTGGCGGACGCCCCACTGGTCGCTTTTGGTCACCTACGTCGGCGCGGTCGTCCTGACCTTCTGGTCGGGCGGCCTGAGCCAGGCGATCGGCATCGCGACGTTCAGCTACCTGATCGCGTACTTCACCGTCTCGATCACCGTCGGCTACATCTACCTGTACCGGCCGCACCTCCACGGCCAGTCCGCGATCGACTTCGGCGGCTGGCACCTCGTCTCCGTCGCGGTCGCCGTCGTCGGGTCCGGTGCGCTCCTGACGATCGGCAAGGCGTGGGACGGTGCGCTGTCGATCTTCGTCCCCTGGGTGGTCATCGGGACGGCGATCTTCGCGTTCTTCTGGTATCGCGGCAAGGACAGCGAAACCACGCCCGAACAGATCTTCGACACGCTGCCGGGCGTGGCGACGAAGGACTACGATCCGGACTTCGGGATGAGTGATGACTGATGTCTGAGCAATCCACCACCACGGACGTCGAATCGCTCGCGAACGGGATCGCCGACTCGATCGACTTCGACGAGACGATCGAGTTGCTGCAAGACCTGGTGCAGATCAAGAGTCCGTACTTCGAGGAGGCGGAAGCCGCCGAGTTCGTCTACGACTGGCTGGACGAGTACGGCCTCGATCCGGAGTACCATCACGTTAGCGAACCGGAGATCACCGGGTTCGAGGGCGACCAGGTCGTCGCCCGTCTGGAGGGCGAGGACCCGGATGCGCCGACCCTGCTGTTCAACGGCCACATCGACACCGTGCAGATCGTCGAGGAGTGGGAGGAGGACCCGCTTTCCGGGCGCATCGAGGACGGCAAACTCTACGGCCAGGGTGCCTGCGACATGAAGGGCGGCACGGTCGCGCACATGATGGCGTTCAAGGCGCTCGCCGAGGCCGACGTCGAGTGGGCCGGCGACGTCCTGCTGACGGCCGTCATCGACGAGGAGGGCCCCTACGGTCTCGGGTCGGACCAGCTCATCCGCGACGGCTACACCGACGACGTCGACATGGCCATCGTCACCGAACCCGGTCCGATCCTCGCCCAGGAGGACATCGAGAACCCCGCGCTGTTGCTGGGGGCCAGAGGGCGCTTCCTCTACGAGATCGACGTCTACGGCGAGGCCGCCCACGGCTCCCAGCCCCACAAGGGGACCAACGCCATCGTCGACGCCGGGCGCGTCGCCGAGGCGCTGGAGGAACTCGACGTCGGGAGCCATCCCAAACTGGGTGACGGGTCGGTCTGCCCGCTGATGCTCGAGGGCGGGAGCCAGACCCTCTCGGTGCCCGAGCACGCCAAGGTCTACGCCGACCGCCACGTGGTCATCGGCGAGACCAAGGAGAGCGTCATCGCCGACGCCGAGGCAATGGTCGAGGAGTTGGACCTCGACTCGGACGTCGAGGTGAACGTCCGGAAGGCCCCCGAGCCCGACATCTTCTACGGGCCCTACGTCACCGACGAGGAGCACGACCTCGTCGAGGCGCTGGAGCAGGGGACCGAGGCGGTCTGTGACGAGTCCCCGGCGATCGGGTACTTCGCGAGCGTCGGCGACTTCAACTACCTCGGGCACCGGGCCGAGTTGCCCACCGTGATCGTCGGCCCCGACGGCGAGAACATCCACGGGGCCGGCGAGTTCGTCTACACCGACGAGGTCGTCGACGTGGCCCGGACGATCGCCCACGCCGCGACGAGGCTGATCGCGTAGGCGATGTCCGCCACGAACGCATCGACGGACGAGGACGAAGGCGGATCGTTTCCCCAGGTTCGCGTCCGACTGGACGCGATCCGCGAGAACACCGCGTCGGTCGCCAGCCGGTTCGACGGCGACCTGGCGGCGGTCACGAAGGGCGCTTGCGGCGACCCCCACGTCGCCGAGGCGATGCTGAAGGGCGGCGCGGACCTGCTGGCCGACTCGCGGATCGAGAACCTGCGTCGCCTGGACCGGCGGTTCGACGCCGACCTGCTGCTGTTGCGGATCCCGATGGCGAGCGAACTCGAGGGGCTGGCCCGCGTCGCCGACGCCTCACTGCACTCGGAGATGGACACGCTGGAGGAACTCTCGGAGACCTGCAGGCACCTCGACACCACCCACCGCGCGATCGTGATGGTCGACGTCGGCGACCGCCGCGAGGGCGTCCTTCCCGGGGACCTGGAGCCGTTCCTGCGCCGGGCCGACGACCTGCCCGGGATCGAGGTCGCGGGCATCGGGACGAACTTCGCGTGCATGAGCGGCCTGCAGGCGACGTCCGAGAAAGTCGCGGAACTGCGCGACCTCCTCGCGTCCGCCGAGTCGGCGCTCGGTCGGGAGCTTCCGGTCGTTTCCGCCGGCGGCTCGGCGGTTCTGCCCCGGCTGGAGGACGCGGACGGCCTCGCGGGCGTCACCCAGCTCCGGATCGGCGAGGGCATCCTGCTGGGCACCGAACCGACGGAGGACGTCCCGGTGTCGTACCTGCGCCAGGACGCCTTCAGGATCTCGGCCCAGGTCGTCGAACTGAAGGAGAAACCTGCCGAACCCGACGGCGAGACGGCCCAGGCCGCGTTCGGCGACCCGCCGACAGTCGAGGACGGCGGGCACCAGACCCGGGCCATCGTCGCGCTCGGACGCCAGGACGTCGATCCCTCGGACCTCGAACCGGTCCGGGACGGCGTCGACGTCATCGGGGCGAGCAGCGATCACACCGTTCTCGACGTGAGCGGGGCCGCCCCGTCAATCGAGGTCGGGGACCGACTCGACTTCAGTCCCGGCTACGGGTCGCTGCTGGGATCGTTCACGTCGCCGTACGTGCGACCGCGGTATCGGTAGCGATCGGCCCGGCGCGGTCGGTCGCGATCGGGCCGGCGCAGCCGACCGATCCACGGGCAAGCGTCCCGAAAGGTTTTGAATTTTCGCCAAACTTCGGAGGAATCTTGAAAGTCGTGAGACAAAACCGTGATATCGCTAGCGGGACTAGACGAACTGAGATGGCCGAGCCACGACCGGGACGGGACGCCGACGATTCCGGTGCCGAGGACACGGGAGACGAGGCGACGACCGGGGCGGGGAAAACGAACACCGGGTTGCGACTCACGCTCAGCATCTGGCACCCGAACTGCTGGACGCTCGAAGTGACCGAGGGCAAGGACGGCGGACTGCTCGGGCACGGGGTCTACACGGCCGGCGACAAGGCCACGGGCCGGTTCACCGTCTACGCCCCCTCGACCGAGGCCGTCGAGAACCTGATCGAGGAGATCCGCGCGTCCGAGCGCATCGACCGGGTCTGGACGCTGGGCCACGAGTTCCAGTACGACTCGGCGATGCCGACGCCGGGCAACACGGCCCGGGGCCTCCTCGTCGAGTACAGCGCACACGACAGCATCAACGACCCGCTGGTGAACTCCGGGTTCTACCCCGACCAGCCCGTCCGAATGACCGACGGCCGCGAGTACTGGACCGTCGTCACGTACAACCCCCGCGAGGAGATCTCCGAACGCCTGGACACCGTCCGGCGCGTGCGCAACGCCGAGGTCGAGGTCGTCCGGATGACCGCCGAGGACGAACGGGAGGCGGGCAGCCTCTTCCCCATGGACGTCTTCACCGAGAAACAGCGCCAGATCCTCCGCCTGGCGATCGAGGAGGGCTACTACACCTGGCCCCGCGAGACTTCGGTGAGCGAACTCGCGGAGATCATGGGCGTCTCCGAACCAACGGTGCTGGATCACCTCCGCAAGGCCGAGAGCAAACTGATCAACGCGCTGTTCTCCGGGGACTGGGAAGAGTACTGATCCCGACCGTCGCGGTCGCCCGTTTTCGGCCCGATCGAACGCCGTTCCGTCACTCCCGCATCTGGAACGTTCGCACCCCGACGAAACGGGGGACCGCCTCGCAGTATCGCTCGAACTCGTCGCCGAACGCCTCGCGGAGCCACGGCTCCTCCGCGAAGGGGAGCAACACCAGCCAGCACCCGTGCAGCGCGAGCAACGGGACGACGAGGGCAACGTTGGCGAGCAGACCGAAGCCGACCAGGCCGATCAGCATGCCCACGTACTGTGGATTCCGCGATCGGGCGTAGGGACCGTCGGTGTAGAGTTCCCCGACCGCCTGCCCCGTCGTCTCGACCTGGTTCATGACCCGGACGCTGTACCCGAAGACCCCGGCCCCGACGGCCGATAGCAGCAGGCCGACCAGCAGCGACGACGGCCGAGGCAGTACCCACGTATTCCACTCCAGGACGGCGACCGCAACGACGGCCAGGTCGAACACGGCGACCAACCCCCAGTGAAGCCCGGCCTTCAGTCGGCTGTCTCCGGGCGGCCAGAAGCGAACGTCCGTGGCGAGGGTCACCAGGACCGTGACGACGATCGCGAGCGCCGCGACCCCGCCCAGCACGAACGCGATCCGTGCCGGCGTCATGGTGGCACTGTACGGTAGTCCGGCCGTTCAACCTTGTGCCGCTTCGAGCGCCCGGCTGAGTCGGGGACTGTTCCGATAGCGAACGTGGCCAGCGGTTCGAGGGTGCGCCGACGCCACCACTGTCCGGCACGAACGCGCAACTCACTTTTCCGGGGCGGCCCGTCTGTCCACTATGGCCCACGAGTGCGAGGACTGCGGCGAATCCTTCGAGACGCTGACGCGGCTTCGCCTTCACGACTGCGAGGACACCACAACCCCGACCCCTTCGGATGCAGCGGAGCCGCTGACGGACGACCGGAACGCGACCGTCCCCGAACTCGACGATCGACTCGACCGGGTGGCAGCCGGCGAGGTCGACGCGATCTTCGGGGCCGTTGCGACGTTCGAATCGGAACTCTCGACCGCCCTGGACGAAGACGAGGGCGGAGCCACCTATCGAGACCTGTTCTGGGCGTACTACGAGCCGATCAGCGACGGCATCGACGAAGCGACTCGATCCAGGGGGTGGACGCTCCTCGAGGAGCTCCTCGGGGCGTACGATCCGACGATCGACGAACCGATCCCGCTGGCGACGCCCGCGATCGCGAACGCTGTCGGCCGGACCGTCATCCGGACGCGGTTGACCGATGGGGTCGAAGCGATCCCGGCCGGAGCACTCGACTATCTCGCCGCCGTCGCGGTCGAGGCTGGCGAGGGCGACGACGTTGCGCGCGAAGAGACGCACGCCTACGGATGGGGGATCGGGCATCCCGACCACGCGGTCGTCAGCCGCCTCCACGATCGTGCCTCCGCGGACGTCTTCTGGGTCAATGCGGTGCTCGAACACGCGTTCTACGCCGACCAGCACGCGGCGGTCGATGTGCTCGAACGACTGGTTCGCGACGAGTCCATCGATGGGACGTTTTCACGGCCCATGCGCGACGACATGCCCTACCGGCGGTTCCTGCTCGACTGCGTCTACGGGCTGCAAGCCGACGACCATTGGCCGACGACGCCGCGATACTGGGACTGGGACGAGGCGTTCGACCACGCGTTCGAACTCGACGAGACGGTGGAACGGCGCATCCGAAACCTCGTCGCCGAGACGGGCTTCGACACCGACCTCCCCGACGACTGGGAACTGCGTGATCTCGGCGTGTGATACGGATCGTTGTTGACTCTTATCGCCAATCCAGTGTCGGCAACCGGCGGTGCATCGTTACAGCGGTCCGTGTCAAGAGGGGGTACGCCGTCACCACCACCGATCGGAATGGCGGAATAGGACTCATCTACTTGACTGAATAACGTCATAATGAGGGCGCGGAGGTGGCGGGTAGCGTAACGCGCCGCTGCTTCCGGTTAGGGCCGTGAGGTGTGGCTCGCGGCCCGTCGACGTCCGGGTTTCTGTTTCGGGCGTATTCGCTACCTACCGTCAGCGCTGATTCGGTTCCAGTGACGGATTGACGTTGCCATCGGGAAACTGTCTTAATAGTCGTTAAGAACAAACGGATCGAGCCGGTAATGCCCGCACATGACCGAACGAGAACGGACGCGCGACGAACGCCCCACAGCCCTACAGCGGGTAGATCGCGAGTTGCTCGGCGAGCACCTCGATCTCGACCGCGAGGTAAACCGTCTTGCAGCGATGGGGGAACCCACACGGTTCACGATCCTCTACTTGCTCGCCACGGACGGCGAAACGCGGAGCGGCCAACTCGCCGAGGTGCTCGACCGCCAGCAGAACGACCTCTACCATCACCTGAACGCACTGGAGGAGGCGGGGCTGATCGGGAAATACCGCGACGGGAGCAATCGGATCTACGAACTCTCGCCGCTGGGCGAGCAACTGGTCCCCGGCGTGTTCGAGTCGATTCGTGCCCGGGCCGGGACCGCGTGAATCGCCCCCGACCCTCGCGACACTCCTTCCGACGTGCCTTTCCGAATCGACCGCGTCCTCCGTAGCATGAACGTGGATTCGCCCCGGATACCGACGGGAGACGAGGTCCAGAACCCGGTGATGACGCCATGAGCGGTCGCGACGAATACTACAACAGGGCCAAACAGGAGGGCTACCGCACCCGCGCCGCCTACAAACTCAAGCAACTCGACGACGAGGCGGACCTGTTCGCGCCCGGCGACACGGTCGTCGACCTCGGCGCGGCCCCCGGTGGCTGGATGCAGGTGGCCGCCGAGCGCGTCGGCGAGGGCGGCACCGTGATCGGCGTGGACCGCCAGCGGATCGACCCCTTCGAAGAGACCCACGGTGCCCGCGTGGAGACGATCCGCGGCGACATGACCGAGGACGAGACGAAAGACCGGATCCGCGAGACGGTCGGCGACACGGACGACGCGGGCGGGCCGGTGGACGTCGTCATCTCGGACATGGCACCGAACGTCAGCGGCGAGTACGAACTCGATCACGCCCGGTCGATCCACCTCGCCCGGCAGGCCTTCGAGACGGCCGTCGACGTCCTGGAGAGCGGCGGCGACTTCGTCGTGAAGGTCTTCGACGGTCCCGACCTCGCGGACTTCCGCGCGGAGGTCGAGGAGGAGTTCGAGTACGTCCGGGCGACCAGCCCCGACGCCTCGCGGGACGCCTCCTCCGAACTGTACCTGATCGGGAAGGGCTTTTTGACCGCGCCGGTCCGGGCGGGCGACCGCCTGACGGTCGAGATCGAGAACGAGGGCCGCGAGGGCGACGGCATCGCGAAGGTCGAAGGCTACACGCTGTTCGTCTCGGGGACCGAAGAAGGCGAGTCGGTCGAAATCGAGGTGACCGACGTCAAACCGCGGTACGGGTTCGCCGAGCGCGTGGATTGAGAGGTTCACAGCGCAGTCCGTATTTCTGGTCCACTATCCGCGGGAATTGATGGCGTTCGTGTGCGAGATCTGGACCAGGTAGCTGTCGATGCGGTCCTCTCAGAGTAGTATTATAATTATTCTGTCTTGATTAACTTTGAGCGCGTATTCACCACCAGCAAGCTCGTTGATTCCACAACGGAGAGACAACAGTGTGGACAGACAACTAACCCCGGCCTCTGAGAATTCTTGCTGAAGTGGAATTTTCCCCACAACAGAAAATTATTGGGACCGGACCTCGATTCGGCCCCCATGTGGCGGAAAGGAATGGCAATTGCCCTTCTTGTGGTCATCCTTTTGGTGAGTGGTTGTTCGATGCTGGATTCGGGATCGCAGTCAGAGGACCGGCCATCCGTGGTTCGGGGAATATCCGTTTCAAACGAAGATAACCAATCACACACGGTCGATATCGTCGTTCTTCACAACGACACAGTCGTCTACTGGACGACGCGCACGATTGAAGGCCGAATGGAACACATGGGTACTACCGTCGTGGATAGTGCAATTGTCCGCCCGCAAATAATCGAAAATTCGACTCGGACGTACACGGTATTGATCCGGTTGGATAACAACACGCAGGGCGTCCGATACTCGATGGAAAACTATGATTTCCCGAAGTGTACCAGTTTAGGAGCCGAGATTCGAGATGGAGAGGTCCTGGGACCAATGATCAGCCATTGGCCGGACGACAAGTGTGAATACCCCTGGACCCGCACGACATACGCGTAGAATAGCCTGGGGGTGTTCAGCCATCCGATGAGCAAACGTGCTGGATTCGGGAAGGCCATGATAGCCTCCCCAGCAGCTACTCTTATCGTGATAAACTCAGTCTCGATATTCATCAGCCAGATTCTGACGGAGTGGTGAGAGAAGGTTCAGACGCTAATGAACTCGTGGCGCGAGCCGGTCACGAGTGAGTAGTCGTAACGGTGATTGGAGCGGTCGATACAGGGGTGTCGTTGACGAGTCTATCGAGACGTGCCGCATGGACGGTCCATGTACGTCGGGCTGATTCCGATTGCAGCGTTCTCCGTCTCGGCGAAACTCCCGATCGTGATGACGGCCCCAATACACCCTGGATCTTCGTGACTGTCCGCATAGTACCGGTCGTAGTCGTCTCGCGTGATCGTGTACTCCCAGCTCTCAGTTTCCCTGTCACCGGACTCGTCGTAATGGACCGCGATGATGGTGTATTGTCCCTGCGTCTCTGACCACGAGGGTTCGATGACCGTCCCCGGTGCCCCCGTTTCAGCGTCGAGTGCAGGCAACTCGATCTCCCGATCGACGAGCGTCTCATCGTCCCGTGTCACTAGAACCCGGATCCGGTTCGCCACGAATGACGAATTGATGATGTCGATCCTCCCGAGGACGGTCCCGCCACCATCGAAAACGGACGAACACCCAGCAAGGAACATACCACCGGCGACCGGCAACGTCTTGAGCATGTTGCGACGCTTCATTCGGGCCAGCAATTGACGGTCAGCCGTTAATAACTGCTCCCTTCAACCCCGAATGAGTAGCCCACCACCATCCCCTGCTGAACTCAGCCTCTGAGTTCATCACCCGAATTCCAACAGCCATTCGACATGTCCCCAACCGGGACGGCTCGTTCCACTGGATCGGGCACGCCGATCCATGCCGACCGACGTTCCCCGACGAAAGAACTGACGACCGCTCCGAAGGTCCCGCTCAATCCGCCTGTTCCGGGTGACTGCCGTCCGTCTCGAATGCCGCCCGAGCGTTCGAAACGGTCCGGGTAGCGAGCCGACCGACGCTGTCGCGGCGCCTGACGAACAGGCCGACGGCGAGGACGAGGTAGACCGCCGTGTAGGCGTAGAGGATGGTCATGCTGACGTTCGTCTCGGCGGCCCCGGTGTAGGTCTGGATCACGTAGAACTCGGCGAGGACCTGCGAGACGAAGAGGACGAGCAGGGCGACCGCCTCGCGGATGCTGATCTCGAAGTTCGTCAGGATGGCGATCGCGAAGAAGCTCTGGGCGGCGGTGATCCAGATCTCCGCGGCCTGCTTCTCGTCGAACGGGAGCGTGCCGACGGCCCCCGCCGAGAGGGAGTAGACGACCGCGAGCGTCCCGATGAGTAGCGTCCACTGGTTGAGCTTCGACGAGATGAGCGCGTTGAACCCGGCGGTCGACCGGGCCTTGTTCACCAGGTAGGCGACGACGATGAGTTCGGGACTCTCCGAGGCGAGCGGGGCGAGCCACTGGATCATGAAGAACTCGGGGATGCCGTACTGGAGGCCCAGTCGCTCGAGGCCCACGGCGAAGGGGTGCACGGCAGTGAAGATGATCGCCCCGGAAAACGCGAACCCGGACAGGACGACGGCGATCCGGGGGACCTTCGGGTACCGCTGGAAGTACGCGGGGACGCCGACGTGTTCCTCGGATTCCTCGACGTCGCCGCGGATGATGACGAGGAGATAGAGCACGTACAGGCCGACGAGGACGAGCGTATCGACGATCCCGATGCCGCCACCGAAGGGGACCATAAACGCGAACACGGTCGCCGCGAGGAGGAAGGCGATCTCGGTCGCGATCTTCCGATCGAGTCCGACGACGTCCGCGAGGAATCCCGAGCGGTGGTCCACCGCCGGGTCGTGGGCGCGCCTGGCCCGGTAAATGCTGAACAGGGCGATGCCGGACCACCCGAGACCGATGAGGATCCGGTTCGCGCCGGTCATGTTGGCCACCGCGAGGTTGCCGGCCTCGCTCGACCCGGCCCCGGCCTGCCAGGCGTAGAGCGCGTCGACGGCGTACTCCGGTGCCACGGCCAGCACCGCCAGGACGGCGATCGCGAACGCCTGCGGGACGTCTTTTTCGGCGGTTTCGGCCGCCCACGCGAGCAGGAACGCGGCCCCGAGGATCGCGAACCCACCGACGACGACGGCC
>Ga0102925_1001583_pt1 | contig 12603 bp, 11 predicted proteins | sample SalPonR1_A_D1_MG_FD_78216 | JGI IMG/M metagenome (GOLD analysis project Ga0102925, IMG submission 78216) | Salt pond soil microbial communities from South San Francisco under conditions of wetland restoration - Salt Pond MetaG R1_A_D1_MG | ecosystem: Environmental > Aquatic > Marine > Intertidal...
ACGGCCGGTTCGTCGCGCTGGAGCGTCCGCCAGACCAGTTCGGCCTGCAGCGCCGTGTCGCGGGTTCCCGCCTGCCCGCCGACGAGGACGAACGCGTTCCGTGGAATCCCCTGCGGGAGCGATCGATCGAACGCCGCAATGCCGGAACTGAACCGCCGGTGACCGTGGTATTCGGTGAAGACCCGATCGGAGTCCACCATCGCGTCCCGGCAGGTCTCCGAACAGAAGCCGTACTGCTCGCCGTCGAACTCGAGAGTGACGGGGTCCTCCGGGATCGGGAGGCGGCAGTAATCGCATCGATCGCCCCCGTCCTCGGCGGTCTCGGAATACGGTGACATGGGACACAATATGGCCCCGACGACAAAGAGGCTGGGCCGAGCTGGCGGGCCGAAGCCACACCCTTATTTGCATGGGATCCGTTCACACGGCCGATGCGAGTCCGAGACGCCGTCGAGGCCGACGCCGAAGCGATGGCGGCCATCGCCGACGCACCGGAGGACGTGATGCGACACCTGGTCCACGACCGGACCGTCCGGATCGCCGACGACCCCGACGCCGGGTCGGACCCCAACGCCGACGCCGAGCGGAACGGCTCCAGCGAGAACGTGCTGGGGTTCGTGAGCTTCGACGCCCGCGACGACGTCGTGTACGTCACCCAGCTCGACGGCACCCCCGAGGCAGTCGAGACCCTGCTCGCCGAACCGGTGCGGTTCGCGAAGCGCGAGGGCATGACAGTGGAGTTGCTGGCACCGGACAGCCATCCGCACGTCGAAGCCGCCGCGGAAACCGTCGGCTTCGCGAAAGCCGGCAACGGTCCCCGGTTCGACGGCACGCCCACGATCAGGTATCGGCTCGAGCCGTGAACGGGCGAAAGCGAGGCGACCGCCGCCCGATCAGGTGAACTTCCGGATCGTCACGTCGAGCGTGTCGAGGTGAACGATCGGGGCGAACCCGACGTCCGGGTCGATGTTGACCGATTTCTGGAAGGCGGTCTGGGCCTGCCAGCACCCGGAGTTGATCGCAGTGACGTTGTGGTACTTGCCGTACCCGAGTTTGTGGACGTGCCCGGTGTGGAACACGTCCGGGATCTCCTCCATGACCAGGTAGTCCCGTTCCTCCGGAGCCAGGCGCATGTGGCCGCCGAACTGCGGGGCGACGTGACGTTTCTTCAGCAACTGGTACATCGCCCTGTGTGGCTCGTCGTAACTGGCCTTCTCGTCGGGGAGTTCCGCGATGAGTTCGTCCAGTGAGACGCCGTGATACAGGAGGAAGGTGACGCCTTCGACCGTGACGAACGCCGGGTTCGACGCGAACCGGGCGTCGTGGGCCGTCATGATCTCCCGGAGTTCCTCGTCGAATCCGGGCTGGGGTTCGGCCAGTCTGACCGCGTCGTGGTTGCCCGGCACCATCACGATCTCCATGTCCCCGGGCACCTCCTTCAGGTACTCCGAGAACGCCTCGTACTGCTCGTAGATGTCGATGATGTCGAGTTCCTCGTCCTGATCCGGGTAGACGCCGACGCCCTCCACCATGTCCCCGGCGATCAGCAGGTACTCGACGTCGCTGGCCTCCTCGGTGTGCAGCCAGTCGGCAAAGCGGTGCCAGGCCTCGGCGACGAACTCCTGGCTCCCGACGTGGACGTCGCTGATCAGCGCCGCCTTGACCGGTCGATCGGCCGTCGACGGCGAGTAGGTCCGGGGCACGTCCGGGAAGTGCAGTGAATCGACGAACAGGATGCCGGCGTCGTCCGAGAGGGTGCCCTCGACCGCGAGCACCTCGTCCATGAGGATCTCGTCGACGGCGTCGGCGAACTCCCGGTCCTTCATGATCAGGCACGGGAAGGTCCCGGTCGTGTCTTCGAGGTCGATCAGCCAGTGGCCGCTGGCCGTCGATCGCACGTCGTCGACCATGCCGATCATGGCCGCCTCCTGGCCGCCGGCCATCGACTGGATGGCACTCGCCGGCCGACGGTTGACCCGCCCCTGGAGTTTCGCAGAGAGTCGCTCGTAGCGATCCCGGAACACGGTGACGAAGTCCTTGTACGTCCCCGTGCCCGTACTGTGGCCAGTCATGTCGTTGTCGATCCGGACCGACTGGCGAGCCTGATCTCGTCCAGTGCTGGACCCGACAGACGCCGCCGACCCAGACCCCTTCGTTTCAGGTGGAGACTGCCCGCTCACGTCACGCGAATCCGGTTCGTTGGTTCCACTTGAAACAGAGGGGTTGTCCACCCGGTTCGGTTCGACGGCTCCATCGACCCTCGTTCGCTCGACTGACGGCGCTTCGCCGGAAGAACGTGTTGCCTCGGCCCCAATTCCCTCGTCCGATTTTGGACGATCAGAATGGTCGTCGTCGTCCGGAGCCTGGTCGTCCACGTCCGCTTCGCCGCCGATCCCTGGAGCCTCCGTTGCCTCCGTTTCGTTTGCGAACCGTTGCCGGTCGTCACTCGATCCGGCCCCGTCGATCGGGTCGCGGGTCCCGTCGGGGCCGATCACTGACCGGACGTGGTCGGCAGTGATCTTGAGCGCGTCGTCGGGGGCCGCCTCGACCGCCCGTTCGAGCGCGACGGCCGGGTCGTCCGCCCCGGCAAGCAAGGTGACGGCCTCCCGTTCGGCGTTGTATCCGCGACTCGTGAGTTCGCTGACGATCCGGGCAGGGCCCTCGAGTGGCACACCCCGGACGATCGGTCGCCCGTCGCAAAAGCATAGCGATCAGAAGGTTGATTGCCCGGACCGGCAAAACGTCGCCCGATGAGCGACGGTGGCGACGGCGAGGACGAGCCCCCGGTCGATACCCCCAGCCGGGACGTCGGGACTCCCGACGGCCGGGACTCGGCGAGCCCCGAGGACGAGGGTTCCGGCGTCGATGCGAGCCCCGAGGACGAGGGTTCCGGCGTCGATGACCACGATACCGACGTCGAGAACGACGGGATCGACGAGTTCGCGAGGGATCCGAACCGCCCCGGTCGAGGCGACGACCCCGATCCCGGTCCGGATGTCGAGCCCGATCGCCGGCAAGACGACGATCCCGAGTTTCGAGAGCAGGACGACGATTCCGAGTTCGTTTGGCGAGACGACGTCGAGTCGGAACGCCGGCCGGCCGCGGATACAGAGGCCAATGACGTTCCCGATCCGAGCGACGCCCCACTTCGCTGGGCACTCCGGACGAATCAGGGGGCCGTCGTCTTCCTCCGGGACGCGCTGTCGAGCGTGCTGACGGTCGTCGTCATCGCCCTGCTCCTGTTCGCGATCAGCGGGATCTGGCCGCCACTCGTCGCCGTCGAAAGCGGGAGCATGGAACCCCACATGTCCCGGGGGGACCTGGTATTCCTCATGGACGAGCAGCGGTTCGCGCCCGACGGGGCCGTTGCGGGAACCGGCGTCGTCACCTACCGCAAGGGCCAGGAAACCGGCTACTGGAGTTTCGGCGACTACGGCAACGTCGTCGTCTACAGGCCGGACGGTGGCCGGTCCACACCGATCATTCACCGCGCCCGGTTCTACGTCGAGGAGGGTGACGACTGGGTCGCGAAGGCCGACGACGACTACCTGGGTGGCGTCGACACCTGCGCCGAGACGTTCACCTGTCCGGCCCCACACGACGGGTTCATCACGAAAGGTGACAACAACGGTGAATACGACCAGATCGGCGGCCAAAGTACCGTCGTCAAACCCTCCTGGATCAAGGGCCGCGCGAAGGTCAGGATCCCGTGGCTCGGCTACGTCCGCCTCAAACTCGCCGCGTCTACACCGCCGGCACAGATGGGAGTCCCTTCGACCGTGGGCGCGGTCCTCGCCGGCGTGCTCGCTCGACTCGAACTTGCGATCGCGGCGCTCGCCGGGATTCAATTCGCGAGAACGGTCAACTGACCGTCGTCAACGACCGTCGAACGTCAACCGTCGAGCTTCAACTGTCGAACCGCGCCTGGACGAACGGCTGTGCGTCCTCGACGTCGCTCAGGCGCGAATCCGACTTGAGAACTGCCTCGGTTTCGTCGATCGGGACCGAGAGACTGATCTCCTTCGTCCGGCCGTACCGACCCTTGCTGACGACGACGGCGTTGACGATCCCGAGCATGTCCAGTTCCGAGATCAGGTCGGTGACCCGTCGCTGGGTCAGCACGTCGGCGTCGATCTCGTCACAGAGTTGCTTGTAGACGTTGTAGACCTCGCCGGTGTTGATGTTGTGGACGCCGTTCTTCTCGAGGGTGATGATCGAGAACAGGACGAGTTTCGACTGCGTGGGAAGCGTGCGAACGACCTCGACGACCCGGTCGAGTTCGATCTTGTCCTGGGCCTGCCTGACGTGGTCCTCGTCGATCCGTTCCGCCTGGTCGCGTTCGGCGAGTTCCCCCGCCGTCCGGAGGAGGTCGAGCGCCCGTCGCGCGTCGCCGTGTTCCTGCGCGGCGAACGCGGCACAGAGCGGGATGACCCCCTCCTTGAGCGCGTCTCCCTTGAACGCCACCTCGGACCGGTGCTGGAGGATGTCCTGGAGCTGGTTGGCGTCGTATGGCGGAAAGACGATCTCCTCCTCGCCCAGGCTCGACTTGACCCGGGGATCGAGGAAGTCGGTGAATTTCAGGTCGTTCGAGATGCCGATGATCGACACCCGCGAGTTCTCGAGTTCCGAGTTCATCCGCGAGAGATTATAGAGCGTGTCGTCGCCGCTCTTCTCGACCAGTTTGTCGATCTCGTCGAGCATGATGACGACCACGCGTTCCTGGTAATCGACCGCCTCGAAGAACACGTTGTAGACCCGGTCGGTCGGCCAGCCCGTCATCGGGACGCTCTCGAAGGAGTCTTTGTCCGCCCGGAGCTCCTCGATTCGGTCCTCGATTTCGGCTATCGACGCGAACGTTTCGTCGCCGCCGAGCCCACCGTTGTCCGACTCGTCCTCGTCCGAACCCGGAAGCAGTTCGTCCGCGGTCGGGCCGTCGGTATCGTCGCCGCCGAGGATCGTCGGATCGTCGGCCGCCCGATCGCGAAGCGTTTCCAGTTTCTCGATCCGGTCGTCGATGAGCGCCTCGTTCTGCTGGATGAACTTGTTCGCGAGCTGTGCGAGCACGCGATACTGGGTGTCGGTGACCTCGCAGTTGATGTGCTCGACCTCACAAGGGACGCTGTACTTCTGGGAGGTTCGCTCGAGTTCCTGGCTTACGAACTTCGCACTCGCAGTCTTGCCCGTCCCGGTTTTCCCGTAGATCAGGATGTTGGACGGGGTTTCGCCCCGCAGGGCGGCGACGAGGATCGTCGCCATCTTGTTGATCTGCTCTTTGCGGTGCGGGAGTTCGTGCGGCGTGTACGAGGGACGAAGCACCTCCTTGTTCTCGAAGATCGGTTCCCCGCTGAGTAAGTCGTCGAACAGCCCCTGTGACGACTCGTCGGACTCGTCGTCGAGCACCATCTCGTCGATGTCCACCTCGAACGACTGGCCGCCACCCGTCGCCTCTCCGCCGTTCAGTGGTGTATCGTCGTTGCCCATGGTTTGCCGTGGCCCACCCCTTTGTTTCGTGTGGAGATCCGCCCGCGAACCAGTAAATCCCTCCAGAGAGGGCCCAAATAGGCCGGGATCTGGAGAATCGGCCCGGAGCGACCGTCCAGTTGATGCAAACGAAGCACACGAATACCACCTTATTAAAACTATCCTTCCCCGGCCGAACACCGGGTAATGACCGATTATCCCACCCGCAATATGGCGATTTCGGGAGGAATCGTCCCCGAACACGACAAACCGGACCCCATTCGACCCGATACGTTGGTCGCGTTCCAATCCGAATCGATCGGGATACCTCAGTGCGACCGCCGTCGAGAATTCCTCAGCGCGACCGCCGTCGAGGATTTTGGGGTGTCGATCTGTTTTGAGTCGTCGACCGCCGTGGTCCCGTTGTCAACGAGGATCGGGGATCAACCTGGATCGGGGATCAACTGTGAGCCCGTCGTGAATGAGTTCCGTTAACGCTTCCATTGCGAACGCCTGTAGGTTTACTCTCGTGAGGGTGTTTTCTCTCGTGAAGGTATCTTCTCGTGCAGGAAGATCCGTCCGTAGCTACGTCGGTCCCCAACACCCCCACCCCTTCGTTTCAGGTGGAACGGGATTCGACCCCACCCTGACGGTTCGACGGTTGTACGGATTCGGCAGGAAGAGGCGTTGAGACGGATGAAACTCAATTATCGTAGACGACGAAACGAGAACTCCCTAGCACAGCCGATTTGCTAGTGGTACGGGTTTGGTTTTAATTAAATATTATTAAAGGTTTCGGTCTCTAGTTGGCGGTCCATCGGGGGGTGTGCCGTTCTCGTGTTCCACCTGAAACGAAGGGGTGGGGGGCGTCAGGGAGGTTTTCCAACCCGAAGGTAATCGACAATGCGGGTAGAACGCCGGTACGGTACCCCCGTCGACGAATACGGGCTCGCTCGGCTCCGGCCACCATCATCGACCGACACCTTCGGTTCTATTCGAACGCCCAGCTCAGGACGGTTCCTCCCGGCGGACATGGTCCGACCCCGTCGTTTCCGGTCGACTCCGAATGTCCGACCGAGAGAGAAAGGACGTCCGATCGAGAGAGCCCCACCGTGGGAGAAAATGTCGGATCTAGAAACGGACGACTGAAACAATTCGAATTCTGTCACGATCTCTCGCAAGGGTGTCAATCGCGACCTGCATGGTTCGAACCTGCTCACTGGTCGATTCTCCCCGAGAACGATCTGCCACGACTGACACCCATGGGGAATGATAACTCCCATGGTGTTTGATACGTGTCTGACGTAGGCTTAAGTGAATTCAGTGTGGTTGTATCCGCATAGGCACCCGAATCCCGGGTGCGGGAGGTCAGGATGGGACTGTTCAAAGGACTCAAACAAAGTATAACCCGGGTTACAGATCGGTTGTTCGCAGACGAAGACCAGAAACGTATCGGCATCTACGGCCCGCCGAACGCCGGCAAAACGACGCTCGCGAACCGAATCGCCCGCGACTGGACGGGCGACGCGATCGGCCCCGAGAGCCAGGTTCCACACGAAACGCGCCGGGCCCGTCGAAAGGAGAACGTCGAGATCAAACGGAACGGCAATTCCGTCACCATCGACATCGTGGACACGCCGGGCGTGGCGACCAAGGTCGATTACGAGGAGTTCCTCGATTACGATCTCGAGGAGGACGAGGCCATACGTCGATCCAGGGAGGCCACCGAGGGGGTCGCCGAGGCGATGCACTGGCTTCGCGAGGACGTCGAGGGCGTCATCTACGTGCTCGACTCGACGAACGACCCGTTCACGCAGGTCAACACGATGCTGATCGGGATCATCGAAAGCCGCGATCTGCCCGTGTTGATCTTCGCGAACAAGATCGACCTCGACGAATCGAGCGTCCAGCGCATCGAAAACGCGTTCCCCCAGCACGAGACCGTCCCACTCTCCGCGCTCGAGGGCGACAACATGGACGAAGTGTACACGAAGATCGCGGAGTACTTCGGGTGATCGAGATGGCGGAAGTCAAAGAAGCCGGCGACGGAGTTCGAATCGACATGATCAGCGGCGAGCGCATGCAGGGGCTCGCCAGCATGGAGAAGATCAGGATGATCCTCGACGGCGTTCGCGACGGCAACATCGTCATCCTCGAGCAGGGTCTTTCCCCCGACGAGGAATCGAAGCTCATCGAGGTGACGATGAGCGAGATCAACCCGGAGGATTTCAACGGCATCGAGATCGAGACCTACCCCCGCTCGCAAACGGACGACTCGAGTTTCCTGGATCGGCTGATGGGCCGCGAGTCCACGTCGAAACTGACGGTCATCGGCCCGGCGAACCAGATCGAGACGCTCCACAAGGACGAGAACCTCATCAGCGCCCTCGTTTCGCGTCGATAAAATGCCCCACCAGTGTACGGAGTGCGGCCGCGTTTTTCCCGACGGCTCCAAGGAGATGCTTTCGGGGTGTCCGGACTGTGGCGGGAACACGTTCCAGTTCAAACCGGACGGTGCTTCCTCGGCCGACGATCCAGCGAGTGACGACACGCCCCCAGAACCCCCGGGTGCGGATTCGACGGTGACAGAGACCGTCTCGAGGGCGACGAGGACGGTCAGAGAGTGGGTCACCGACCGGACCGAATCCGATGCCGGCCGGGATGGCGAGGACGACGCCCCGGTTTCCGGTGGAACCCCCACTTCGCCATCGGACGGTGCGAGGGCCGACACGAAACGGTCGGCGGATGGATTCACCGCCAGCGATACGGGCGAACGACCTGAACTCAGTCCCTCGGACGACGCCGAGTATCCGGAGTGGCCCAACCCCGACGGCGCTGACACCTCCGGCGTCGGGAAGGGACCCTCGGCCAGGCGCGAACGTGAATCCGAGACGTCAGCCGATTCGGACCGGTCCGAGAGCGAGTCGACTGCCCGTACGAGCGAATCGACGGCTCGTACCTCCGACCAGGCACGCGGGGCGTCCTCGGCCGACGAGTTCGAGTGGACGGAGGATCCGGCCGCCAGCGAATCGACGGCCGACTCGTCGTACGACCCGGACGCGGAACCCGACTGGACCACCGACGGAATCAGCGCACGGACGGAGGACCGGGAGGACGACGCGCAGGCATCCGCGCGATCGGACGTGGTCACGCCCGACGAACTGCCCGGGCCGATGGGCGTCGGCGGGGCCGCTCCCGAATCGTCGAGCGACCCCGACTCGGACGATTCACCCCACGACGTCGCGGAACCCCAGGGGGCAGAGGGTTCCCAGGGGACCGAGAGCCCCCAGGGGACCGCGAACCCGACGGCGGACGGTCCAGACGTTCTCGCGTCCTCCGAACGCCCAGAACCGGCGTCGGCGGAGGAGCCAACACCCTCCGCCGCTTCCGATCCGGAAACCCCATCCGAGGGCCGAGTCGTCGATACCCCGTCCAGTGAGGGCCGACCCGACCTCGACGAACTTCGCGAGGAACTCAACGACCAGTTCGAGAGCATCAAGATCGTCAGCCCCGGGCAGTACGAACTCAACCTCATGGAACTGTACGACCGCGACGAGTACATCATCTCCCTTCGCGAAGACGGCCGATACGTGATCGAGGTCGCCGAGTCCTGGCGCAACGACGAGTGATCGTGACTGTCACTGACCCCGAAGCGAGTTCCTGACCGCCCACCTCCCGATTTCTGATCGAACGATTTCGAGGCTGCTCGTCGTTTTATTCGGTGATCAGTCGATCCGCAACCCCTTCATTTCGTATGGAGAATATAACCAGTCTGTCGCTGTCGAGACGGCTCGTCAATCGAGGGTGACGGCGTCGAACCGTCGGACGGCGTACCGGTAGGCGAGGAACGGAGTGAAGAGAACGGGGACGAGGATGACGATTGACCCGGAGTACAGCAACCCTGTGGATACCGAGAGCCCGAAGGGGAGCGCCCAGGAGAGGAACGTCGCAGCCAGTTGTCGAACCTCCTGACTGTAGACCGCGGCCCCCGAACCGATCCCAAGGCCGAACGTCACCGAGTAGGCAAGGACAGCAACGGAACTCGGGAGGACGACCCTGGTCGAACGCGTGACACTCGTGGCGGTGAATCGCGGGAACGCCGTTCCGATGCCCACGGCCAGCGTGGCGCTGGCGACGATGACGGCGGGACAGAGGAGCACCACGACCAGCGCCGTCGCGGAATCGAGGGGACTGACGAGGACGGTCGCGATGGTCGCCACGAGGCCCAGCGGGAGCGTAACGAGGAGGGTGGCGAGGAGGTGCCCACGCACGAACTGTCGCCCGGTGATGCCGGTCATGATCGTAGCCGGAAGGGCCCGGCCCTGGTCGCCCAGGGGGTTCAGGACGAACAGGACCCCCGAACCCCAGGCGACGGCGATCAGGACGACGGCGGGAAGGGAGGCTGGCACGCCACCGGTCTCGATGACGTCAACGAGGATGGCACCGACGAACAGCAGCGGGTAGGCCACGTACACGAATTTCATCGGGGCGCGAATGGCGCGCCACCAGGCCACTCGGACGAGTGCCCCCATCGGTTTCCCGACGAGTGCAGGTATCACGACGGTGAGGATCCCCGACCGTTCGACGGGTACGGGAGGACCGACGCGCTCGGACGATGGTTCGACGGGAACCGACGGGTCCGAGAGCCAGTGGAACGCCGCCACCCGGCCACCGACGACCACCAGGGTGGGAACGAGGAGGGCCGCGAGACCGATCCAGCCGATCGCCAGCCCCGGGGACGGGTCCACGCCAGGCATTCCCAGCACCGACAGGTCGCCACCCCACCCGATCGGCGACGACCGCATCGCGGGCGCGAGCGACTCGAAGAGGAGCTCCAGCCTGTCGGTCGTGAGGAGCATGAAGTACGTCGCGATCAGGAGCAGCGACAGTGCGGCCTTGTGACGGACGACGAACCCGACTCGCGTGGCGAACTGCCGGAGGATGATCCCGACAGTGAATCCGATGACCACGGTGGACGCGATGACGACGGCGGCGGTGGCCGGCACGGTCAGGAGCGGTGAGAGCGTCCCGGCACCGACGGCGAACCCCACGCCGCTCGCCACTGCAAACGGCACCATCCAGATCGTGGCAAACGCCATCTCCGCGAGCAATATTCCGAGAACGACGTCGCGGACCGGAACCGTCGCGAGGAGGACTCTCGCCGTCGTGGGGTAGCCGCGGCCGCCGACGGTCCTGAAGGTCACGATCAGGAACGCGAAGGCCCAGACGAAGGCGACGATCGTCCGGAAGAGTTCCACGGTTTCGATCGACGCCAGGGACCTTCCCGCTGCCAGTTCCTGGCCGCCCAGGTACGCGACGTATCCGGCGAGCAAGCCGGGGACGCCGACGAGTCCGACGTACAGCAGGATTCGGATCCAGAACAGTCGGGTCGCGGTGTTCTTCCTGATTCCCCTGACGACGTCGATTCGGGCGATTCGTACGCCGTGTCGGATCGGCACGTTATCCCTCTCCTGGTGAATCGGTCGATTCGCCCGTCTTCGCCCCGGAGCCGTCGTTCCAGCCGTCGGCGTTTTCATCCCCGGTCACCGACAGGAACGCCGCTTCGAGCGATCGTTCATCGCCGCGCTGTCCCCGGCGTTCGAGCGACGCCGGATCGCCCTCGGCCACCAGTCGTCCGTCGTGAATGACGCCCACGATATCCGCGAGTTCGTCGGCGACCGAGAGCACGTGCGTCGAGAGGAAAATCGTGACGCCTCGATCGGCCAGTTCGACGATCACGTCTTCGATCGTTCGCGTCGCCCTGGGATCCAGGCCGGCGGTCGGTTCGTCGAGAACGAGCAGTTCGGGGTCGTGAAGCATTGACTGGACGAGTGCCAGTTTTTGACGCATCCCCTTCGAGTAGCTCTCGATCCGATCATCGGCCCGGGACGACAGACCGAAACGATCGAGCAACGTCGCGATCCGATCGTCCGCTTCGTGGGTCGGGATATCGCGGAGGTCGGCGACGTAGGTGAGCATTTCCCGTCCCGTCAGTTCCACGAACAGCGGCGATTCCTCCGGAAGATACCCGACGCGCCGGGCGATCGGGTTCCGGTTGGCGATATCGACGCCGAGAACGCGCGCCGATCCGGCCGTCGGTCGGGTCAGGGTCGTGAGCAGTCGCATGGTCGTGGTCTTGCCCGACCCGTTCGGTCCGAGAAACGCGTAGGCGACCCCGCGCGGAACGGTCAGATCGAGTCCCTCGACGGCGACCGTCTCGCCGTAGACTTTCCGGAGTCCGTCGGTTTCGATTGCAAGGGAATCGTCGGTGTCGCCCCTGCTACTGGCAATCGGGGTCTCGCTCCCGGAACCGGTTTCGCCGTCCGTTTCGGAGGGTCTGTCCATGGGATCCATCGCCCGTTATCGTCTTCGACTGGTCGCGATGAGTGCGATTCCGACGATCAGGACGGTGATCGCGATCGGGACCGTCGAGTCCCCGAAGGCGGTTCCCTCCCACGTGATCCCCGCCGCGACCAGCGCGAGGAGGAGGCCGAGCCAGTAGGTCCAGTGCCGGTTTGGACGATCCATCTCGATAGTGTATATGCGCTGATGGACCATAGCGCTGCAGCCCTCACGCGACCCCGAGGGTCGGATCCGTGGACACGTACGAGTACAGCAACAGTACCTGGATCGCGTTGAACAGGCCGTGGACGAGCGACGGCACGACGAGGTTGTCGGTCCGGGCGTAGACCCACCCGAAGACGAGCGACCCGCCGAAGATGACGACGATCGACGACGCGATCACGGTGGGATCGGGATGGTAGTACGAGGGAATGTGGACCAGCGCGAAGATAGCGCTCGTCACCACCACGGCGCCGCGTCGCGAGAAGGGCCCGTACAGGGACTTCTGGACGACGTGTCGAAAGAGGAGTTCCTCCGCCGGGGCGTTCACGAAGATCACCAGCGGGACGAGGACGAGCAGGAAGTTCGGATCGTCGTACCCGGGTTCGGTGATGGCGTTGGGCGTTGTTTCCAACTCGAGCAGGGCATACAGGATCCCCAGCGCGAGGACGACCCCGAAGATGGCGACGATTCCACCGGCGACGTACTTCAGATCGCGTCGGGAGGGCCACTCCAGGTCGAAGTACTCGAGGCCCTTGCCCGCGTACCGGAGGAAGCCGAACGCCGTCAGGAGGAACCCGA
>Ga0102925_1001585_pt1 | contig 12597 bp, 11 predicted proteins | sample SalPonR1_A_D1_MG_FD_78216 | JGI IMG/M metagenome (GOLD analysis project Ga0102925, IMG submission 78216) | Salt pond soil microbial communities from South San Francisco under conditions of wetland restoration - Salt Pond MetaG R1_A_D1_MG | ecosystem: Environmental > Aquatic > Marine > Intertidal...
CGAGCGACCGCGAGGCGATCCTCCTCGAAGCGGGCGAGATCCACGGACACTTCTGTCCGTACCTCGCGCTCGGCGTGATGGCGGGAGTCCACGCCCAACAGGAACTGGGCGTGGCCGGCGACGGGATGGAGGACGTCGTCGCCGTGATCGAGACGAACAGCTGTTTCGCCGACGGCGTGCAGGTCGCGACCGGGTGCACGTTCGGGAACAACGCGCTCGTCTACCGCGATTACGGCAAGACGGCCGTCACGCTCGTCGACCGCGAGGATCCCGAGAACGGCGTCCGGATCCACGTCAAGGAACGAGAGAATTTCATCGAGTCGGAGTACCCCGAAGCCTCGAAGCTGTTCGACAGGGTCGTGGCGGACCGCGAGGCGACGCCCGAGGACCGCGAGCGCTTCGGCGAGGTCTGGGCCGACGTGGCCTTCGACCTGATCGAACGGCCGATCTTCGAGTTGTGCGACGTCGAGACGGGCGTTCCCGTGGATCTGCCCGAGTACGCCCCCATCTTCGAGGACGCAACGTGTGCCGAGTGTGGCGAGCAGGTGATGGCCCCCAAGACCGTCGAACGGGACGGCCAAACGTTGTGCCGCGCCTGTGCGGACGCGCCGTACTACCAGCTCGACGGTCGCGGGCTCGACCGGATCGAATGACTGGGCCGTGCTGCCCTGACACACGAGGACCGAAACCGTATTCCTCCGTGCGGTCCGACGGTTCTATACGGACCAACAATGAAACTCTGTATTCCGAGTACGGGCGAGGGCGGCCTCGACGCGACGGTCTCGCCGCACTTCGGCCGTGCGCAGACCTACACGCTGTACGACACCGAGACGGAAACGGTCGACGTCGTCGCCAACGACGGACAACACCACGGTGGCGGCCGGCATCCGCCGGACATCATCGCGGACGCCGGAGCGGACGTCTTGCTCTGTGGGAACCTCGGTCGGAAGGCCGTCTCGCGGTTCGACGACCACGGGATCGACGTGTTTTGCGACGCCAGCGGTTCCGTTCGGGATGCGATCGAGGCGTGGGAGGCCGATGCCCTGGACCGGGCGTCAGCGGACACCGCCTGTAGCGGACATCACGGCGACGGTCACGGACATGGCCACGGTCACGATCACGCCCACGACTGAACTGCTCGGGGGTGCCTGCGAGAGTTCTTTCCGTAGAGCGTTCGACATCGGGTCTCAATCGTCCGCTCTCCTCCGGGTCAACAGCGGTTGTGAGGGCCGTTCACCGGCCCTTTGCACTCTTCGTAACGAATAGTGGGTTCGAAATCATCTCCGGCCGTCGTTGTGAAACGTAATCTAGCTACACGGTAAAAATTGCCACCCTCAAGTGTGAGTAAGGATTAGTAAACAGTTAACTGATTGCGCAATCCACCAAGCTCTATGGGAGACTTTGTAACAACTTGGGATTACTCCCGGAAAGAGTTGGAAACAATCTTGGAATTGGCTTCAGAATTGAAAAAGTCGTATTACCTCGACGAACAGCTCGACCTGTTCGATCGACAGACGCTGTTCATGCTGTTCTACAACCCGTCGTTGCGGACGCGCAACAGCTTCGAGGCGGGCATGACCCAACTCGGCGGGCACGCCCACTTCCTGGACGCCTCGACGTCGTATATTCCCGTACCAGGGGACACGACGCCGGTACTGGAAGGCGGTGAGTCGCGCGAACGCCTGAAGGACAGCGCACGAGTGCTGGACACCTACGGCGATATGATCGCCATCCGGGCGTTCGGCGACGCGGTGGACTGGGAGTACGGCAAGGGCCACGAGATGATGCGCGGGTTCGCCGAACACGCCGACAACCCGGTCATCAACATGGAGGACAACATGTTCCACCCGTGCCAGTCGATGGCTGACATGCTCACGCTGAAGGAGGAGTTCGGCCTTCGCCACCTCCAGGACAAGAAGGTCGTCCTGTCGTGGGCCCCGGCACCGAACCCGTGGAAGCCGGTGGGCGTGCCGCAGTCGTTCCTCCGGATGACCGAATTCGGGATGGACGTCACGGTGGCGACGCCGCCCGAGTTCGAGCTCGACGACGAGTACGTCGGCAAGGCCCGGGAGATGGCCGACGAACAGGGCTCGGAGTTCGTCCAGACCAACGACGTCGAGGAGGCCTACGAGGGCGCTGACGTCGTGTACGCGAAAAACTGGACCAGCCTCGACTACATCCCGCCCAACACCGACGAGCCGAAGATGGACAAAGTGAAAGAGATCCAGGAGCAGTACGTCGGCGAGTGGACCTGCGACGCCGAGTTGATGGATCGCACCGACGACGCCAACTACATGCACTGCCTGCCCGCCGACGTCGGCGAGGACCTCGAGGTCACCCCCGAAGTGATCGACAGCGACGGGAGCCTCACCATCGACCAGGCCGAGAACCGCATGCACGCCCAGAAGGGCATCATGGCCTACCTCGGGGGGAACCTTCCCTAGAGGTGGCCAGGCATGGCAGGAATCGAAACCATCCAGAACCCCATCGACCTGGCCGTCATCGTCCTGTACCTCATCGGCATGCTGGGTATCGGCTGGTACGGCTACCGGAAGACGAAGGGCGTCCTCGAGGAGTTCCTCGTCGCCGGTCGAGACATCCCGATGTGGATGTACATCCCCGTCATGTCGACGGTCGTCCTCGGCGGTGCGTCGACGATCGGTGGCGGTGGCCTCGGCTACGAACACGGCCTTTCCGGTGCCTGGCTCGTCATCATGCTGGGCCTGGGCCTGATCGGGCTCGGGTTTCTCATTTCGACGAAACTCGTCAACCTCCGGGCGTACTCGCTGGGCGAAGTGCTAACCAGGCGGTACGACAGGAAGTCCGGAACCATTGGAGCCCTGGTGACGGCGCTGTATGCCCTGACTATCTCGATCACGCAAGTCATTGCGATTGGGAAGGTACTCCAGTCCCTACTCGGATACGACCAGTCGACGATGATCGTCGTCGCTGGTATCATCGTGGTGGCCTATACGTTCCTCGGTGGGATGGTCTCCGTCACCATCACCGACTTCGTCCAGTGGATCATCATGACGGTCGGTATCTTCGTCCTCGCGATTCCGCTCGGACTGATGGAGGTCGGTGGATTGTCGGCCGTTCAGGCGGAACTCGACCCGTCGTACTTCAACCCTACCGCGATCGGTCTGGAAACCATCGGCGGGTTCTTCCTCCTGTACGTGCTCGGGATCATGATCGGCCAGGACATCTGGCAACGCACGTGGACGGCCGATAGCCCCGAAACGGGGAAGAAAGGGAACATCATCGCCGGGTCCTACTGTGTCGTCTACGGCGTCGCGACGGCGTTCCTGGGAATGCTCGCGATCATGGTCGTCGGCCCCGGGATGTCGGATCCCGAACTCGCGCTGCCGGAGATGATTCTGCAGGTCGTCCCGGTGGGATTCGCCGGCCTCATACTCGCCGGGTTCATTTCGGCGATGATGTCGACGGCCGACGCGACGCTGCTGGCGTCCAGCACCTTGCTGACGAACGACATCTACCGCGAGTTCGTCGAACCGGATGCGTCGGAACGGCGACAGACCCGGGTTTCGCGAGGGATCCTGCTCGGACTCGGCCTGATCGCGATCATCATTGCCGTCGAGATCGGTGGTGTCGTCGAAGCGTTGACCCTGGCCTACGACATCCTGTCGGGTGCCATCTTCGTCCCCATCTTCGGGGCGTTCTTCTGGAAGCGCGCGACGTGGCAGGGTGCGTTCACCTCGATCATCGTGAGTACCATCGTCATCTTCGCCTCGATCTGGTACTACGGGCTGTTCGCGAACATGCCGATCATCCTCGGACTGATCGCCAGTTTCGTCGTGTTCGTCGCGGTGAGTCTCGTCACCGAACCCAACGAGGAAAAACTCGATCAGTGGACGAGCGACCTCGAAACACCGCCGGAAGTCTAATCCTCCGTCGGCCCTGCATCGCCATTCGGTTACGCGGTCATTCGGAAACCAACCATGTCAGAGAAACTTGACGAAATCAGCGAACTGGAACACGCGGTGTACGACGACTTCGCCGCGCGCGAAGTCGACGAGTATTGGGACGGCGAACGCTTCGGCGTCACGTCCAACTACGGCGACCTGAAACGGGTTCTGTTGCACGAACCCGGCGAGGAACTGAACGCCGTCACGGCCGAGGAGGGGCGCTGGCTGTGGGACGGTACGCCCGACGTCGAACAGGCGAAAGCGGACTTCCGGGAATTCCGCGAGACGCTCGAAAACGAGGGCGTCGAGACGCACCTGCTCGGTGATGCCTACGAAGGGAAAGCCAAGCAGTACTTCATGCGCGACCAGAGCATCGTCACGCCGGCCGGCGCCATCGTCGGTCGCATGGCTCTCGAACAGCGCAAGGGCGAGGAGCGCCCGGTCATGCAGCGACTGGTCGAACTCGGCATCCCCATCATCTCGATGGTTCACGGCACCGGGACCTTCGAGGGTGGGAATTTCTTCTGGATCGACGAGACGACGGCCATCGTCGGCGAAGGCGTCCGGACGAACTTCGAGGGGATCGATCAGGTACGGCAGACGCTCGAAAAACAGAGCGTGGAGGTGCTCGAAGCCTCGGTTCCGTCGTACCTGAACACGGTTGCCGGGTACGTCCACCTCGACGTCTCGCTGAACATCCTCGACGATGACCTTGCCGTCGTGTACCCGGAGGGGCTTCCCTACTGGGTGCTCGAGTACCTCGCAGAACGGGACTTCGAACTGGTCGAGATCTCCCGCGAGGAACAGAAACACATGGGCACCAACATGCTGCCCCTCGAACCACGGAAGGTCGTCGCCGCGTCCGGCAACCAGGAGACGAAAGCGCTGCTGGAGGACCACGGCGTCGAGATCATCGAGGTGGAGATGGACGAACTGATCAAGGGTGGCGGCGGCCCCCGGTGTTCCACGCTCGAACTCCTGCGGGAATAACTTCGACCCGAACGCTCCGTCATCCGGGGACGACGCGGTATCGTCCATCCAGTCCAGTGGGACAGGATCCGGATGGTCCGCCACGAAAAACAGGTAGAGTTGAATAGGATCCAATATTCCTGTGGCCGGACGCGGGGTCCATCCGTGGAGGACAGGAATAATTGGATATAGGGCTGGTTTTCTACTAATTCTTGGATTAGTATATGAGTATTGGGATTATTTTTGGAAATAAGATGGAAAATAATCCAGTATATTAATATATCTATGGAAGCAACGTCTGGTCATGGCTGCGGGACCACCCATTCACGAGTTACACTTCAGGGAAGCACCGCTTGTTGAGACCGACCTGCCGGGACCGCGGAGTCAGGAACTGCTCGAGAAACAGCGCGAGTACGACAGCGGCGCTGTCGCGTACCCGAAGAACGTCCCGATCGCACTCGAAGAAGCGAGAGGGGCGACGTTGCGAGACCGCGACGGCAACACGTTCTTGGATTTCTTCGCGGGCATTGGCGTGATGAACGTCGGCCACTCGAACCCGTACGTCCTGGAGGCCGTCCAGGAGCAACTGGACAAATACGTTCACACGCTGGACTTCCCGACCGAGGCGCGGATCGAGTTGATCGAGAAACTCAACGAGATCGCCCCCGGCGACATGCCCGAGAACAGCAAGGTCGTGTTCGGCGGGCCGACCGGGAGCGACGCGATCGAGGCGACGATCAAACTCGCGAAGTACAACACCGGCGGCGACGGCTTGATCGCCTTCCGCGGCGCCTACCACGGCGGGAGCGCGGGCGCGCTCTCGCTCACCGCGGGCAAGGCCTACAAGAAAGACTACACGCCGATGCTGCCGGACGTCCAGCACCTGCCCTATCCCAATCCCGTCCAGCAGGGAATCTCCGAGGAGGAAGCCGTCGATCGGTCGATCGACGCCGTGCGAGATATGCTGGAGAATCCGTACGGCGGGCTGGCGAACCCGGCGGGGATCTGGGTCGAACCCATCCAGGGCGAGGGTGGCGTGGTCGTGCCGCCGGAGGACTTCCTGCCACGCCTGAAGGAGGTCGCCGAGGAGAACGATATCCCGCTGATCGTCGACGAGATCCAGGCCGGTTTCGGTCGAACCGGCCAGTGGTTCGCCAGCGACTGGGTGGACGTGACGCCGGACGTGATGCCGATGGCGAAGGCGATCGGCGGCTGTGGCCTCCCACTGTCGGCGACGATGTACCGTGACGAACTGGACACGTGGGGTCCGGGCGGACACATCGGCACCTACCGCGGGAACGTCCCGGCGATGATCGGCGGCGTTCGCGCCATCGAGTACATCCAGGAGCACGACCTGCTCGCGCACGCTCGCGAACTGGGCGAGTACATGCGCACGCGCTTCCGCGAGGTCGCCGAGGACACGCCACGGATCGTCGACGTTCGCGGCAAGGGTCTGTTCACCGGCGTCGAGTTCGCCGACGAGGACGGGAACCCGGACGGCGACGCCGTGAAGGCGGTCCGACATGCATGCATGGAGGACGGGGTCCTGGTCTGGAAGGCCGGGCCGCACGGGCAGGTCCTCCGACTGCTCCCGCCGCTCGTGATGACCCGTGACCAGGCCGAGATCGGCATGGACGTGATCGTCGAAGCCATCGAGGAGTCGATCTGAATCACCATGAAAACGACCGTCATTGCCCTGGGCGGGAACGCCCTCCTGCCGCCCGACGCCGAGGGGTTTGCCGCGCAGCGCCGGACCATTCGCGAGTCGGTCGCCCAACTCGCCCGACTCGACGAGGAACGCACCCTCGTGCTGACCCACGGCAACGGGCCGCAGGTGGGCAACCTCATGCTCGAACAGGAGTCCCTCGACGCGGCCGACCGCCGGCCGCTGGACGTGCTCGGGGCCGAATCGCAAGCCCAGATCGGCTACCAGCTCGAACAGGAATGGCGATCGCAAACCGGCGATCCCGCGGTGACGACGGTCACCCAGACGATCGTCGACCCCGACGATCCGGCCTTCGACGACCCGACCAAACCGGTCGGGCCGTACTATTCCGAAGCCGAAGCCGAGGCAAAGGACTTCGAGACGCGTGAAGTCACCACGGCCGACGGTGACGTCGCCTATCGACGAGTCGTTCCGTCGCCCGAGCCCATCGAAATCGTCGAGGGCGAGTACATCGAAACGCTGGTCGAGGCGGGCGCGACGGTCATCAGCGTCGGCGGTGGCGGCGTTCCGGTCGTTCCCTCCGAGGGCGGCCTCGAAGGCGTCGAGGGCGTCATCGACAAGGACCGCGCCACGCAGGTCCTCGCCACCGAGATCGATGCGGACGAGTTCGTCATGCTGACCGATGTCCCGCACGCGTCCCTGGACTTCGGGACCGAGGACCAGCGACCGTTGCGCGAGGTGGACGTCGCCACGCTCGAGGAGCACCTCGACGCCGGACAGTTCGGCGTCGGGAGCATGCGACCCAAGGTCGAGGCCGCCATCGAGTTCGTCGAACGTGGCGGGGACGCGTCCGTCATCACGACGCCGGACCGAGTTCATGAGGCCCTCCGGGGCGAGGCTGGAACCATCGTCGGTTCGACCCCAGGGGTCAAGATGCCGGAGGTCCCACAGGGAGAGTGATCGAGATGCTTCACGCCAGAGGGACACTGCTCTCGATCGATCTGGACGATCGATCGACGGCCACGGAATCGATCGACGACGTGCTCGAGTCGTTCGTCGGCGGCCGCGGCGTCGGGACGAAACTGGCGCACGACCGGATTCCCTTCGACGTCGATCCGCTGAGCGGAGCCAACCGCCTCGTCTTCACCACGGGCCCGATGCAGCAGTCCAACATGAGTTTCACGGGCCGGATGAACTGCACGGGCGTCTCCCCGCTCACGGGCGGGCTCCTGTCGTCGAACGCGGGCGGGTACATGTCTCGTCCGTTTTCGGACACGGGTCACGCGGCCATCGAAATCACCGGTGCGAGCGACGACCTCGTCGCCGTTCACGTCACCGACGAGGGCGTCGAGTTCGAGGACGTGTCCGACCTCGCCGGGGCGGACGTCCCGGAGACGGTCGAGTACGTCGAAGAGACCCGAGATCTGGACGCCTCGCACGTCGCGGCGATCGGTCCGGCGGGCGAGAACGAGGTCCGCTTCGCGGCGATCATGACCAGCGAGAGTCGCGCGTTTGGGCGCGGCGGGCTGGGCGCCGTGTTCGGGGCAAAGAACCTCAAGGCGATCACGTTCGACGGCGACAGCGCCCCAGAGATCGACATTCCGGACGTGACGGGCGAGATCCATCGCGAGGCGGCGACCAGCGACAGCATCATGAAACGCCAGGGGACCACCGCGACGGTCGACCTCGCGAACGAGGTCGACGCGCTCCCCACCTACTACTTCGCCGACCAGTCGTTCGAGGGTGCCGAAGGCATCAACGGCGACGCGGTCGAGGCCAAGAAGTACCGGAAGGGCACCTGTTCGCAGTGCGCGTTCGCGTGCAAACTCCCGACACGCGACGAGGAGTCGGGGCTCGAGACGGAAGGCCCGGAGTACGAGACGACGATGTCCTTCGGGAGCAACGCGGGCGTCGACGACATCGTGGCGGTGATGAAATCGAACGACCTGTGTGACGAGTACGGCCTGGACACGATCAGCGCGGGCGATGTCGTGTCTGCGTACCTTGCCAGCGAGGACGAGTTCGGCAACGTCGCGTTGATTCACGACCTCGTCGAGAAGATCGCCCACCGCGAGGGGGTCGGCGATACGCTCGCGGAGGGGATCGATCGAATTCACGATGACCTGGGCGTGGAAAACTGGTCGGTGAAGGGCCTGGAGTTCCCCGCCCACGACGGCCGGGCGCTCAACGGCATGGGCCTGGGGTTCGCCACCTCGAACCGCGGGGCCGACCATCTCTACTCGACGTTCTACGAGCGCGAGTACCCGCTGGTCGGCGAGGAGAAGGCGTTCCCGCCGGAGGGACTCGACGGCAAGCCCGCGGCACTGGTCGAGAAGGAGAACACCAACGCCGTCCTCGACAGCGGGGTGATCTGCCGGTTCTCGCGGGACTTCGTCGACGAGGAGCGCCTCTCGACCCTGTTCGATACGGACTGGCCGCACCTGCTCGACGTCGGGGGTCGGATCGTCGACCTGGAGCGTCACTTCAACAACCGCCGGGGGTTCGACCGCGAGGAGGATCGACTGCCCTACGATCTTCCCGGGTTCGAGGCCGCGCTGGACGAGTACTACGAGAACCGGGGATGGACGTCCGCCGGAATCGTCCCCGACGAACAGGTGTCATAGCGCTGATATCGGCGTTCTACTCGTCGCTCCGCGCCGACGTCGCACGCCGAAAGGCGATTCGAAGTGGCATGTCCAACGGGTTCCCGATCGTCTAGACTGTACCCGCTGACGGAACGTCGTCCGATGGTTCGATCGCCCGTACGAGATTCGAGTAGATGCGACGACTCGCCTCGATAGCGACGTCCCCGTCGTAACCGACGCTTCGAGCCATCGAATCAGTGAATTCGGGATGAAATTGAACCCCGTGGACGGGGCGATCATCGAGGGTAAAGGCCTGGATCCCGGTTTCGTTTCGTGCCAGACTGGTCGCGACGGGTGGCAATTCGGCGACGTGGTCGTGGTGGTACACGAACGAGTCGAAGGTATCGGGCAGGTTACTGAACAGTGGATCGGACCGCCCCGCGGCGGTTCGTTCGATCCGGGAAACCGTCACCCGCTGCTCCGACAGGGACGTGACCCGTCCACCGAACAGGTCGGCGAGGAACTGGTGGCCGAAGCAAACCCCGAGGGTCGGCGTTCCGGAACGAATGGCCCGTTTCAAGTACTCGGCGAGCGGATCGAACCAGGGTTCGGGATCGCCGATCCGGGCGGCAGACCCGGTAACGATAATCAGGTCGAAGTCGATATGGTCGGGGAGTTCCCCGTCGTGTGGTTCGAACCGCGTCGCGGAGGGCGTCGGGCTTGCGGACCGGTCCAAAATCCGTTGGATGGCACTCGGGTAGTCGCGGTCGGTCGGTGGCGCGAGATAGGCAACCGATGGCGCGGCCTCGGTTCGAGAAAGCAGTTGACGATTGTCCAAATTTTACCCCTCGAATGGGCTATTAGGGCCACATTGTAAAATAATCTTCCCTCTATGGCCCATATGTCCACGATTGTCGTCTTCTGGCGGCTGTTTCAGGGCCCCATATCGACAATGCCGCCGGCGTGTGGGATATCAGGCGAAATCGCGTGTAATACCGAACGATTCGGAAATTTTCCCCCGACGTTCGAGGGTGATTCGACGACTCCGACTGCCCCACCGGCCGCCGTAGGAATCACACCGTTCCGACCACGACGGCAGCGAAGACGCCGAACAGGACCACCGTCGCCACGAACAGGGCGTAGTCGGCCCGCCCGTAACCGAGTTCGATCAGCGACGTCCGGGCGTCGCTCCGTTCGAAGTCCCTGACTGTGAGGGCGTCGGACAGTTCGTACCCGTACTGGACGATCGACGCCAGGAACGGGACGAGCATCGGCAATCGCGCGCGGGCCCTGGCGATCGGGCCCCCCGAAAGCTCCAGCCCGCGGGCGCGCTGGGCGTCCTCGATGTTCCGGAACCGGGCGCGCATCTCCGGGACGAGTCGCAACGTCAGGGACCCGACGAACGCCAGTCGCCAGGGCACGCCGACGAGCGTGAGGCCGCGTTCGAACTCGGTCGCGTCGGTCGTCAGGCCGAACCAGGCGGCGACCGACGCCAGCACCAGGAGACGGAGTGCGATCAGGACCGAGGTCAGGATTCCATCCACGGTGACCGTCACCTGGAGCGGACCGAGCGGGAGAGCGGCCAGCACCTCGCCCCCGCCGTAGAACACCGAGTTGAGCGTCAGGATGAGCGGGATCAGGTACTTGAACGGCGAGAGTGCGCCGATCCACCGGCGGAGACTCAGATCCTCCCCCGCGAGGACGACGGCGACGATCAGGGCCCCGAGAGCGAGAAGACCCACGATCCGGTGAGCCACGGCACCCAGCAGGAACACGGGGACGACGAACGCCAACTTCGAGCGCGGGTCGAGTTCGCGATGGGAGAACCGCATCAGTCGACCTCCGGTTCGACGTCCAGTTCGGCCGCCGCTTCGATCGACGCCGGGACGGGATCCAGCCCCCGTCGATCGGCCCACTCGACGATGCCCGGCGCACGGATCCCGGCCCCTGCCAGGAATTCGAGGTCGCCGAGCACCTCGCGCGGCGGTCCGGTCCGTGCGATCGACCCATCTTGGACGACGGAGACGGTGTCGGCGAACTCGAAGGCGAAGTCGGCGTCGTGGGTCGACAGGAGGACGGTCCGGTCCAGGTCCGACAGGACCGACCCGAGGTGCGCCTCGGCGTGGCGGTGGAGGTGGGTCGTCGGTTCGTCCAGGGCGAGGACGGCCGGATCGCCGGCCAGCACCGACGCGATCGACACCATTCGCTGCTCGCCACCGGACAGGGACAGCGGCATCCGGTCGTGGAGGTGGTCGACGTCCATCGCGTCCAGCGCGGCCTCGACCCGCTCGGTGACGGCAAGCCCGCGGTTCGACGGGAAGAACGCCACCTCCTTCTCGACGGTTTCGGCGAAAAAGCCGTTCTTGGGATTCTCGGGTGCAAAGCCGACGACGGGTTCCCCGTCGGCAGGGGTGCCCCCATCGACTTCGATCCGGCCGGCGTCGGGGTCGCGGAGCCCGGCGATCAGCCTGAGGAGCGTCGTCTTGCCCGCGCCGTTGCCACCCATGAGCGCGTGAATTTCGCCGGCGGCCACTTCGAGCGACGCGCCGGCCAGCGCCTCCCGGTCGGCGTCGGGGTAGGCGTAATGGACGTCGGTCGCCCGGACCCGCGTTCCGTCAGTCATCGGTCCCGATCGGCACCTCCCTGCCGCGAGCGCCGCGTTCGAGCGCCAGTTCGGTCGGGAACGGGAGTTTGACGCCGGTCTCGCGCAACGCGGGGGCGAGCGATCGCGGATCGCCCCGGTCGCTCACCCGTCCGTCGTCGAGGAGGACGACCCGGTCGCCCCGGCCCAGGAGGTCCCGCAGGTCGTGTTCGGCGATCACGACGCTCGTTCCGCGCGACCTGAGGTGATCGATCGCATCCAGCACCAGGCCGGCGTTGTAGCCGTCCAGGGGCGCGAGCGGTTCGTCGAGAACCAGCAGTTCGGGATCGGTGACGAGGACGCCGAGAATGGCGACGAGCGTGGTCTCGCCGCGGGAGAGTTCGTCCACGTTCCGGTCCAGTAACTCGCTCGCGTCCAGCCTGGCCGCGTGGCGTTCGATCGCGTTTTCCATCGCCTCGCGGTCCACGCCCCGGTTTTCCAGGCCGAAGGCGACGTCATGGCGCACGTTTCGTCTGACGAGTTGTACTTCCGGGTGCTGGAAGACGAGGCCCACCTCGCCGTCGCGTCGAATCGATCCCTCGATCTCGAGGTTCTCGCGTCGCCGAAGGACGCCGGTCAGCGCCTTGGCCAGCAGGCTCTTGCCGGCTCCCGGCCCGCCACACAGGAGGACCGTCTCGTCCTCGTGGACGGCGAGGTCCACTTCGTCGAGAAGGCGGGTGCCGTCGGCCGTCCGCACCGACAGCGAGTCGGCCTCGAGAACGGGCATCACTTCAGCTGTGGGATGCGGGACTCCACGGCTTTCGACAGGGGCAAGGCGACGACGAGTCCGACGACGGCCTGCAGGACGTC
>Ga0102925_1001587_pt1 | contig 12595 bp, 9 predicted proteins | sample SalPonR1_A_D1_MG_FD_78216 | JGI IMG/M metagenome (GOLD analysis project Ga0102925, IMG submission 78216) | Salt pond soil microbial communities from South San Francisco under conditions of wetland restoration - Salt Pond MetaG R1_A_D1_MG | ecosystem: Environmental > Aquatic > Marine > Intertidal...
GTGGCCAGCATCAGGAAACCCGGTATGGTAAATAGTATAAGTATGCTGTTAATGGATGTCAGTGATATTGACAGGGCAACATTCCCCTTCAACAGGTATGTTATCAGGTTTGATGTTGCACCTCCCGGGCAAATCGATATCAATACAATACCTATCTTGATGGCAGAGGGAAGATCACTGAGGTATGCAATTGTAAATGCAATGCCGGGGAGTAATATCATCTGGCAGCATAAGCCTGTTATGAGTGCCCTTGGCTCTGAGAATATCAGCCTGAAGTCTTCAAAGTGCAATGATAAACCCAGGTTGATCATTATCAGACCAAGCGTTACGGGCAAAATATACTGCGAAAATAAACTGGCTTCCATTCTTCTTAATTACTATTATAAAGGTTCAAAGATAATAGTATTTGGAACAATGGAATAATGGAACAATGGATTATTGGATTAATGAGTCCGCTCCGAAAAGTCTCGCCCGGAGGGTGAGAATAATAATAGCCACTCATTATTGGAATTCTTAAATCTTAATTCGTTAATCGATATTCTTAAATTCCAAAAGCCTCTCCTATTTGCTGTTCGCTAAGAATTCCTTCTTCCTCAACAACCTGCAGTATTGTTTTCTCCTGCCTGTAAGCCAGTTTAGCAACTTCAGAGGCCCTGTCATATCCTATATAGGGTATAAGCTTCACAGCCATATCGAGGCTGTTCTCAACATTAGAGCTGCATTTTTCTATGTTGGCAGTGATTCCGTCAATGCACTTTTCTGCAAATACCACGGAAACACTAGAAAGGATTTCCACCGACTGGATGAGGTTAAAGGCAATTACCGGGAGCATAGTATTAAGTTCAAAATTGCCACCTTTTGCTGCGGCTGTCACTGTAGCATCATTCCCTGTAATCTGTGCCGCTACCTGCAGGACAGCCTCGGGCACCACCGGGTTTACCTTCCCGGGCATTATTGATGATCCCGGCTGCAGGACAGGCAGGTTGATCTCGCCCAGGCCGGCGCGGGGACCTGAAGCCAGCCATCTTATGTCATTTGCGATCTTTGCCAGGCTGACTGCTATTGTATTTAATACCCCGCTTACAGCAACCGAAATATCCTGTGACGCCTGTGATGAGAAATGATTATCTGTTTCCCTGAAACTTATCCCTGTTTCTTCGGCAAGTAAAGCGCTAAGTTTTGCAGCAAAATCCGGGTGAGTATTTATTCCTGTTCCAATGGCCGTTCCTCCTATGCTTAACTCAAGTAAATATTTTTTTACAGCAGAGAGTAATTCAAGGTCTTTGTTTACCTGCCCGGCATAGCCTGAAAATTCCTGCCCCAGGGTCATTTCAACAGCATCCTGCAGATGAGTACGACCAAGTTTCTTAACATCAGTAAATTCACGGCTCTTTGCAGAAAGGCTGTCTGACAATTTTTTAAGTGCAGGCTCAAGCTTGTCTTCTATTAGCTTAAACACCGAAATATTTATGGCGGAGGGAATAACATCATTACTCGATTGCCCAAGGTTAACATGGTCGTTGGGATGCACTTTTTCTGATGATCCTTCTTTCTTGCCCAGCATGCGATTTGCCCCTGCAGCTAATACTTCATTAATGTTCATATTTGTTGATGTACCCGAACCCGTCTGGAACACATCAACAACAAACTGGTCGTTATGCTTACCTTTAATTATTTCACCGGCTGCTTCGGATATTGCTTTTGAAAATTCAGTTTCGATCAGACCCAGTTCACCGTTAACAATTGCAGCATATCTCTTTATAAGGGCAAGTGCTTCAATAAAAGGGAACTGCAGTTTCAGATCGCTTATTCTGAAATTCTCAACTGCACGCTGGGTCTGGGCGCCATACATAGCATCAGCAGGCACTTTTATTTCACCCAGGGCATCCTTTTCGCTACGGGTTTTCATAATAATCTTTTAATTAAATTACAATGCTCCGGTGATTATGTTCAGACCCTCCAGCCATTTGGCATATTTTTCCCTGTAAATTTTTACCGAAGCGGGATCCGGTACTGATTTATCCAATACTTTCAGACCTGCAGGCAACCCGGAAATATCACTATAAACACCCGCACCAAAGCCTGCGCCCAGAGCAGCTCCTTTTGCTCCATCAGTGTCATATAGCCTTATTTCTGAACCTGTAACATCTGCAAGCAAGGATCTGAAGAGAGGACTTAAAAAGAGGTTAGCATTCCCTGCATTTATTGTATTTGCTTCTATTCCCATATCTTTCATTACCTGTAAGCCGTAATTCATAGCATAAACGATGCCTTCCTGGGCGGCCCTGAACATATGTGACCTGTTATGAATATTAAAATCAAGATTGCTTATCCGGGCACCGGTATTCATGTTATCAAGTATTCTCTCTGCCCCGTTACCGAAGGGATATATTTGCAGGCCATTGCTGCCCGGGTCGATTTTCCCGGCAAGCTCATTCATTTCATCATAGCTCATATCCCTGCCAAAATTAGATCTCAGCCATGAATAAAGGATACCTGTTCCGTTTACACACAGTAATGTACCAAGCACAGGTTTTTCAATACTGTAATTAACATGAGCAAAAGTGTTCACCCGTGTCCGGTCATCGGGCTTCACAGAATCGCTTACCCCGTATATAACTCCTGAAGTTCCGGCTGTAGCAGCAGCCTGTCCGGGGTTTAAGACATTAAGTGAAAAAGCATTATTAGGCTGATCACCCGCCCTGTAAGCAATAATTGTTTTTTCACTCAGCCCAAGGTCCACGGCCACATCCTTCGGGATATTTCCCTGGTTTGAGAAAACAGGTACAATCCCCGGTATCATATCTCCCGGTATCCCGTAATAATCCATTACGGATCCGGCAGGTTTACCACTGGCAAAATCCCACAATACAGCTTCTGAGAGCCCGGTAATTGTTGTTTTGATATTGCCGGTAAGCCTCATTGCCAGAAAATCGCCCGGAAGCATTATATAACGTATCTTCTCATATATCCCCGGTTCATTATCTTTCACCCACTTGAGTTTGGACGCGGTAAAATTACCCGGACTGTTATATAGTTGTTTGAGACATTTTTTTTTACCAATTTCCTCAAAGGCCATATTACCTGTAGCCACTGCCCGGCTATCGCACCAGATAATAGACGGTCTCAGTACTTTCAAGTCTTTATCAACCAATACCAGTCCATGCATCTGGTATGCAATCCCTGCAGCTATTATATCATCCTTGTTGACCCCGGTCTTTTTCATCAATAAGCGGAGAGCCATTTTGAGATGATAATACCAGGTATCAGGATCCTGCTCGGCAAAGCCCTGTTCGGGTGACATTATCTTCATTTCTCTCTCAGGATGTGATGAAGATGCGATAACTTTCCCCTTAGAGCTGTCAATCAAACTCGTTTTAACGGAAGAGCTGCCAAGATCAATTCCGAGTAAATACATACTGTACTATTAGTTATTTTCTACCGAAAATACTAAAATTAATTCAAGACGTCGATAAACGGTGACTATAAACCCCTACCTTGTCTTTATCACCGGGAATTCGGATATCCTGAGTGCTGTGCAGCCATAAGGAATCAATTCTATATCTTCCTTCTCAATATTTTCCAGTTCACCTGAAAGATTACGTACAGGCAATCTTGCTGCTGAATTCTTATCCATGGTCCAGTATGGCAGGCGTCCTCCTTTTGTTTTTAGTGTTACGGGTGCATTATCAAGGTTCCAGGGCATATCCGGTACATCATCACTCTCATCCACTGTAATTTCATCAAGGCTTCCCTTATACTCATAAAGTGCATAATTCCACGGGCTTTCAGGTAATACCTCGAAGAAGCTATGAGGCCACTCCTCTGTTTCTTTCTCAACCCACTTTTCTTCTATCCTGAGACCATATACAAGTGGGCCTCTTTCTATTCCCCTTGAATCATCAGCCCATTCAGAAACCCTTATATCCATCGGGAAAGTCATTTCAACCCTGTCTCCTTCAGTCCACTCCCTGTCAACAACAACAATGCTGTCCTGATCTGAAATTTCCACAGCCTCTCCATTTACAGTTACTACAGGCTCATTACACCAACCCGGGATTCTCAGGTGCAGAGGAAAAGTTACCTTTTCCTTGCTTTTGTATGTAATCTTTATCTTATCCCTGAAAGGGTAATCTGTTTCTTCAACAAGCCTAACCTCCTTACCATCTGCCACTACAGCATCTACTTCAGACGGTCCGTAAACAAGAGCAGCGAGACCGTTATCGGCAGTGGCATACCACAGGTTCTGGATAAACTTGGGCCATCCCTGGTGCATGTTAGCTGTACAACATGGGTATCCTGTCAGGACACCATAAGCTATCCTTGCATTTCTGTCATTGAAGAAATTACGTTTTACGTCTGTTACAAGTACCTGGTTAGCCTGCTGAAAATACTGTCTGCGCGTATAATCATCATTATGTTGTGCCGGAATCACGTTATAAGCAACTTTCTCCAGGTAATCTGCATAATAAGTATCTCCGGTAACCGGTAAAATATTCTCAAAAGAATACATCATCTCAATAGCAGAGCACAGTTCAGAACCCTGTGTGGGATCATTACCATGCAAGCGTTCGTCGCCGCCATACATTCCATTTACAAAGCCATGTACTTCTTTTAAAGAATTCAGTCCTTTCTTTACCGCTTCAAGGTACTTTTCCTCAGGATGCTGCTGGTAATAAACAACCGGTTGTTTAAGTCCCTGTGCTACATTAACGCAATGCAGACCAGGAAGCGGACTCAGGGTCCTGATATCATTTCCCGAATATACCTCCGTCCAGTTATAAGTCTGCTCAAATAATACTTCAGCCAGGTCAAGCAGAAACTGATCACCAGTGATATTATAGAGCCAGTAAACTACAGCCATATTATCTCCTCCACGCCTGTTAGCCCAGAACGTCCAGTTATCCAACGGATACTCATCCAGGTTGTCCAGCTGGTACCTGAAATAACGGGTCATCAGTTCTATTACGCGTTCATCATTTGTTGCTGTATAATACTGCTGTAAAACCTTCAGCATAACCATCTTCGGCCACCAGTCCTCACGATTAGCCTGCTGGGTACCTTCAATTACTTCGTAGTCATCAGGAAGGGGTTTGGGTCCGAAATACCCATCTTCCCTTTGATTTGCAATACTCCATTCTATCCACTCCTGTGCTTTGGCTTTCAGTTGTTCGTCATCAAGGATATATGCAAGAGGAACAAGACCGTCAATCCAGTAAGGACCTCTCTCCCAGCCATCGCCTGTACCTCCAAGCCATCCGTTATTTGGTCCGCATACCACCTCGTATATTGAATCAAGGTGACCTGTAAGACCGTCACGCTGGAGTTCCAGCATCTTCAGCAGGTGGCCATGTGGCTTTATTGTGCCCAGGGGCAGTGCCGTATAAGGCTGGGCCGCAAGGGGAGCCTGGTTATTAATGTAGTGATCATTTCGTTTTTCCACTACGCGATTGCAGCTTGCAAAAAGGAACAGCATGGTTAATGTTAAGAATAGGTTTCTCATAATATTCAAAGTTTTATATTCAATTTCTGTTAAAAGTATGTATTAATAGTTATTGATCAAATATTCAAAAATAACCGGAACACCTGATGGATATTATTTATGTTTTAATAGTTTTAAATTTTCCCAGGATCTTTTCTGCAGCTTCAGTATATGCCCTGTGAGCACCTGCATTTTTTATTTCTTTACCTGAATTCTCATTCATGCCTCCCGGTGTAGCGGCATGATCTGACAATATTCCAAAGTCCGTTTCAGAACTCACCCCTGCTGCATATGAAAGAGACATAAACATATCAGCAATATAATTATCAGCAATTTCCTTTTCAACTCCATTATTTACAGACCAATCGCTCAGGGATGACAGAAGATCATAAAAAGGTGTGATCAAGCCTGTAAGGGTCCATAGCACATGCAACTGATCCTCATCATCATATGATGATCACTGAACTCAAGTTCATCAATTACTCTTTCGTACACATCCGGCTTTAATGCTATAAAAATAATTTCTGATTTGTTTACAACTTCCTGGTTCGACTGCAATCTGGTAACCTCAGGATATTTAGCAGCCAGTGCTCTGGCTCTCTCTTTGTTCCTGGGAGAAAGGTTGATTATGTTATCTCCCTGTTTGCTTTTGCATATTGCTTCAGTTACGGCACTGCTTATTTTTCCGGTACCAATAAATCCTATCCTCATAATCTAGTTTTTCTTGTATTCAGGGTTTAACTCTGCAGGGACCGGGGCAGCAGTCTCCATTCTCCATGTTTCAAGAATATTCAGGAGCTCAATCCTTTTGTCCCTTTCTTTTTCTGCAAGATTGTTCTTCTCAGCCGGATCATTCTCCAGGTTATACAATTCAATATCGCCATCTTCATAATACTCAATTAATTTCCAATCTCCGCATAATACAGCTGAGCCGGGTCTTGTTCTGAACAACGAGTCCTGTGTTTGCTCATTACCCCCTTCAAGATATATTGGGAAATGCCAGAACAAGGTTCTTTCTCCCTGCACTTCTGAACCTTTTATTAATGACACCAGGCTCCTGCCATCCAGTACTTTACCCGGACGACCTTCAATACCAGCCACATCAATAATTGTAGGATAAAAATCAATATTTGAAACCGGGACATCATTTTGCGATCCCTTTTCCACTTTTCCTTCCCAGTATACAAACATGGGTTCTCTTATACCTCCTTCATAATATGAACCTTTGCCGGCTCTAAGGGGCCACTGCCGTGTAATGCGGTATACACCTCCGTTGTCTGAGGTAAAAAGGATGAATGTATTTCCAATCTTATTTGTGGATTCAAGTACCTCTACCAGCCTTCCAACCTGTCTGTCAAGATTTTCAACCATGGTGGCATACTTCACATTATTCTGCCCTTTCCACTCCTTCTTATTTTCATACTTTGGGATAAGTTCGCTTACGGGATGCAAGGGTGTATGAACTGCATATGGTGAATAATAAATAAAAAAGGGCTTATCTTTATCAACACTCTCCACAAATTCGATAAGCTTATCCATCACCAGGTTAGTCAGATAATAGTTGTCTGAAGGAGCTTCCAAAGGAACATTCTTGTAGCGTGGATAATAGGAGCCCGGGTTACCGGCATGGCAACCACCAATATTAATATCAAAGCCCTGGGTCAATGGATCCTTACCGAGGTGCCATTTACCGGCATGACAGCTTACATAACCCGCATCATGCAAAGCCTCTGCAATTGTGTAACAACTGTCAGCCAGTAAGGTGTTATTCCGAACAGGTATAAGTTTCCTGTCGCTGCTTCTTCCTCTCTCCGAGCTGTTAACAGTATATATCCCATGCCTCGGGGTATATTGTCCGCTCATCATGCAGGCCCTGCTTGGTGCACAGTTAGAAGCTGTAGAATAGGCCCTTGTGAAAATCATACCTCCCTGTGCCAGTTCGTCAAGAACCGGTGTTTCATAAAACTCCGATCCCATAAATCCAACATCTTTCCACCCCATGTCATCAACATTTATTAGCAGAATATTGGGTCTTGTATTATTTCGATCCATATTACTACATGCAACAACAAAGACAAAAATGATGAAATGGAAATATTTAAATGTACCTGTCATTGATCAGTTCTTTTTGTACGGAGTATCATCACGCATTCTTCATACTCATTTTAGATCACGCCACAAGTTATGAAGATCGGGGTAAATTCCGGAAAATCTTTGATCGAATGTTTAAAAAAGTTATAAGTATGTTTAGAAGCTGAGGCGAAGGCGAAGGAAAAAAGACAAAAGACAAAAGACAAAAGGCAAAAGGAAAAAGTAAAAAGGAAAAAGTAAAAGCTACTACCTGCCATGCATCATCCCACTTGTATCTTCCGTACTTGAATCTTGTATCTTCTCCCTGCTCCCTGCTCCCTGCTCCCTGCTTTGTCCGCCGTAGGCTTGCCGGAGGAGGGCTCCCTGCAAAACCCACTTGTATCTTCCGTACTTGTATCTTGTATCTTCCATCTTGTATCTTCGTGACGCTTAACCGTTTAACCCAAGTGACACAAGCCTATTCAAACCTTAGTGTTTCCGCGGGATTACGGCCTGCTTCTTTCAATGTGGCAAAACCGATTGACAGAAGACCTACCAGCATTGCTAGCAATCCTCCTCCTATAACGATCCAGGCACTGATACCTGCTTTATACTCAAAATTAGTAAGCCATCCCTTCATAATAATATATGATACCGGAGCAGCAATAACAAAGGCAATAAAGATCCATAACAATAACTCACTCGAGAAACGACGGACTATGTCTTTTATCATAGCTCCGTTTACTTTTCTTATGCCAATCTCCTTTTTTCTGACCTGTGTGGAGAAAGTGGCAAGACCGAACAGTCCGAGGGCAGAAATCAATATAGCAAGCAAGGATAAGATGAAAAAGATCAGGTTCAGGTTCTTTTCCGCTTTATACTGTTCGCCAAGGGAATCTTCAAGCATATTGTAATTTAAAGGATTACCGGGATCTTCCTCGGTAAATATTTTCTCTATCCGGAATTTGAGATTCTCATCCGGTTTGTGTTCCAGCTTTAGCAGGACTATATTGTATTCACCCCATTCATTCTTTAATGAGATAAACAGGGGTTGTATCTTGTTATGCAGAGAGGAGGTAAAAAAGTCTTCAACAATGCCAATTACCCTGTATTCTGTTCCGTTCCTGCTTATGATTTTTCCAATTCCTTCTTCCCATCCTGCTGATGCCAGGAAAGTTTCATTCACCAGCACATTATTTAAATCACCCCTGCTATCCCTGAAGTTGCGACCTTTTTCAACCCTGATACCGGTAGTTTCCAGGTAGTCTTTATCTACGTAAACAGCATTGGCAAGAAGAGGTTTTTCCATTCCCTGGACAGTATAACCGTTGCTGGTAAAATTAAGCCCGGGTATGCCTCCGGCAGAGCAGGTTACTGATTTTATGCCTGACACTTTTTCCAGCCTGCCTTTTATTATATCAACTCGTTCAGCAGCTTCTTTCTTCAGCACTATCATCATTACATTTTCCGGCTCAAATCCCGGATCTGTTTTTCTTACAAACCTCATCTGGGAATAGATAACGAGACAACTTATTACCAGGCATATTGATATTGCAAACTGGAAGGTCACAAGTATATTTCTTGACAGCTGCCTGCGCCTGCCTCCTCTTTCTTTCCTGAGGATGGCCATAGGAGGTATTGCTGAAAGATACCAGGCCGAATAAAAGCTTGCAAGAAACACACATAATAACCAGAGCAAAAGAAGCATTAGTCCCCATTCAAAGCTGGATAATAATGAAAATGATATTTCTGAGCCTACCAGTACATTGAAATAGCTTAGTGTAGCTTTTACAAGCAATAATGCAAGTATTATCGAGATAAGAATGGACAATCCTGATTCAAAAATAAAGTACAGCACCAGCCGTTTCCTACCGGAACCATAAATCTTCCTTACACTAACCTCTTTTGACCGTTGCATTGATAAAGCGGTACTGATATTAACAAAATTAAAACAGGCAGTCATCAGGATCAGAAGGCCAACAAAGGAAAATGATATAATTCTTTTCCAGCTGCCCAGTCCCGAAAAATCAAAATCAGTAGTGGATCCGAGATGTATATATTTCATCTGCTGAAGGTAAGGCACTATCTCAAATCCATGCTTAAGAAACCTTTCATTAATTACATCATAAAGATAATCACTAATATCTTCAAGCAGTTTTTCAGTATCTGCACCTTCTGAGAGCCTTAAAAATGTCTGGCAGCGCAATCCACCGTCCCAGCTAACATGAGACCTTGCCTCAAGAACGGACATTAGGCAAACCGCCTCAAACTTAATAGAGCTGTTCAAAGGGGGATCATTTGCAATAGCACTTACAACGTAGTCATTATTATTAATACTTATTACTTCACCCACCGGGTATTTTGTGCCAAATATTTTTGTCGCTGCAGAACGGGTAAGCACTACCCTGTCGGGTGCCGAAAGGCAGGATGATTTATTTCCGGAAAGCAAAGGAAAATTAAACATCGAGAAAAAGTTTGTATCAGCATACATCATGTCCAATGCGTAAAAATCATCTTTGTATTTTACATGCGACTGGCCTGCTGTGCACCTGACATACTCCTCAATCGACGGGAAACGCTCTTTAAACTCCGGCCCGGCAGGAGCATTAATACCTCCCATATCCATTACCCTGTTTGGTGTACGAAAAAGATGATTAACCCTGTAAATATTCTCATGATCAGGATGAAACCTGTCGTATCCTGTTTCTGCCTTAATCCACAATAATATCAATATAACTGCCCCTAATCCGATAGTTAGACCGATAATGTTTATTATGGAATACGGACGCTGGTTAATTATAGATCTGTAGCTGTTTGTTATGATTCCTTTCATTTCATAGCTGTTTTTCTGTTTTAGCTTTTTTCAAAGCATGTACCAAAGTCACAACAGGCTATATATATGCATATTACAAATACAAATAAAAATTAAACCAGTAAAAAATGTCAAATAATTTTACAGTAGTGTAAAACATCCATACGTGCAGAATATGGATTGATGGATTATTGGGACCGGGCTATCACTAACCTGATGCTGAGGATGTGGCAGCTGACACTGCAGCCGTAGCTGCAATACTGGCTGTTATGGCAGCCTGCATTTCAATAATGGTTTTACTGATATCTTTAGCAAAAGCGTTGTCTTTAATAAGCTCCACAAGCTTCTTCCTTATTTTCCTTCTTTCGGGACCGATACCTGATAATACCTTATGCATTTTACAGGCATAAATTAGTCCCAGTACCATAATCTCATGTTCTTCAGGCTCCTTCCCATACAGAATTATTTCTTTATAGCGCTTGATAAGTGTTTTTCTGTAACCGGGTTTTGCAGGGTAATGAAGCTTATAAGGGATACCTATAAACCTTTTACTTTCCTGCCTCAGGATACCTTTTTCAACAAGATATTTCTGTACTTCCTTCCTGTACCATGATGATCTGCGTCCTGATTTCTGAACCCATTTTTTAATTGTTCTTGAGCGGTTTGAGTCAATAATTTTCTCCAGCATCCTGTCATAGGAACTGATACCCGGCCTGGATCTATCGTCACCTTCCAATATATAGCGATCCTTTATTTTAATCTTTTCATTCAGGGCAAGGTCCATTAACATAGCCCCTGTTATACCGTAAGTCAGGTAATTACCAAGCACTGTATACCTTCCTGAATCGGGATTCAGCGACAGGCATATAAACTGTTCTACTACTTTAGGATCCATGATAAAATTTTTTACCGGTTGGCTTTTGGCTCATAAGTTAGTAAATTATTATGTCATCTGCATATTATAGAACTTCTTATAAAGCCCGTTTTTCTTTTTCATTAGCTCCTCATGTGAGCCATGCTCAACTATCCTGCCTTCATCAATTACAACAATCTGGTCTGCTCTTTGAACCGTTGACAGTCGGTGTGCAATGACGATAGACGTCCTGCTCTGCATCAGTCTTTCTATTGCATCCTGTACCAGTCTTTCGGACTCAGTATCCAGGGCTGAAGTTGCCTCATCAAGAATTAATATGGGTGGATTGGCATAAACTGCCCTTGCAATACTTATCCGCTGCTGCTGACCTCCGCTAAGTTTGTTTCCTCTTTCTCCTACCATATAATCGTATGCACCCGGCGACTCCATTATAAAGTCATGGGCATTTGCCACTTTGGCGGCTCTTTCAATATCTTCATCCGAAACAAGATCTGACCCAAAAGCAATATTATTCCTGAAGCTGTCATTAAAAAGAATTGGTGTCTGGTTGACTATGCCCATTATATTTCTCAGATCCCTGATCTTCATACCCCGGATATCAATTCCATCAATTGTAATACTACCTTTATTAACATCCATAAACCTGGGCAAAAGATCCACCATGGTCGATTTACCTGACCCTGACTTACCAACAATTGCAACCGTCTCACCTTTTTTAATTGAGAGAGAGATATCTTCGAGGACATAGTCATCTGTATATGCAAAACTTACAGAATCATACCTGATCTCTTCTTTAAATGATTTTACAGGAACTGCATTTTCTTTTTCTTCTATTCTTTCTTCAGCGTTCAGTATATACTCTATCCTTTCAAGGGATGCCAGGCCTTTCTGAACATTGAAATACATGGTAGTAATATTTTTTACGGGAGGTATCAGTTGTGAAAAAACTGCAAGGAAAACAATTAGTTGCTCCGGTGTCATTTCTCCTGATTCAGAAAGAACTATTGTACTACCAAAGTACATTACGCCCATAAGCACTGTGGTTGAAAGGAACTCGCTTAAAGGTGATGCCATATATCTTCTTCTGAGCACCCTCCTGTAAAGCTTTGTAAAAAAGTTATTTGTTTTATCAAATATCCCCTTCATCTTACCCTCTGCATTGAAGGCTTTTATTATTCTCAGTCCGCCCAGTGTCTCTTCCACCACGGAAATAAGTTTACCCAGGTTTTCCTGTCCCCTGAAAGATTTTGACCTCAGGTTTCTCCCACCCTACCTATGAGCCATCCACTGATGGGCATTAGAACCAATGAAAAAAGAGTAAGCTTAAAACTGCTAATAAAGAGGAAAGTAAGAAATA
>Ga0102925_1001590_pt1 | contig 12590 bp, 6 predicted proteins | sample SalPonR1_A_D1_MG_FD_78216 | JGI IMG/M metagenome (GOLD analysis project Ga0102925, IMG submission 78216) | Salt pond soil microbial communities from South San Francisco under conditions of wetland restoration - Salt Pond MetaG R1_A_D1_MG | ecosystem: Environmental > Aquatic > Marine > Intertidal...
AAGCCGGGGTCAGAAGCCTCGAGAAAAACATCGCCAAGATCATGCGCCAGGTCACATTGCGACAGTCTGAATCGGGACAAAAAAGTTTCTCGGTGACCAAAAACAACCTGGAAAAATTCCTGGGCAAACCCGTCTTTACCACAGAGAAGCTTTACTCCAAAGACCTGCCCGGTGTATCGCTGGGACTGGCATGGACCTCCCTGGGAGGTACCACCATGTACGTGGAAGCTTCCTCTGTGAAAAGCAAAAACAGCGGGTTTAAGCAAACCGGCCAGTTGGGTAAGGTGATGCAGGAGTCTTCTGAAATAGCTTATTCATATGTGCGCTCCATTCTTTGCGAAAATGGTAAGAGCAAGAATAACGGGATGGCTGATTATTTCAAAGACCATTTTATACACCTTCACGTTCCTGCCGGTGCCACACCTAAAGACGGCCCCAGTGCAGGTATCACTATGGCGCTGGCCATCTATTCGCTGGCAACCAACAAGCCGGTGCGCAAGGATGTGGCCATGACCGGTGAGCTAACCCTCACGGGCAAAATTCTGCCCATTGGCGGGGTCAGAGAGAAAAGCATTGCGGCTCGAAGGGTAGGAGTTTTCGACCTGATTTTTCCAAAAGAAAACAAAAAGGATTTTGACGATCTGCCCGACTACCTTAAGAAGGGCATCAAACCGCATTTCGTGGATTACTTTGACGATGTGATTGATGTAGTTTATAACAACCGCCAGGCAAAGAAAAAATAGCCATTGAACGTATTGCTGGCTGATAAATATGACCCCGGCCCAGAGGCTCGGGGTCTTTTATTCTATCTGGTGGCCTGCTGTTTCGGATTCAGAAACCCCCTGTGTTATACCGATAAGCGGTCCCCGGCATTCAATCCAGGGTGGATGTGCTTGGCTGAAAGCCCCGGGCCAGGGATTCCAGTTCCTGGGCCGTCGTATACCTGGGGAAGCATAATAGAATCAGGGCCGGTGGAAATACTTCAATAAAATTATTAAATAACCATTTGTAAATTTTTGATTTTGAATTTACTTACTTAAAAAATTCTACAGGCTCAACCGACCCTCTGTTTAAAGCCAAGGATCCGGACCCTCATTATAGGATGTCTGGACGAATGCGGCAGGCAGGGTAAAAATATTTAAATTTATTAGTTATTATATTTCAGTTTTTTCCCATTGTCATATTAATCTTTACTTTAATTTTTACCCCGGTATCCTGGCGTGTAATGCCTCACTTGCTTCCAGCCCCTTAGGATAAAACGCACAGGTTCTCTGGACTCTTGATGGCTATGAGCTGCCGGATAAAAAAATCTTTTGATTTTCAATATAAGCCCTTTTAACCGAATGGGAGGAACTGTTTTAAGTTGGTCCGGGTTAGTTTTGCTGCGGCATGCAACAAAACAACTCAAATTATAAACGACATATAATCATATAAATACCGACAACACTTAAAGCAATGATATCATATATTCCTGGTCTACGGAAAGGGAACCGGGATGATCCCAAACAAGGATGGAGCGGGCATACATAAGGCATTCATGCTCCGGACAGGGAATTTTGTGCCATTTCTTTTTCTCCCGCCGGAACAGCCAATCAGGATGCGGCCAATGCTCTGGTTTATCCCGGGCTCACGGACATATAAAAGGATTGGCCCATACTCAAAAAAGGTTTATTATCTTTGCAGGGCACCACGACTAATCTCATATTTATGCACCACCTCCTTGAAGGGATGGAAGAGGGATTTTCCGGAGAGCTGCACACCGACAGGAAGACCCGTATTCTCTACGCCACCGATGCCAGCGCCTATCGGGAAATACCGCTTGCCGTTGCTATGCCCAAAGGCAAAAACGATCTTAGGATCCTGATTGACTGGGCCGGAAAGACACAGACTCCTCTTATTCCCAGAACTGCCGGCACCTCTCTGGCCGGGCAGGTTGTCGGGGATGGAGTGGTGGTGGATTTCTCCCGCTACATGAACCGTGTCCTGGAAATTGATCCTGTAAACCGGCAGATACGGGTAGAACCGGGTGTGATTCTCGACGAGATGAACCAGCTTTTGGAGCCCGAAGGCCTCTTTTTTGGGCCGGAAACATCTACCTCCAATCGCTGTATGATAGGGGGTATGGTAGGTAACAACGCCTGCGGTTCCCATTCCATCCTTTACGGTTCCACACGCGATCATACCCATTCCGTGAAAGGCTTTCTGAGTGACGGCAGTGAAGTGGAGTTTGGCCCTGTCTGGGGGGATGCTTATCAACGGAAGTTAGAGGGTGACACCCTGGAGAACCGAATATACCGCCAAATAAATGAGGTATTAAGCGATCCTGATAACCGGGAAGAAATCGAAAGGGAATTTCCTGACAAGAGCATATACCGAAGGAACACTGGTTATTCGATCGACCTGCTGCTGGAAACCCAGCCTTTCACTCCCGGTGGCGGGCCGTTTAATCTCTCGAAGCTTATCTGCGGGTCGGAAGGCACCCTGATGATGCTTACCGAGATCACCCTGAACCTGGTTCCCCTGCCACCACAATATAAGGGCATCACAGCGGCTCATTTCCATACCAAAGAGGAGGCTTTCCGGGCCAATCTGATTGCCCTGAAGCATCAGCCAGGGGCTGTTGAGATGATGGATAAGATCATCCTGGATCTGACCCGCGACAACCGGGAACAGCAAAAAAACAGGAGCTTTGTCCAGGGCGATCCCGGGGCCATTCTGATCATCGAGTTTGCCCGCGACAGCAGGGAAGCCGTCGAACAAGCTCATCAGGCACTGGAGAAAGACCTTCGCAAAGCCGGTTATGGATACTACTATCCGCTAATCCATGAGCCCGAGACCCGGAAAGTTTGGGAGTTGAGGAAGGCAGGACTGGGTGTCCTCTCGAACCTCAAGGGCGATGCCAAGCCGGTATCGATCATTGAGGATACGGCCGTGAACGTGGAGAAGCTTCCCCAATACATGGCTGACTTTCAAAAGATACTGGACTATTACCGGCTTCAATGTGTCTTTCATGCCCATATCGGCTCGGGGGAGCTGCATCTGCGCCCCATCCTCAACCTGAAGGATTCCGGGGATGTCAGGATGTTTCGCACCATCGGCCTCGAGATTGCCCGGCTGGTGAAAAAGTACAGGGGCTCACTCAGTGGGGAGCATGGCGACGGCAGGGTAAGGGGAGAGTTCATACCCTTAATCCTGGGAGAAAAGAACTACCAGCTTTTGCGAGAGATCAAAAGCACCTGGGATCCCAGGAACATTCTCAACCCGGGAAAGATTGTGGATGTGCCGCCGGTCACCCAGAACCTGCGCTATGAAACCAAAAGGGCCACCCCACAGATCGATACCGTCTTTGATTTTTCGCATGAGGGCGGCATCGTTCGGGCCGCTGAAAAATGCAACGGCAGCGGGGATTGCCGCAAAACAGAGAAGGCAGGCGGCACCATGTGCCCCAGCTATATGGCTACCCGCAGCGAACATGACGTGACCCGTGCCCGGGCCAATATACTGCGGGAGTTCCTGACCCACTCCACCCAAAAGAATCCTTTCGACCATCAAGAGATTTACGAAGTGATGGACCTGTGTCTCTCCTGTAAGGCATGCAAAAGCGAATGTCCCTCCAACGTGGATGTGGCTAAGCTAAAGGCTGAGTTTCTTCAACACTATTATGATGAACACGGCATTCCCCTGAGAACCCGGCTGATTGCAAACATCACCCGGCTAAACCGGCTGGGCAGTATCTGGCCCGGTTTTTACAACCTGTTCATGAAGAAGCCCCTGCTTCCCCTGGTCAACAGGATCATAGGGTTTGCTCCCGGCCGGAGCATGCCGCTGCTTGAAAAGCAAACACTGAACCGCTGGATGAAGGGATACATCAGCCATCTGCAAAAGAAAGCTACATCCCACGGCAGGGTCTATCTGTTCAACGATGAATTCACCAATTACAACGACACCGCTATCGGCATGAAAGCCATCCGGCTCTTAACCCGGCTGGGCTACCAGGTAGTCATACCCCGCCACCTGGAGAGCGGCCGCACTTTCCTCTCCAAAGGCCTGCTGAGGAAAGCAAAGAAAATTGCCAACCGCAACATCCGATATCTGAAGGACCGCATCACCAACGAGACTCCCCTGGTGGGCATTGAGCCCTCAGCCATCCTGGCTTTCCGGGATGAATATCCGGATCTGGCCCTTCCTGATAACAAACAGGCAGCCCTGGCACTGGCAAAGCATTCACTCACCATTGAGGAGTTCCTCAAAAATGAGATGGAAAGAGGAAATATTCGGCAGGATGCATTTACGGATCGTCCTGGTAAAATATTGCTTCATGGTCATTGCCAGCAAAAAGCGGTGGCTACCACCGACCCTTCGTTATATATTCTTTCTTTCCCGCAAAAATACCAGGTGGAGGAGATTCCTTCAGGATGTTGCGGTATGGCCGGATCATTTGGATACGAGAAAGAACATTACAAGGTGTCTATGAAAGTGGGAGAGCTGGTCCTTTTCCCGGCCGTCAGGCAGGCTGATTCCGGCACGATCCTTGCTGCTCCCGGTACCAGCTGCCGGCACCAAATTAGTGACGGTACAGGCAGGAAGGCACTCCATCCGGTGGAAGTGCTGTACGATGCATTAAAATAAATGCCGTTGGCGGGCCGGAGTGTTGCCTGTACAAGATTATTGTTATATATTCGTTTTAAGTTAAAACCCATCACACCATGAACAGAATGTTTCTCTTTCTTTGCTTGATTTTTCTGGTGCCGTTCACCACACAGGCTCAGGACTATGAGGCTGAAAGACGCAACATGGTCGATCAGCAAATTCTTAACCGGGGCATCCGCAGTCCGCGGGTGCTGGATGCCATGAAAAATGTACCCAGGCACAGGTTTGTCCCGGAAGAATACCGCCATATGGCCTACTCTGACCGCCCCCTGCCTATTGGCCATGAGCAGACTATTTCCCAACCTTATATTGTGGCTTTGATGACCGATTATTTAAACCTCAAGAAAGGGGAAAAAGTACTGGAAATAGGTACCGGATCCGGTTACCAGGCAGCGGTCCTGGCAGAAATGGTCGATCAGGTCTATAGCGTAGAAATTGTCAGGGAGCTGGCCCAGCGAGCCCGGGAAATTCTCACCGACCTGGACTATGACAATGTGCATATACGCACCGGGGATGGATACAAAGGATGGGCCGAAAATGGCCCCTACGATGCCATCATCGTGACAGCCTCCCCAACCGATGTGCCGCCTCCTCTAAAAGAACAACTGGCCGAAGGAGGCAGAATGGTAATCCCCGTGGGCGGTCCCGTATTCCAGAAACTGGTGTTGCTTCGAAAAATAGACGGTAAAGTCAGGCAAACCGATGTCACCTCCGTACGATTTGTTCCCATGGTGGACGAAGAAGGAGACAGGCATTAATTCATCCACAGAAGACGGGAAGGGTGCCTCATGCTCTGATGCATCTCCATGAACTCATAAGCATTTCTTACCTCGAGTCTGTAAGAAATGCTTTTTTTCATTAAACCAACCGGATAATAACAGGTCAAATACAGCATTGAATCAACCCAAAAACAACAAGTCCAATGCAACATCCTATCAAGACTCTTGCAGTCCTGCTTCTTGTTATAGCCATGGCAGGCTGCAGCCAATCGAATAAACAAACATCTCCATCCAAAGCAGAAAAAATCCATCAGGCTGTCCTGACGGTCGACACCCACACCGATACCCCTCTGAATCTCAGGGATCCCGACTTCGACCTGGGCGAACGTCACAATCCCGATTCCAGCTATAGCCGCATCGACCTGCCTCGTATGGAAGAGGGCCAAATGGATGCCTCATTTTTTGCCGTGTATGTAGGACAAAGAGAGCGCACACCGGAAAGCCACCGCGAAGTGCACAACCGGGCCTTAAGCCTCTTCGAGAGCATCCGCGAGTCGGTGGGACAGTACCCGGAAAAGGCAGCTGTGGCCACCAATCCAAAGGATGCCTACCGCCTTGAAAAAGAAAACAAAAGGGCTGTCTACATAGGCGTGGAAAATGGCTATGCCCTGGGCGGTGAACTGGCCAACGTCAAGAAATTTTATGACATGGGCGCCCGATACATCACCCTGTGTCATACTTCCAACAACGACCTCTGCGATTCATCCACCGACGACGAAGGACCGGAACACAACGGGCTAAGCGACTTCGGGGAAGATGTAGTGAAAAAAATGAATGAGCTGGGTATGATCATAGATGTATCGCATATCTCCGACAAATCCTTTTACGACGTACTTGAGGTATCCGAAGATCCCATCATGGCATCCCATTCCTGCGCCCGCGCCTTGCGCGATCACCCCAGAAACCTTTCTGACGAGATGCTTCTAGCGCTCAAGGAAGATGGTGGGGTTATTCAGATTTGCCTGGTCAGCAGCTACCTGAAAAAACCAGAGCCCCAGCCCAAAAGAGACTCAGCCTTCGCTGCCCTGCGCGAAAAATACAATCATTTCAATGACCTCACCGAGGAAGAAATGGCCAAAGCCAGAAAAGAATGGCGGCTTCTCCAACGAAAATATCCCAGGAAACTGGCCCATGTCAAGGATATCGTAGATCACATCGATCACGTGGTGAAAACCATAGGCATTGATTATGTGGGCATTGGAACCGATTTTGACGGGGGAGCCCAGGTTAATGGTTGCCGCGACGTAAGTGAAATTCCCAACATCACTCGCGAACTGGTGAAGAGAGGTTATACCCGTGAGGAAATCGAGAAAATCTGGGGAGGCAATTTTATGCGCGTCTTCAGGGAAGTCAACGGAAACACGAAGGAAGGATAGGCAAATCAAAAATCACGGATACCAAATCCCAAAAAAAATCACAATACCCGAACATCCAATGATCCAAATCGTTGAATTTACATTTTGATGATTTACGTTGAAGGTCGACTCGGATCGATGAACCTAATTACCAAGTAATCAGCGGCATGGTCGACATGATGAATCCATTATCTGACCAAGCTTCTGGGGTTTTGGAAATTTACTTTTTAGTCATTGTGATTTTTTTTGGGATTTGTTGCTTCCCTGTACAGAAATCAACAATTCTGGCAGTTAAAAGCAAAGCAACTTCCCAGGCACAAACCGCATCCTGTACACTTCTCTTCGTTGATCTCCGGTGCACTAAAGGGCGATTTTTGGGTGATGGCTCCTGTGGGACAAATCCTTACAGTAGGACAGGGATGATTCTGTGGGCACATGTTCTTGTTCACAATGATCTTTTTCTTCATCTTTCTTCTGTTTTTGGTGTATGAAAGGCGCAAAGATAAAACATTTAATTATTTTTATATGTAAATATTAAAATAATTGATTGGTCTAAACATCTTCGCTGCCCGGATTGTTATTTTAGAAAGGAGGAGGGAATGAAGCAGCGTTTGACAATTATCATGATGATCATCGCATTGGGGATATCTCCTGTAGCGATGATGGTGTCGCAGAATAACCAAAATATGCAAGGTATGGAGAACAACAAACTAGAAACTGCCACTTTCGGGGCGGGTTGCTTTTGGTGTGTGGAAGCCGTCTTCCAGCAGCTGAAAGGGGTAGATCAGGTCACATCGGGCTATTCGGGTGGCCATGTCAAAAATCCATCTTATAAGGAGGTTACCCGTGGCAATACAGGTCATGCCGAGGCCGTACAGCTTCAATATGACCCGCAAAAAATCAACTATGAGCAATTGCTGGAAGTATTCTGGAAGACCCACGATCCGACTACACTAAACCGGCAGGGAGCTGATATTGGGTCTCAGTACAGGTCGGTCATTTTTTACCACAATAAGGATCAAAAGGCCATTGCCGAAAGAAACAAACAAAAGATGGATGAGTCAGGATATTTTGACAACCCCATAGTTACGGCCATTGAGCCCTACAAGAATTTCTACGTGGCTGAAAATTACCACCAGGATTTTTACAAGAACAACCCGAACCAACCATACTGCCGCTTTAATATTGATCCGAAGATGGAGAAACTGCAAGAAAATTTTGGAAGGTACCTGAAGTAAGCACCTGTCAACCAAGGGGAATGTCAAATTGTTGATTGGTTGATTGCCGAAAGATTTCCAGGTTGTTAGTTTTTCGCATTCACTTTGATCTTAAAAATCTTATAGTTCTCCTCTGGATTGGCGATGTGAATTTGTGAAGTGGTAAAATACAGATTTCCATCGGGGCCCAATGAGAAGGTGTCGGGCCATTTGAACGACTCAGATTGAGCTACCACTTGTGTTTTGCCATCGGGAAGATACCGGACAACGGCCGAATTTTCGACGTCGCTGTGATAAATGCTGTTGTCAGGCCCGGTGATCATACCGTCGGAAGAGACGGTTCGATCTACAAACTCTACTTTTGAGGCACGTTCCTTTTTTGTGAGGTTTGTATCTCTCAGGTAGCGGGTATCGATCCGGTAAAGGGAGAGACCGCTCAGGGCGTGATAATAAAGGTATTTGTTTTGCCGGTCCAGAGCAATACCGTCGGAGGCCACGAAATTGGGAGCCCCCGAGGCAGTTAACCAGGGCTGATCATCGATCACCAGGGGCAGTTCCGGTTGGGTGGAATAATGGTCATCAAGCAGCCTTCTGGAGCGACCCGTGGAAAGATCAGCCACTACGATGGCCCCGTCATTGGAGTCGGTGATGTAGGCATACCCCTTTTCGGTGTCCACCCTGACATCATTGAGGTAGCTGTTTGGGCGAACCACCAGCGAGTCGAACCGAATTTTTTGCAAAAGCTCCCCATTTTGAGGATTGAAGGCCATAAGTTTGGCACCGCCCGTCACCACTCCCTGAAACATGGGATTGGCCGGATCGAGCACCCACAGCCGGTTGCGGTCGTCGGCCACCACGCTTTGAACACAGATGAAATGTTCATCGGGATCCTGCCCTTTTTCCCAGTGGTTCCAGGTTTCTGTCGGGAAAGGCTCGGGCTGTTGATTGCTATTCAACACCCCCACTGACATGGGGATGCTTTCAGACCAGCGGGGAAAATTCACGAAAATTTTCCCCTCGGTGGTCACGGTTAAACCAGTCCACTGGTGGGGAGAAGAAGCAACCTGTTCAAATTCCACGGACTGATCCTGTTGTGATCCCTGCCTGATACAGGAAGAAAACACAAAACCTGTGATCACCAATATAATATATGCTCCTGCCTTCATAGCTCTTAGTATTACAGTTTGTGATTCCAAGATAACGTAAAATGAAAAGATTTTCAAACAAATTCAATGCAATTGGGATTTGGAGTTTGGTGCTTTAAGTAGATCTCATTGGTAAAATTTTATCTTTGGAGCTTATCTAATGCAAGGCGGATGGTTATAATGGAAAAATGGATGTTGCAGCTGAACAGGATGTTCAGGAACTTTTTGGTTCATCTCATCTTCTGGTACCTCATGTTTCTGTTTTTTGTTTTCCTGACCGGAGATGAGCAGCTTTTCACTGGCCGGTTTAACGTTATGCATTTGCGGAAGCTGCCTGTGGTGCTGCTGCTATTCAGCGGGGCCATCGCCCTGTGGTTTGCGTTTCTGGACACGCTTTTTTCTCTTCCTCTTATTCGATGGGTTTCCAGGTGGTTGATTATGCTCTTTCGTTTGTTTTTTTATCTCTTTACCGGATTCGCGCTGCTGGTTTTAGCCATCGAACCAACCATGCCTTTATACAAGGTTAATGATACAATACTGCTGGACCGCTTATCAGGGATGGATATCAGCCTTATCCGGTTCCTTGTTTTTTTCTACTTTGCCGTTTTCCTGATCCGTCTTCTGACCAATATGATGGCAAGGATAGGGAAAGGCAATATGAAACGATGGATGCTGGGTATGTTGGACAAACCCATGGAACAGGAGCGGATCTTCATGTTCATTGATATGAAATCATCCACTTCCATTGCAGAAAAACTGGATCATAAAAAATTCAGTCACCTGATCCAGGATGTATTTAATGATCTGCAAGTGGTGGACAATTACCAGGGGGAAGTCTATCAATATTTGGGCGATGGGGCTGTTGTCTCCTGGGACCTGAGAAGTGGAATTTATCGAAACAATTGTCTTAAGGCCTTTTATGCCTTTCAAAAGACCATCCGGCGCAGAAGAAGGTATTACCGATGGCGGTACGGTCATGCTCCGGCATTTAAGGCCGGAGCCCACGCGGGCAAGGTAATGGCCCTTCAGGTGGGACAGATAAGAAGAGACATCTCTTATAACGGCGATACCATTAACACGGCTGCCCGCATCGAGTCCAAATGCAATGAATACAAGCAGGAATTGCTCATTTCGGGAGATCTTTATAAATTGCTAGGCAACCGGAAAGGGTTCACATTCAAAAACACCGGCTACATCAAACTGGATGGAAAAAAACAGGGAGTAGAGCTTTATAAGGTAAAAAGAGGGAAGGGGAATAAAAAGTCATCCTCGTAAAACACATCCGGGCAATGGTTTGACAGGGTTTTCTATCGACAATCGTTGTTGAGCCTTTTGCAATTTAACTATCTTTGAATCGTTTTTACCCTATTATGGGCATTTTATATCTGACTGCATCCGCACAATGAAGCAAAGAACAGGAAAATCAAAGTCAACAAGCAAAAGACGTCTTCTTTGGAGGATTCTCCCCAAAGCTATTTACGTGGTGCTCACCCTAGCTATTATTTTCGCCTCTTACATGGCCTACCAGATTCACCGGCGGGCCTATGGCGATATGCCGGACAAAGAGGAGCTTCAAAAGATACAGCAGGCGCAGGCTACTGAGGTTTATACCCGCTTTGGGACTCTGATGGGCCGCTACTATTTTGAGAACCGCAACAACATACGATTCGATCAGATACCCGAGCACATCATCCATGCACTGGTGGCAACCGAAGACGCCCGTTTCTATGAGCATCATGGGGTGGATGCCCGCAGCCTTTTCCGTGTATTTTTCAAAACCATTCTTTTGGGCGAAGAAAATTCGGGTGGGGGCAGTACCATAACCCAGCAGCTGGCTAAAAACCTGTTTCCCCGGAGAGGGAGCGGTCACATTGCCCTGGTGGGCACCAAGATACGGGAAATGATCCTGGCCTGGCGCCTGGAAGATATATACGACAAGGAAGAGCTGATCCAGATGTATCTCAATACCGTCCCCTTTGGTGAAAGTACGTACGGCATCAAAAACGCCTCCCAGCTTTACTTTAATTGCCTGCCGGGCAAACTGGAAACGGAACAGGGGGCCGTGCTGGTGGGTATGCTGAAAGGTACCAGTTTGTACAATCCCCATAAGCATCCCGATCTTGCCAGCGCCAGAAGAAACATCGTATTAAGCCAGATGCACAAATATGGTTACCTGGATTCGGCACAGGCTCAAGTGCTGAAGCTTCAGCCCCTGCGCATTAACTACCATTCCATCAACCACAACAACGGGCTGGCACCATACCTGCGGGAACATCTGAGGCCAAGGCTGCAAGAGTGGTGCAACAACAACAACAAGCCCAACGGGGAGTCTTACAACCTCTATACCGATGGTTTAAAGGTATATACCACGATTGATGCCGATCTGCAGCAATACAGCAAAGAAGCTGTAAAGAAGCACATGCCCTGGCTTCAGCAACAATTAGACAGAGAGCAGTCCCTTATCAAAGGCAGCACCCGGCAAGCCCTGGTCCGGAAAATTCTTTCTGAAAATCCATCCTACCGGGGAGTATCCCTGGATGATCCCGAGTCCCGGGTGCATCAGGAAAAGCAGATGGAGCTATTCACCTGGGATGGCCCCAAAACGGTCAGGATGTCGCCAGTAGATTCGGTCAGACACTATTTAAAAATCCTTCGTGCCGGTTTTATGGCCATGGATCCCAAAAACGGACATATCCTGGCCTGGCTTGGAGGCATCGATCACCGGTTCTTTAAATACGATCACGTCACCTCCAGGCGGCAGGTAGGTTCAACTTTTAAGCCCGTCGTTTACGCCAATGCCCTGAAAAATGGCATTGAACCGTGCGACTATTTCCCAAACGACAGCCTGGTATACACCGAATATGATCAATGGTCACCAGCCAACGCCAGTGGTGAGTATGGAGGCGTCTATTCGGTAAAGGGGGGACTTGTCCATTCGGTCAACACAGTATCGGTGCAATTGCTTATGGAAGGGGGTATCGACTCAACTATTGCGCTGGCCGGCAGGATGGGACTGGACGGCAACTATCCGCGGGTGCCTTCTCTTGCTCTGGGAACCCTAAATGCCTCGGTGAAGCAAATGGCCGAGGCTTATACCACGTTTGCCAATGATGGCATTTACCGCAAAGGAAAAGTGTTATACAAGATTGAAAATCAACAGGGAGAAGTACTGGAAGTCTTTCACCAGGAAGAGGATCAACCACAAAGAATCCTGACGCCCAGCGTTAGTGAACAAGTGACTATGATGCTGCAAGGAGTAGTCGACAGGGGAACAGCCCGTTCCCTGAAAAGAAACTTTCGCTTTGATGGCGATATAGCCGGCAAGACGGGTACCACGCAGGATCATGCCGATGGTTGGTTCGTGGGTTTCAATCCCAACCTGGTCTTTGCCGGATGGGTTGGTGCCGCATATCCGGCTGTCCACTTCAGGAACCTGCAATACGG
>Ga0102925_1001592_pt1 | contig 12576 bp, 14 predicted proteins | sample SalPonR1_A_D1_MG_FD_78216 | JGI IMG/M metagenome (GOLD analysis project Ga0102925, IMG submission 78216) | Salt pond soil microbial communities from South San Francisco under conditions of wetland restoration - Salt Pond MetaG R1_A_D1_MG | ecosystem: Environmental > Aquatic > Marine > Intertidal...
AGCACTACTCCGGGGCGTTGCTGTGTGCTTCGGAAATCCGCTCTTTGAGGTGCGCCATTTCCTGCGCATCATATTCATACATGTCAAAGCAGCATGCGTCTTCGCCCAGAAGTCCCTCGGGCACCCAATCTCCTATCTCCTGGGGATCGGTGACCAGGTCACCGTAAAAACAGACAGACAGCCAACGGTCATCCGGGTCATCATCAATGACATCCACCATGGCAAACAGCGGGCGTTTGGTCTGGGCCGTATGCCGGGGGCGAAAGGAATAGCTCACCCCGGGGCGGCTGACAAAGTCAAGGGTGATGTCGGACAGGGTGTTTACATAGTCCACAAGTTCTGTAAATGCCTTGCGGGTCTGGTTGTCATTATCTTTCCAGTCATTTAATAACGCGTCAAGTTCTTTCATAATTTATTCCTTTGCATGTTTAATCAAATGTCCCAGTTCCGGGAAAATCAGATTGTTGCAGGCCAGTTTGCAGGCGTTGAGACTGCCGGGCATACAGAATACGGCTGTGTCTTTTATAAAGCCTGCCGTGGCCCGGGATAAAATGGCGGCAGAGTCAATCTGTTCAAAACTGAGTTGGGTAAATAACGGCCCAAAGGCTGTCAGTTCCTTGTCAAACAAGGGCCGGACCGCCTCTATGGTGACATCTTTGGGACTGATGCCGGTACCGCCGGTCATGATGACGGCATGGGGACCGATGCGCTCGATAATATGCCCGAGCGCATCGGTGATGGCATTCGTATCATCTGGAATTACCTGGTGAATTACCACGTCATGCCCCTCTTTTTTTGCCTGTTTTTTTATCCATAACCCGCTTTTGTCATTTTTAAAAGTCCGGGTGGAGGACATGGATAATATGGCAATTTTGAGGTGCCTGGGCGAAGATGTCCGATGGGAGTGGGCGCTCATGAAAATTTTAGCTCCCTGTAAACGCAGTCTTCTTTGTCCTGTTCAAGGACATGGACGTGGATCATATCTTCGGGTTCCGTGTCCGCAAAAATACCCTGATAATCTGCCTGGATGGGCAGTTCCCTGTGACCCCGGTCCACCAGGATAGCAAGCTCAATGCGGGCGGGCCTGCCAAAATCCATCAACGCCTCCATGGCAGCCCGGATGGTCCTTCCGGTGAAAAGTACGTCATCCACTAAGATGATCTCTTTATCATCCACGGAAAAGGGGATGTTCGAGGGCCTTACCGTGGGTTGGTGGCTGATTTTTGTCCAGTCGTCCCGGTACATGTTGATGTCCATGGACCCCACAGGCAGCTGTGTGCCTTCAATGGCGGCTATCTGCTCTGCCAGACGTTTTGCAAGAAAATCCCCCCGGGTCTGGATCCCTACTAGGGCCAGGTTTTTGACCCCTTTATGTTTTTCAATGATTTCGTAGGCAATGCGGGTGATGATCCGTTTGTAATCCTGATCATTGAGAATGCTCTTTTTTTTTGTCATGATATGCCTTCTTAAGTGTTCGGGTATACCCTAAAAGTTTTTTCTACCATCTTTTTTTTAGCACGGCAACACCTTGATTTCTTATCCGGCAATTCTAAATATAAGTCGGTAGGCCGTCTTGCGCTTAATCTTGCTCGTGCTCTTGCTCGAAATAATACTTTGAGCAAGAGCACGAAAAAAAGCAAGAAGGATAGATAATAGTTTATTAAATTAATTGCTGTTTTTTATCCGGATTCATATAATGAAGATTAACATTAAGGGCTTCGGAAGAAATTAGACCAGAAGGTATTAAAGATATTTGGAAAAGATCGATTGCACAGGCGTGATCCTGGCTGGTGGCTGCAACCGCAGGTTTCCCGGCATAAACAAGGCATTTCAAAGGGTTGGGGCAAATACCATGCTGACCCGGATTCATTCTCTGTTTTCCAGGATGTTCAAAGAAGTGATTCTGGTCGTTAATGAACCGGCACTTTTTTTAGATATCGACGCTTTGGTTGTAACGGATATTGATCCGTCCCAATGCGCTCTGGCAGGACTGCATGCAGGCCTGTTTCATGCCGGCTTTGACTGGAGCTATGTAACGGCCTGTGACGTTCCTTTTGTCAGTGAGAAGGTCATCCGGCACCTTTTTGCGCAAAGAAGTCCCGGCAAGCAGATTATCATACCCCGAACCTGGGAGGGCCTTGAACCGTTGTCGGCCCTGTATCATAAATCCTGTTTGCCAAGGATTGAAACCAATCTTGGAAAAAAAGTATTTATGATTAAAAAATTTTATAAGCCCGAAAGGGTCAAACAGATTCCGCCCCAAACACTTGAATCCCTGGACCCGGAGTTGCGTTTTAAGTTTAATGTGAACACCCCCGCCGACCTTGAAACAGCCAGGGGTATGGCCCACGTTCCAGACCCGGGGTATGGACGGGGGTAAAGAGAAAAGATATAACTCGATCATCGAGTATCACATAAGGAGGACCTATGGATTTACCTGCAATGATAAACCAGATGAAAAATCATCCGGATTTTTCCAAAGCCGGAATGGTGCTTTACCATAACGGGGTGGTCCGGGACAGTTCCCGGGACGGCCGGCCGGTCTCGGGCCTGACTTTAACTGTAGATCAGGAAAAACTGGATCAGATTATAGACCAGACCCGGGCCATGCCCGGAATTGTGGAAGTGCTGGTGCATATCAATTCCGATATGCCGCTGATGGTGGGCGATGATGTGATGTTTCTGGCCGTGGCAGGCGATATCCGGGAGCATGTGATTGATGCCTTAACCCTGGCCTTGAACCGGATAAAAACTGAAGCCACAGCCAAAACCCAGGTGTTTGTCTGATTGGGCCGGGCTTTAAAATTGGACGATCGAGTTAGAGGAGTTGATGTGAACGAGTTCACCCATGTTGATGGCCAGGGCCGTGTGAGAATGGTGGATGTGGGGCAAAAGTCCCCCACAAAACGGGTTGCCGTGGCAAAGGGGACGGTTTTCATGTCCACGGATACCCTGGCAGCCATTGTCGATGAAAAGGTCAAAAAGGGAAATGTGCTGGAAACAGCACGCATTGCAGGGATCATGGCGGCCAAGCAGACCTCGTCCCTGATTCCCATGTGCCATCCGCTGAACATCACCCATGCCCGGGTGGATTTTTTTGACGATCCGGAAAACAGCTGTATTCATATTGAGGCACAAGTGTCGCTGACCGAAAAAACAGGGGTGGAGATGGAAGCCATGACAGCGGTCAGTGTTGCAGCCCTGACCATTTATGATATGTGCAAGGCCTATGACAAAAGCATGGAAATTTCCAATATTCATCTGGCCTTTAAATCCGGTGGAAAAAGCGGCACGTACACAGCCCCTGAAACCTCCTTATGATTGATTTTGTGCGATGACCATGAGTACGGATAATCTGGTCTGTTTAGGGGCAGGGTTTGTGCTCGGCCTGTTAACGGCCCTGGTCCTTTTTAAACTGGGCATGCATTTTTTTTCAGACCGGTTCAAGGCCTTGTCCGACAAGGCGCTTTATGAAAATTCCCAGCGGTTTATGGATATGGCCCAGTCCCATTTCAGTGGTTATGTCCGGGAAGCCCATCAGGATTTCAAAGTTAAAGAAGAGGCCTTCACCCGGGCCGTTGACCCGGTACACCGCATGCTGGACCGGTATGAACAGCGGCTTGGGTCCATGGAAAAGGACAGAAGTCAGGCCTTTGGTGCCATCAGCCAGTATTTGTCGGATATGGCAAAAACCCAGCACCAGCTTGCCAAAGAAACGGATAACCTGGTCAAAGCGCTGCGGGTGCCCCATGTCCGGGGTAGATGGGGGGAAGTGACCCTGAAGCGGGCCGTGGAATTGGCCGGTATGGTGGATCATTGCGACTTTATTGAGCAGGGCGTGCACGGGACCGGCAAAGGGGCACTGCGCCCGGACATGGTGGTGAAACTGCCCGGCAACCGTCAGGTGGTGGTGGATGCCAAGGTGCCGCTTATGGCGTATCTGGACGCCCTGGAAACGACAGATGAGCGGGCGCATAAAGAAAAACTTGATGGCCATGCCCGTCAGGTCATGGGCCATATTGTTCAGCTGGGATCAAAAAATTATGCGGCCGCCTTTAGCCCCAGCCCTGAGTTTGTGGTCTTGTTCATCCCCGGAGAAAATTTTTTTTCGGCCGCCCTTGCCGCCCGGCCCGATCTTATTGAAAAGGGTGTGGCCCACGGTGTGATTCTGGCCACTCCCACCACGCTGATTGCCCTGCTTAAAACCGTGTCCTATGTGTGGCTGCAGCAGGCAGGCTATGAAAATGTCCGGGCCATCCGGGAACTTGGTCTGGAACTTTTTGAGCGGCTGTCCACCATGGCCGGACACATGAACCGCCTGGGAAAGGATATTGAGCGCACCGCCGCCACCTTTAACCGCACCCTGGGAGCCATGGAAAAAAGGGTGCTGGTCTCGGCCCGGAAATTTGAAAATTTAGGCGTCTCCAGCGCCGACCTGCCGGATTGTGAACCTGTGCCTGAAACAGCTCTGACCCTTAAGCGGATGAAGGAGAGGCGTTCGGAAAGTGAGACTGATGAATCGACTTAAACAAAGACCTGTCCGATTGCGTATGCACCGGGAAAATAGACATATTTATAAGAAACGTAAGGCATTGTATCATGTCTTACTTTATCTGTTGCTGATATTAATCCTTGCCGGGACCTTGGGGTGCGGGGATCGGAAAAAAGTGAAACACCCCCCGGAAAATCCGTTGGTGAAGGTGGCTGGGGCAGACCTGCCCGAATTTAAGGATACGTTGTTTCTGCAGGATCTTGGGGCCGCCATTGACCAGAGCCTTGTCTATTTTAAACGGGTGCCGGCAACCCGGACCTATGAGTACGGCGATGACGTGTACAATGCCTCCCATATGATCTGTTCCCTTGAAACCTTTAAAGCATTTCTTGCAACCAAGCCGTCGGCCAAAGACCTGAACCGGTTTATCCGGGAAACGTATACGGTGTATAAAAGTATAGGCGGTTCCAATAAAGATGTTCTTTTTACCGGTTATTTTGAACCTACTTATCCGGGCAGCCGTACCCCGGGTCCGGAATTTCCCTGGCCGGTCTACTCTATTCCCGATGATCTGTTCCAGATTGATCTGTCGGCGTTTTCCGATGCATATAAAGGGCATAAACGCCTCATGGCGCGTGTTGATTCAAAGTCCCGCAGGGTTAGACCCTACTACACCCGGGAGCAGATCAACAATCAGTTGGATTTTGCACAAAAAGCCCGGCCCGTGGTCTGGCTGGCCAACCGTATTGACCGGTTTTTTCTGGAGATTCAGGGATCGGGGAGGGTGTCGTTTGCCGATGGGGAAATTGCGCGCCTGCACTATGCCGGGGTTAATGGCCGTAAATACAGTGCGGTGGGCAAATATCTCATTGATAAAAACGAAGTACCAAAGGAGAAGATGTCCATGCAGGCCATACGCGAATGGCTCTCCACCCACCCGGACCGCATGGACGAGGTGCTTTTTACCAATGACAGCTTTGTGTTTTTCAAGGAAGGCACGGGTGGCCCCTTTGGTTGCATCAATGTCGCCGTAACGCCTGTGCGCTCCATTGCCACGGACAGCAAACTTTTTCCCAAAGGCGGACTGGCCTTTATCCAGACGGCGCTGCCTGCTAACATGGGCCAACCAAAAGAGGCATGGCCCAGGGCGTCTTTGTTTGTGCTTAACCAGGATACCGGTGGTGCCATCAAGGGGCCGGGCCGGGTGGATCTGTTCTGCGGTGCCGGTGACTGGGCGGGTTACACTGCCGGTCACATGGTGGCCAGGGGGCAGCTTTATTTTTTGGTGCTTACCTCAGAGAACTAGTTTATAGTTTCATTAACAGGTAATGTCATGGATTTTCGCAATATTAAATCGTTTTTAGGCGTTGATACAAATGAAGCCGAAGAACTGGGTCGCCTTCTGGCCGATACCCTGGCATCTGATCTGGAAAAGATCCGCCGGGGTCTCCGGGATAATGATGTGGAATCCATTCGTTTTGTGGCACATTTAATTAAGGGATCATCCGGGAATTTGGGATTTACAAGATTTTCGCACCTGGCTGCGGTTGTGGAGACCCGTTCCCGGGCCGGCCGGTTTGACGATTTGGGAGATCTGCTTTTGGAAATGCAGCGCCTTTTAGAAAAACTTGAAGATAGTCTGTCCGGCAGGTGATATGGCTGACGCATATTCCATACTTGTGGTTGACGACAACCTGTTGAATCTCAAGCTCATTGAAAAAGTGCTGACCAAGGAGGGCTATATTGCCCTTTTAGCGGACAATGGACCTGATGCCAGGCGTATAGCCGCCCAAGAACATCCGGACCTTATCCTGCTCGACATTGAAATGCCCGATGAAGACGGGTTTGAAGTTATTAAGAAACTTAAAAATGATGCGGCTACCGTTACCATCCCCGTAATTTTTTTAACGGGTGTGTCCGAGGTGGATGTCAAGCTGAAGGGTTTTGAGCTCGGGGCCGTGGACTATATCGTCAAGCCCTTTCATCCCCAGGAGGTCCTGGCCCGGGTACGTATTCATCTCAAACTTTCCATTGGCACCAATTCCCTGGTGCAGAACCAGGCCAGAAAGCTGCGCCAGGTAACCCAGGCCCAGAACGCCATGCTGCCCAGGCCCGAAGACTTTCCCAATGCCGGATTCAGTGTTTTTTATCTGCCCCTGGAAGAGGCCGGCGGGGATTTTTATGATATTTTAAATATTTCAAATCAGATCACCGGATATTTTCTGGCGGATTCATCGGGGCATGACATTGGAACTTCTTACATCACTGCATCTGTCAAGGCGCTTTTGGCCCAGAACTGCAATCTGGTGTATTCGCCTATAGAAAGCATGAGAATGATCAATGACGTACTTGTGGAAATTCTGCCCAGGGAAAAATATCTCACCGCATGCTACATGCACCTGAATCGCGACACCAGGCTTATGACCCTGGTGAATGCAGGTCATCCGCCTGTGGTTTACATACCCAAGGGGAAAGCGCCTTTTTTCATAAAAACCCAGGGAGATATTCTGGGCATGTTTGCCGATGCGACCTTTGGTATAAAAAAAATTGCAGTAAATGAAGGGGATCGATTTTTTATTTACTCGGATGGGCTGGTGGAATCCTCAGAAAAAAAAATATCATGGGTGACAGGGATGAAAAGGCTTTTAACCATCTTTGAAGGGCTGGGTAAGTTGGACCTCCCCGATGTCCCGGATATACTGATTTCCCGGCTTTTTAACGGCGACCCCATGCCCGAAGATGATATCGTTCTTTTATGTATTGAGGTGTGATAATGTCTGAAGTTCTGGATTTTTATGAAATTAAAGTAGAGGAAGATCGTGTCTTTATACGCTGTTCTTCCGCCATGGAACATATTGATACGGCCTGTGCCTCAGTGCTTCTTTTTCTAAGATCCAAAGGACCAAAGTTTTTTCCCCATCTGTTTGCCGTCAGTTTAGGCATGCGCGAGGCCATGGCAAATGCCGTGCGCCATGGGAATAAATATGATTTGGGCAAGTTTGTTTCCATGGAGTTGGACATAAGCCGGGATAATTGGATTTGTATGAAAATTTCCGATCAGGGACCGGGTTTTGAATGGATGCAGATTCAGAATCATGTGGCGCCTGATGAGGCTGACCACGGCAGAGGCATAAGTATCATGCGAACCTACTTTGACCGGGTCAGCTATAATAAAAAGGGCAATATCCTATATCTTGCAAAACATATCTTGTGACTCGATGATCAAGTGTAATGAAATTAATATCCCGTTAACACAATCCTAACTGATTTCTAATGATTTCAGGGTAAAAAACTAACATTGATTAGTCTCGGAATTTTATAAAATTAGAAAGGATGTTTATGACCAACCAGCTTACCCGGGCCATACACAAGATCAAAAAGGAGATTCTATCGCTTGGTGCCATGGTGGAAGATCGGTTTAAAAAAACCATATATGCTGTCAAGACCAACGATCTTGAGCAGGCCGTCCAGATCATTGAAACCGATTACCTGGTGGATGCCCAGGAGGTTGAGGTCGAAGAAGAATGCCTGAGAATCCTTGCCCTGTATCACCCTGTGGCAACGGACTTAAGGCTGATTACCGCTGTCATCAAGATCAACAATGACCTTGAACGTATTGCCGATTATGCTGTGAATATTGCCCGGCGGTTTCAAATAAGCGGTCAGAATTCAGATTCCTTTCAATATGATTATACCGCCATGGCCGAACAGGCGATAAAGATGCTTAAACTCAGTCTGGATGCCCTTGTCAGCCTGGATGGGAGCCTCGCATATAAAGTCCGGGAGATGGATGAGGAAGTCAATACCATGCGTAATGAAGCTTACAGTGTCATGAAGCAGGCCATACGCAAGAATCCCGAAAAGGTTGAGGAAATCATTAATATGTATCTTATTTCAAGGCATATTGAACGGGTGGGCGATCACACGAAAAATATTGCAGAGGAGGTTATTTATTTGATAGATGGCGAGATTATCCGCCATTCCTGAATTTTAACGATTGCTAACAATAAAGTAACGCGGAAATAAAAAAATGTCCAAAGAGACCATATTGATTGTTGATGATGAAGAAGATATTCTTGAACTGATAAAATTCAATCTCAAGGGCGAGGGCTACAGTATACTTCAGGCCATGACCGGAGAGGAGGCCATTAAAATTGCCAAGCAGTCCGGCCCTGATCTTATCGTGCTGGATCTTATGTTGCCCGGAATTGACGGGCTTGAAGTCACCAGGCATCTGAAAAACAACAATGCTACCATGGATATTCCCATTGTGATGCTCACGGCAAAGGGCGAGGAATCCGACATTATCACCGGTCTGGAACTTGGGGCCAATGATTATATTTCCAAGCCTTTCAGTCCAAGGGAGCTTACTGCACGGATTCGTGCCATCCTGCGTCGCCGCCGGAAAAACACCGCCGAATCGCCGCCTCGTGTTCGTCAGGAAGGGGATATGGTCATTGACCGGGCCAGGCACCGGGTTACCATTGAAGATGAAATTGTTGAACTGACCTTGTCCGAGTTTGAACTGCTCTCCTTTCTGGCAGAGAAAAAGGGCTGGGTGTTCACCCGGGGGCAGATCGTGGATGCCATCCACGGTGAAAATTACGCCGTGACCGAGCGCAGCATTGATGTTATCATCGTAGGACTGCGTAAGAAATTGGGTGCCTATTCATCCTGTATTGAAACGGTTCGGGGTGTGGGATATCGCTTTAAGGAATAGGTTTGCCTTGATTTCCTTAACCTTTGAATAATAACCCAAAAAACAGATTTTACATGCATCGTAAAAAAACAAAGTTGATTTGGCGGATATTTCCGTCATTTCTTATTATTATTCTTTTGTCTCTGACTGTGGAAGCCTGGTATTCGATTAGTTATTTTAAAGGTTTTTTTCTTGAAACCACCCAGCGTGAACTCATGGTCAAGGCCTCTTTGATGCAGGAGCGGTTTGCCCGTGCCCTGTATGTAGATGGCTTGTCGCCGCAGCAGATTGATGCCCTGTGCAAAGGTCTGGGAGAAAAAATTCAGACCCGCATTACGGTTATTCTGCATTCAGGCGAGGTTATCGGCGACTCCTTTGCCAGGGTGGAAACCATGGAAAATCACAGGGAACGGCCTGAAATAAAGACAGCACTCGTCGGTGAAAAGAGTATGGCCGTACGCTACAGTCGCACCCTTGATGAAAGCATGATGTATATTGCCCTGCCTATTGTTTACAGCCGGTCTGACCCCGCTGTGATCCGTACGGCTGTCTCCATCTCGGATATTGACACCAAGGCTGAGGCTATGCGTAATTCAATTGCCCTGGTTCTGGTTTTGACCACCATGGCTGCGGCCCTGGCAAGCCTGTATGTTTCACGGCGCATTGCCAATCCCGTGGAGCAGATGCGCCAAGGGGCCCAGGCGTTTTCCAAGGGTAACCTGACCAACCAGCTGCCTTCTCCGGATACCGAAGAACTCTCCCAACTGGCCAGGGCCATGAATTCCATGGCCTCGGAACTCAATAAAAAGATCATGGATGTCAGGAACCGCAGCCGGGAGCTTGAAGCGGTTCACACCAGTATGCAGGAGGGCGTAATCGCCATTAACGACCAGGAGCAGATCATCACCATCAATAAGGCAGCGGCCAAAATATTTGATTTTTCGCCGGAAATGCTGAAAACAAAACACGTGCTTGAGGTCGCAAGAAATTATGATCTGCAGGTTTTCATTAAAAAAGCCCTTGCCACCAGTGAACCTGTGGAAGATGATATTGTGATTGACGCAGGAGAGCGCATGGTGCTCAATATTCATTCCACAGCCCTGTATGACGCCCATGACAAGCGCATGGGCACCTTGATCATCTTCCATGACATTACACGGCTCCGGCTGCTTGAAAGCATGCATAAGGATTTTGCGGCAAATGTTTCCCACGAATTAAAAACCCCGTTGACCACGATCAAAGGGTTCATTGAAACCCTCCAGCAGATGATGGCAGACAGCGAGAGCGTGTTACCCCGGGATTCAGCCGCCCAGTTCGGCCGGTTCATGGGTATCATTGAAAAAAACGTTAACCGCATGGTCAGGCTGATTGATGACCTTCTGGCGCTTTCAAGACTGGAACGTCTTAAAGGAACCGATATCCAGTTTGAGACCCACCCGCTGGCCGGTTTGATCCAAAAGGTCGTTAGGTTCTGCGCGGACCGGGCCCAGTCCCGGGGGATAACCATGGAAGTCCACTGCCCGGATACCCTTGTTGCTATGGTAGACCCCACGCTCATGGAGCAGGCGGTGTTTAATCTGGTGGATAATGCCATAAAGTACAGCGGTGAGGGGGCATGCATTTGCATTAATGTGGAATTAAAGGATCGCGATATACAGATTCAGGTCAAAGATACGGGCTCGGGCATTGATGCGGCGCATCTGCCAAAAGTGTTCAACCGGTTTTACCGGGTGGATAAGGGCCGAAGCCGGGACCAGGGTGGCACAGGGCTGGGGCTGGCCATTGTCAAACATATTGTCCAGTACCACAACGGCCGCATTGAGGTGGAAAGCCGGCGGGGGAAGGGGACGTGTTTTACCATTACCTTACCCGGGGCTGCAGACATGGAAACGGCCTCCGGGTAATCGCATGTGAATAACCTGCCGTTTAATATCTATTTCCCATTAGTTTTTATAAGAAACTAGAGACAAGACACAAGAGGGCGGAGCGCCTGCGGCGCCCATTTTAGCCCGGCATTGGTGATGTCTTTAGTTTCATTGTTTGGTGTGTCCGTCAGGACATTGCCGTTATATGGACTATTAATAATAGTCTTGTCTTTGCAATTCTGTACTCGGGGATTTCGTTTTTGACGTAGTCCTCAGCGAAAGTATGAAATCAGATTTTGATCCCATTTTGCAAATTTACAAATAATTTGTCAATATAACCATCCCGATCATCCGCCATAAAGAGCACATGATTGGCTTCCATCTCATTCTGCGGGATTCCCCAACGAAGCTGGGGATATTTTGTCCACGACAGAATAAAACTGTTGAGAATGACATCCGGGTTGGCAAATCGGCTTTCGATATCTTTGATGCGCTTGTGGAATTGCACCTTCTCACTCGCTGGGCCTTCGTGGAGCAGCCCGTGCGGCTCAATGAAGGTGACATATTGTTTGCCATCAACAATCATCCACAGAATAAAGTCGGGATGGAAATTACCCGCTTCAAAAAAGCCCACGCCTTTTCCGCGACTCAGGTTCCGGAGTAAAAAGAGTTCTGCCCCGTCCTTTTGAAGCTGCTCCGCATTGGTTTCGGACCAATCTTTAAGATCCGTCACAAACTGAAATTCACTTTCGTTCAGCGCTACTGGCAGAATGGTAATTTTCCCGCCTTTTCTTACATGGAAGAGCGGCTGGAAAAGATGCATTCCAAAGCGACAGGCTTGGAGTTCGCCTGCTTTAAGCAATGATTGTTTATTTTCTTCCAACTCCTTTTTGAGCTTTTCGATGGCAAGGATTACCTGTTCTTCACTGCCATCGACTATGAGCTGATAAAAATCTTCCTGTGGAACATTATCATCTTCCGGCGTAAGCTCCCGGAGCTCAAGGCGTGGCTCAATAAATGACCGTTTACAATAGTTGTAATAGTGATCACAGAACCGTTTGAGCAGTTCAGCAGCCACCTGCTGCAATAATGAAACATCATCAAATCCAGCCGGTTCCAATCGGGGCGTCGGAAGAAAGAGGGTGTACCATGTTTTATCAGCAAGGAGCTTTTGGATACCTGTTTTATCAATATTCAGATTGTACCAACTTCTCTCACGCTTGAACTGCTCGAGTTCGAAATACAACTCATCCATGTTCAGTAGCGAGATATGCCTATCTGCCAATTTCACATCATTTTTCCGAGTAGCCTCAGCGGTTTTCTTTGAGTGGATGGACTGAATACGCGGATACCAGTCAGACACAATCGGGTGCAGCTGAAGGTACTCTGTTAGCTGACCAAGGTTGGGGACGGGAGCATCCTTCTTAAAGTCGTATTCTTTTCCGTCATCCGCTTTCCGTTTTGGCCTGATAATCTGCAACTTTTTGCCGAAGTCATAGGTGACATTCAGCGGTATGGTA
>Ga0102925_1001596_pt1 | contig 12562 bp, 14 predicted proteins | sample SalPonR1_A_D1_MG_FD_78216 | JGI IMG/M metagenome (GOLD analysis project Ga0102925, IMG submission 78216) | Salt pond soil microbial communities from South San Francisco under conditions of wetland restoration - Salt Pond MetaG R1_A_D1_MG | ecosystem: Environmental > Aquatic > Marine > Intertidal...
ATCCTGAAGGCGTCCGGATCGGTTCTGACTCGTCGTGCTCGGGTCGCTCGGGCGAGCCGTCGTCTCCTGTTCCTGGGGTTCATCCTGGGTCTCGTCCCCGGTCTGTTTCTCCTCGTGCTCCCGGGCCTGATCCCGAGCGAGATCCTGCACGATCCACACGTCGACACCTCGCGGTATTCCGGATGGACCGCCACCCCCGACACGTTCCTCCGGGCCTGGGCCTACGAGGCCGCCTACGTCACTCTCGGCGAGGAACTGTTGTTCCGGGGACTCGTCGGCGGACTCCTGATGCGACGACTGGGGTTTGCCCCCGGTAATCTCCTCCAGGCGATGGTCTTCCTCCTCCCGCACCTGTTCCTCCTCACGATCAGCACCGGCCTGTGGCCGATCGTCCTGGCACAGTTCGTCGCCGGGTTGCTCTTCGGGTGGTTCTCTTTCGAATCCGGGAGTGTGCTTCCGGGGTGGATCGCCCACAGTCTCGGCAACGCCATCGGCGCTCTCGCATTCATGGCGTGAGCGATACTCGCGACAGGAGCCCCACGGCCAGACAGAAATACCGCGGATCGCTATCGTTCGGTTAGCAGTCCCTGCTGGACGTGACGTCGTCTAGCGAGTAGACCGGTCCCCCTCGTTCGTCTGCCGTGGCTCACGTCGGTCGGAAAGTGGGGGGAGAGGTTGGGGGAGGAAACGTCGATAGAGCACCCGAACCCGTTGCCTGGGCCCCTACCGACGGACTGTACTGGAATCTAGACCGACTAATAATTACCGATTTATTGATTTTTCGTGAACAATATACTCCGAAGATTGGAAATCCTCGTGGGTTTTCAGCCTGGTTTCGTGGAATCCCCGCGACGTTCGGCGGGTCGACCAGTACCCTGGAGTCCCGATCCGTTCGCGAGCAGCGTCGGGTATCCGCTCGTCGTCCTCCAGCGACGATCCCGCGGATAGCTGGTGGTAGCCTGCCGTTTCGTGCAGTGACCGGTCCTCGACTCCCTGTCGGCGGCGATTCGGGCGAGCGCACTCGGCGAACCTTGGATAGTGATGGTCGAGGCTATGCTTCGAGACGGCGTACATATCTCATGTCCAACTGGTCTCGACGCCGGATCCTTCGGGGGGTGGCTGCTGCCGGAGCGTTCGCACTCGCCGGGTGTCTCGAAGCGCCCACGTCGAATGCACAACCGTCGGGTCCCGGCAGACAGGTGAAAGACGTCGACGTGCTGTTCGTCCGGGACGAGAACTGCGGGGCCCTCTTCGACGTCGAGGGGTCGACCGACGAGTGGAAATTCGAGTACCTCACGCATCCGCTGGCCCGCAACGACGTGACCTTCCGGTCCACTCCCGAGGCCGAGCGACTCCGGGCGTTCGTCGACGCCACGGACCTCGATTCCGAAGCCGTCCTCCTCTTCGAGCGGCCGGTCAGCGAGTGTCGCCGGGTCGGCCTGGTGATGGTCTACCGGAACCCCGACCACGTTTCGGCCGAGTTCTGCCTCGGGGAACGGGACGCCGACGGCTGTGTGGGCGACGAGGAGGACACGGTCGGCATCGCGATCCGACTGCCCTTCGACGGCGACATCACGGATTCCCGCGCCTACGAGTGGGGGAGCGATTGCGACGGGAAAGCCCTCCTCGCCAGCGAGTGAGGGTGGCGGTCGGGGGATCGAGCGGTTCGGCAGAAAAGTCATATTTCGAAGGGCGCTATCGGAGAGCGATGATTGGGGGACTCGGCTGGTCGCTGCGGGAGAAGGGGACGCGGCTCTACGCCCGGATCTACTTCGGCCCCGTGGAAGCGGTCCAGGAGTACGAAACCCGGACCGGCGACTCGATTCCCGTGTTCTGGTTCTCGGACGACTCCTCGATGTTCGGTCAGGCGACGGTCTTCCGAACGGTGATCCTCAACCGGCCCAAGATGTCGGCCCTCTCGGATCGCGCCCGGGAATACGTCGTCCAGCACGAACTGGGGCACCTCCAGCGACGACCGGTTCGGACGGGAGTCTTCTGGGGACTGATCGGCCTGTGTTTCGCGCTCTCGTGGCTGGCGTTCGGGATCCTGCTCGCGCTCCTCCGGTCCGGGTTTTCGTCCACGCTCGCGCTCGGGTTCGGGTTGGTCCTCTCGGCGAGCATCGTGAGTTTCGTGCTGGCAAGCCGGATCGAGGAAACCGCGGCGGAACTGTTCGCCCTTCGGCGACTCGGCGAGTCCGAATTCCTGGCGAGCAAGCGGGAGATCAGGACGCCCCGCGAGGGGTCCGCGTTCGCGAGCCTGTTCGTCGTTCTCATGTACCCGAGCCCCGAGACCGTCGTGAAAATCGACAGGACCGTTCGTCGGATACGGGGGAAATTGGGTGGGTGAGCCCCGGGGGTGAAACGCCACGCCGGACTCGTCCGCGCCGGGGAACCGCTCACTGGATTCGTCCGCGCCGGGAGCAGTGGGATCGCCTGCAATAGTTCGGGACGCTGCCGGGGTTCGGCGGCACCGCGTGTTACCTCGGCTCACTATAGTTATTTGGTTGATACGAGCGTCTAGCGGGTATGGTTTCCTCGAAGCGACTCCTCGTTCTAGCGGTGGTGGCAATCGTGATTCTCGTGCCACTCGCCGGGTTCGCCGTCCTGCTGTTCCCGCCGGGGTTCATGTACGATCACTACTCGTCGTACTCGTACACCACCTCGATCAGCACGAACGCGACCGTCGAGAACGTGACGGTGATGCTCCCGTTCCCGTCGGGCGAGGACGTGGGCTCGGACCCGACGTCGGACCTCTGGATCTACGACGGCCAGGGCAACCGGATCACCGACTGGGACGCCGCCATCGTCGAGACGGCCCACGGGCCGATGTTGCGCCTGCATGCCGACCGCCTGGTGGGCGAGGATCGGTACGTCCTCTGGACGTACGCGCCCAACGGGTCGCCGATCGATCGCCGGGAGATCACCCGCGACGAGATCCCGGAGAACATGACGAACAAGAAGTTGGTGCCCGATCCGACGACCTATTCGATTTCCTGGCAGGTGATGGTCGATCACGACATCGAGACGCGGAATCCGATCGGGAACGCCTCGTTCATCGGGCCCGTGAACGACGTGACGGCGACCGAGTGTCGGTACGGGTTCGACGAGTCCGAGCGGTGTTCGAACTTCACCAGCATGACCGCGGCGACCTACGAGGCCGAGGCCCCGGCCGTGGTCACGATCGGGGAGATCTCCTTCGAGGCCTGGAACGAGTGGGGCTTCTGGCTCTCGAATAGCTACAACTCCTTCGAGGCGAGTACGTCGCCGGCGGCCTACGCCGACGGGCGGCAGGGCTGGACCGTGCTAGACGGGCAGTTGCACGCCGGGATGGGGCGGTACGACGGGCCGAAGCGGTAGTGGACCATCGAGAATCTCGGGGAAACAAGAATTTCACGACCAGACGGTATTTTCGCTGGCGAACTCCTCGTCGTTCGTGACGATTGCCTCGGTGCCCCGGACCCGGTGGTTCGCGATGAGGAGGGCGTCGTGCACCGTGTAGTGGTCGACGAGGCTCCCGTACACCGCCAGGTCCTGTTCGTCGGCAGGAGCAACCCGAACGGGGCCGTCGTTCACCAGCCCTCGCAACACCGCGTTCGCCGTCGTGTCGACCTCGACGCCAGCGATCTGGCTTTTGTTGACCGCCGTCCAGATGGCTTCGCTTACCGCCACTGTCGGGGCTTCGACCACGTCGACGCCCTGTTCGGCGCGCTCGAAGATCTCGTCCGCTGCTGGAGGAAGCCGATCGACGAGGTACCGTGCCATTGCGACGCCGTCCACGGTATACCGGATCACGGCTGCCACTCCGTTCGGCGCTGCTCGCGAATGTTGGCTTCCATCGCTTTGGCCATCTCTTCGCGCTTTGCCTCGGAGACGTCGTCGTCGACGAGCATCCCGCGTCCCGCCGACTGCGTCGCCTTTCGCACCCTGATCCCGTCTTCGGTCTTCTCCCAGCGGAGTTCGTCGCCCGCCTCGAGTCCGAACTCCTCGCGCAACTCCTTCGGAATCGTCACCTGGCCCTTCCGCGTGATCCTGGTCGTTTTTCCGTCAGTATCGTCGTCCGTGCTCATGTCGGGTATTACGGCCCGTAGTACCTAAAACGTGGCCGTGCTAGCCGGGTGGAATCGCCCTTCGAATCGGTCAAAGACGGGGTCGGATCGTTCCCTTTGCCCACTTCCCTGATTCAAATCCGCGCTCTGCGTTCACCCGGCGCTCACGTCCTCGTTCGCGCCGGAAGCAGTGGGACCGCCCGGATTCGAACCGGGGTCACGGGCACCCAAGGCCCGAAGTATACCAGGCTAACCCACGGTCCCGCATCAGTTCATACCGTGGGCGACCTGTAAAGCGTTTCGTCCTGCCCACGCCACGCACACCCTTCACAGGTCCACGGCCATTCCCGCCACCGGCGTCGCCGAATCAACGACTGCCAGCAGCCCCAACCGCTCCAGCGTTTCACGCGTCGGCACGCCCTCAGCACTCCACCCACGCCGCGAATAGTACGCGTCCAGCGTCGCCTCGAACCGATCGCGCGAGAACTCGCCCCCCTCGTCCAGCGCCTCGGGCACGCCGTCGGACCGCCGGTCGAACCCCTCGCGGACGTTGAACAGGCGGGTCAGCGTCCAGACTCGCTCGCCGACGCGGATCAACTCCTTCGGGTCGGTCGGCGCGGGGGAGTCGAGCGCCGCGAGCCACTCGGCACCCAGGTCCTCCCGGAGGACGGCCCCGGCGAAGTCGTCGGCGATCAGGCTCCAGCGCACCGACCGGCGGTTCTGGGCAGCCACGACGGCGGTCGCCACCCGCGAGGGTGCCCAGGGCGGGTCGAACGCCTCGCGCTCGACCGGCCGGGCGCGGCGGTGGCAGGCCCCGCGGTCGCTGGTGGCGTAGGCCAGCGCCATCGCCGGCGAGCCCCGGGGGTCGTAGGAGGGCATGGCCATGCCCTTGACCGTCGGGATGAACTCGCCGTCCTCGAAGGACTCGGCGGCGGCCTCGATGCCCTCTGCCAGCGCGTCGCCCAGGGGCGTCGATCGGGTCGCGATTTCGCCGAGCAACGCCCGCGCACCCTCGGGATCGGCGAACGCCAGGTCGCGATCGACTAGCCCCTCGCGGGCGGCCAGGATCGCCAGCGCGACCGCGTTGCCGGCGTCGATCAGGTCCAGCCCGAGGCGGTTGCAGCGCTCGCCCAGGGCCGCGACGGCGTCGAAGTCGTCCAGGCCAAGGCCCGCACCGAGCGTCATGGCGGTCGCCCCGCGGGGCACCGACTCGCCCTCCTCGGTGTCGACGCGGAACTCGCCGTCCTCGGTCCGGCCGGTCGCGGCCTCGCGGACGGCCTCGATGCCGATGTCGTCGCTGCCCTCGAACCCGCGCTCCTGCCAGCCCGAGGCCGGGAGGACGTCCGTCTCGTCGGCGAAGTCCACCGTCTCGGCCGTCCCGCTGGCACCGATCCACCGGCCCACGTCGGTCGTCTCGAAGCGGGACGCCTCGCGCTCGCGCAGATCGGCCACCTCGGCGGGTGGCTCGACGGGGTCGCCCCTGGCGACGACGGCCTTCAGGCGCTTCGAGCCCATTACCGCCCCGGCACCGCCGCGGCCGGCGTGGTGCTCGGCCTCGTCGGAGGCGATGGTCGCGTAGGCCACCTGCTGTTCGCCCGCCGGGCCGACGCAGGCCACCGCGCCGTCGTAGCGCCGGGCGGTCTCGACCGCGTCCTCGCCCCAGGCGTCGGTCGGTTCGATCCGGGCGTCGCCGTCCTCGACCACCAGCGCGACCGGTTCGTCGGCCTCCCCGGTCACGAGCACGCCGAGGTGACCCCCGAGCGCGCCAGCTAGCCGGGCCGGGAAGTCGCCGCCCGCGTAGGAGTCCAGAAAGGTCCCGGTGAGGGGCGACTTCGTCACCGCGGCGTAGCGCTGGGTTCCCGGGAGCGCGCCCGTCATCGGCCCCAGGAGGAACATGAGGACGTTCTCGGGCCCCAGCGGATCGGTTCCGGGCGGGAGTTCGTCGTAGAGGTACCGCGCGCCCAGGCCCTTCCCGCCGAGGTACCGGCGACGCCACTCGGCGGGGACGGGTTCCGAGGTGACGTCCCTGGCCGAGAGGTCGACCCGCAACAGTCGATCCGGGCGCCGGTATGCCATCGGGCCGTGGGTTAGGAAAGCGCGCGTATAAGCTCCCCGGGTCCGGAAAAAGACCGTGCGTCGGCTTAGCGCTCGATCACGCCGACCACTTCGCCCCGGTTCATCCGGGTGAGCGCGACGCGATCGACGCGATCCGTCCGGTCGAGTACCCCGGCGGCGATCTCGCGGCCCACGTCGGCCAGTTCGGGCGTGTCGGCCATGTTGACGACCGGGATCGCGGTCGCGTCCGGGGGGACGTCCTTGAGCGCCCCGTCCGGGCTCGCGAGCACGGCCGCCACGTCCGCGGCCTCGATCTCGTCGCCCTCGCTCCGTCCCGTGATCCCTGCCACGCGGTCGACCCGGTGGACGTGCTCGTCGGTCAGGGGCTCGCCGACGACGCGGGCGCTCGCGATCGGCAGGACGGTGTCGGCGGTCGCGGGGATCTGGGGTTCGCGCCCGTTGGGGGCCTTGAGCAGGCGGTTCCGGGCGCCATCGGCCTTGACGAGGACCGACTCCACGCCGTCGGCTTGGCCATCCTGCGCTTCGCCCCCGGAGTCTCCCAGCACCGCCTCGGCGAGGTCGTCGACGACCGCCGTTTCGTAGCCCCGGTACCGATTCTTCTTGTCGCGGTCGGGAACCACGCCGAGGGGCCAGTCTGCGGCGGCGGCACGTTCGACGGCCGCCACGGGGTCGTCCGTCACGGCGACGCGCGAGACGTGCTCGTCGAAGATTGGGATCCTGACGGTCGCGGTAACGAGCGCGCGATCCAGCCGGTCCGCGAGCGTGTACAGCGTCGTCTTCTTGCCGCCCGCACCGACGACGGCGACCAGTCCGCGTGCCGCGAGCGCGTCGACGAGGTCCATGCTCGGGTCGAACGGTTTCGCCGGCATAACCGTTCCGTAACCGACGCGTCGGAACGGAGCGAACGCCGCCGCCGGCGCGAAACGTATCCGGATCTTGATCGTTCACCAGGGCGCACCTTTTTGCCAACCCCCCGCATACGATGGTCTATGCGGTTCGTCATCATCGGCGCCGGTCGAGTCGGTCTTCGGACGGCCAGGGTGCTCGAAGAGGAGGGCCACGACGTCACGATCGTCGAGCGCGATCCGGATAGAGCGGACCGTGCTCGGAACGAGGGATTCGACACGTTCGAGGGGGACGGCTCGCGCGAGGCAGTCCTCGAGGAGGCAGGCGTCGCGACCGCCGACGCGGTCGGGGCGCTCACGAGCGACCTGAACACGAACTTCGCGGCCTGCATGATCGGCAAACACCACGGCTGTCGGACGGTGTTGCGAATCGACGAGGACTACCGGGAGGACATCTACCGCCGGTACGCCGAGGAGGTCGACGAGATCGTCTATCCCGAACGGCTGGGGGCGATCGGGGCGAAAAACGCCATGCTCGGCGGTGACATCCGCGCCATCGCCGACGTCGCCCAGAACCTCCAGGTCGTCGAGTTCACCGTGACCGACGACTCGCCGATCAAGGGTTACACGATCAGCGAACTCGCGCTCCCGGCGGACACGACGCTGATGGCCTTCGGCAAAGAGGGCGAGGCGCTCGCGATCCCGACACCGGACGAATCGCTCGAACCGGGCGACAGACTGGTCGTCCTCGCGGACTTCACGAAACTGGCCGACGTCAGGCAACTGGTGGTCGGCGAGACGGCCACCCCAGGAGGGGACTGAATATGGTTACTGCATACGTCATGGTCAAAGCCAACACCGGCGAGGCGGATCGACTGCGAACCGAGATCGGCGACATCGACGGCGTGCTCGAGGCCTTCATCGTGGCCGGCGACGTCGACGTCATCGCGAAGGTCGAGGTCGACAGCCCCGCCGAGGTAAAGGAGATCGCCGCGGACTCGATCCAGGGGATCGACGGCGTCGAGGACACCCAGACCTACATCGCGATGGACTGAGGCAGTCGGGACTCGGGGGTCCCGTCGACGCCGTCTTCGTCGGATCGACGCAGTGAGCGACGAGTCCATCCCATCTCCGAATTTCGGCACGACGGACCGGTACGCGAGCGGTTTTGACACTGGCAGGAGAGCGCTCCGACATGGAGATCGATCTGAACGTTCGCGGGAAACTCGTCACGGTGGCGATCGATCGCGTCGTCAACGCGGGCTACAGCGGCCGGGATCGAGAGTCCGTCCAGGAGCACGTCGACGAACTCGTTGCCGACGGTATCGCCGCCCCCGACCAGGTACCCACGACCTACCGGGTCCCGACGGGCGTCCTCCGGGTCGATCCGGGCGAGATCCAGGTCGTCGGCGAGGACACGTCCGGCGAAGCCGAATTCGCCCTGCTCGTGACGGGGGACGAGACCTACGTCGTCGCCGCGAGCGACCAGACCGACCGCGACCTCGAACGCGACGACGTCCGGAAGTCGAAAGCGATCGCCCCGAACGTCCTCTCGCGGGACGCCTGGCGGTTCTCGACCGTCCGGGATCGCTGGGACGACCTCGAACTCCGGGCCTGGAACACCGTCGACGGCGAGCGGGAGCGCTACCAGGACGCGACGCTCGGGACGATCCTCGAACCCGACGAGATCCTCGACATGGTTCGGGACCGCTACGGCGGTCCCCTCGACGGGACGGCGATCCTCTCCGGGACCGTCCCGGTGGTGTCGGGCGAACTCCGGCCCGGATCGCGCTTCGAGGTCGAACTCGTCGACCCGGACGAGGAACGATCCCTCTCGGTCGGCTACGACGTGACGCCGATCTAGATCCCCGCCCCGCCGCGATCCGGTTCCTCGGCCGCCTGCCGCGCACGGTCGAGCAGTCCCGCGACTGGGTCGCGATAGTCGTAGCCGGGGATGACGCCCTGGACGTAGGTCCCCTCCACGTACTCCACGAGCGCCGCGGCGTCCTCGACGGCCCGCCGGACGTCTCGCGTTTCGAAGGACAGTTCGACGACGATGCTTTCGTTCTCGGCGTCGCGCTCCACCGCCGGCGGGTCGCCGTCGGACCGGGCGACGTCGAAGGCGTCCTCCATCCGGCGCTCGAAGGTCTCGTACCAGCCGTCTTCGACCACGTCGGCGACCGTCTCCCCCGCCACGACGGCGTCGAGCGTGGGAACGCGGACGGTAACCTCGACGCGGTAGGGCGTACCGTCGACGTCGTCGCTCCTCTCGACGCTCACCGTCGCGTCGAAGGACGTCTTCACGTACTCGAAACCGCCGTCCGTCGGTTCGAAGGCGTCGTGGCTGGCGAAGGCGTTCCGGACGCCCGTGGAGTCCTCGTCGGTCATCGCGTTCCGGTAGCGGCAGGGTCGCAATGGGCGTTACGGACGGGCGGTCGTGGAGCAGGGCCGCCAGCGGTCATCACGCCCTCTCACGGCCCCACGAGACTTATGCCGGGGCTCGAACAGTTCGGCCCATGAGGGAGACGCCGCCCGAAGAGCGGTCCCCCGAACCGGTGACGGTCGATTCGATGGCGAGTGATCTGCGAGCCCTCGGCGTCGAGGCCGGGGGGACGGTGCTCGTCCACGGGTCGCTCTCCTCGCTGGGCTGGGTCTGTGGCGGCGCGCCGGCCGTGGTCGACGCCCTCCAGCGCGTCGTCACCGAGGCGGGAACGGTCGTGATGCCGACCCACTCGCCGGGCAACCGGGAGCCGGCGACGATGAACTATCCGTCCGTCCCGGAATCGTGGTACGAGACGATCCGCGAGGAGATGCCGCCGTATCGCCCCGAGTTGACGCCGACGCAGGGCATGGGCGCCATCGCCGAGTGCTTCCGGTCGTATCCCGGGGTCCGACGAAGCGCGCATACGCACCACTCCTTCGCCGCGTGGGGTGCCGACGCCGAGTTCGTGACCGCGGATCACTCCCTCGATTACTCGCTCGGTGAAGACTCGCCGCTGGCCCGCGTCTACGACCTCAAGGGCGACGTACTTTTCCTCGGGACCACCCACGCCACGAACACTTCCTTTCACCTCGCGGAGTACCGGGCCGACGTCGACGCCGAAACGACGTCCAACGCGAGTGCGGTGCTCGTCGACGGCGAACGCGAGTGGGTCGAATGGACGGACGTCGACATCGACGACGGCGACTTTCCCGATTGTGGCGAGGCCTTCGAACGCGAGCGTCCCGAGGCGTTCGAGTCGGGGACGGTCGGGGTCGCCGAGGCGAAACTGCTCGACCAGCGGGCGATGGTCGACTTCGCCGTCGGGTGGATGGAACGGAACCGTGGCTGAGTGGCTGCGTAGTGAGTTCAAAACCCGTACCGCTTGTGGGCGTCGTCGATCGGAACGATTTCGAGAACGCGCACTTCCCCATCACTTTCCAAGATGGTGTAGAACGCCGTGTACGTCCGGGAGATGTGCAACCGATATCGATCTCGCCGTCCATCGATGGGGAGTTTCTCCTTGTCGCCACGGCCCTGGCCGGGATACGGATCGGCAGCGAGATGGCCCAAATTCTCTCTGCAGATGCGCTCCGTCTTCTCGTCGGCTGCGCTCAGAAATTCGACGACCTCGTCGGACAAGAGGACGTCGTATTCACCCTCCTCAGACATCGTCGAGATCGGTCAGTTCTTCGGTGTCTTTCTCCTCCAGGTCGCGGAATCGTGCCGCCAGATCTTCTCGGCGGCGCTGCTGAACCAGTTCCTGGAGGAGTTCGTCGTAGGTTTGTCCCGGCTCCTTCAGGTCGTGGAGTTCCTTCCGCGTTTCTTCGGTCACGGGGATGCGCTTGTCTGCCGACATTTTCCTGTACGTACGTATAATCCTTACAGCCTTAACAATTGCCCTGCAAGCCTCTGGCTCACTCGACATCCCACACGTCCGCGACCGGACTCGACGCCGATCCGTCGTCGCTCCCGTCGCCGTCGCTCGTACTCGCCAGGTCGTCGCCGCCGGACCTCGCTCCCGCACTCGCCGACTGGTCGCTGCCGGCCCGCGTCGTCGGCGTCGGGGCGGTCGTTTCGGCCACTTCCGATGGCGGCGTCGCGTCCGGATCGACGCCGGCCTCGACCCCGGCGAGGGCGGCCTCCGGATCGAACTCCGGAAGGTCGGGTTCGGTCATGGCGTCGACCTGGTCGGCGAACCAGGGTGGGAGGTCGTGGCGGGCGCGGTCGAACAGGTCGAGCAGGCTGGTGTCCACGAGGTAGGTCGCGCCGTAGTCCTCGGGCGACCGGACGACCCGGCCGGCGGCCTGGATCACCGTCCGGAGCGCCGACCGGTAGTACCAGCCCCACTGGCCGTCCTCCAGGCGGTAGGCCACCCGCGAGTCGTTCGTGTTCGGGAACGGGGCCTTGCACAGCACCTGCCAGCGCGCCAGGTCGCCCTCCAGGTCCAGGGCCTCCTCCATCTTCACCGAGAGGAAGAGTTCGGGTTCGTCGCTCGCCTTCCAGGCGGCCAGCTGGGCGTCCCGGTCGTCGCGGTCGTGGGTGCGCACCCGCGCCCCCACACCGAAGTCCCGGAGCCGATCCGCAAGCCGGGACTGGATGGCGTAGGAGTGGGCGTGGACCAGGCCCGAGGATTCGGGGTGCTCGGCCATCAGTCGGACCAGCGTCCGGGCCACCTTCGGCAGCGTCTCGTCGCGGTGCTCGTAGGTCAGCTTTCCCTGCGTGACGTCGTACAGCGGGCGGTGCTCCAGCGGGAAGGTGTGACCGACGTCGACCAGCGCCACCTCCGAGGGGTCCAGCCCCACACCGCGACAGAAAGCCTCCTTGTTCAGGATCGTGGCTGACAGCAGGGCGAAGTAGTTCCCCCGATCCCAGACGGTGTGGCGCAGGTAGCGCTCGGGGTCCATCGGCTTGATCGTCAGCGAGCCATCGTCGGCCTGGTCGACCAGCCAGGTGGTCGCCGACTCCGTGTCGCGGTAGTCCTCGACGAACCAGCCGAGTTCCGACCGGAGTTCCTGCAGGCGGTCGCGTCGGGCGGCCTCGTCGGGGGAGAGTTCGTCGCTCGCGAGGAGGTCGTCGACCCGGCGCTGGCAGACGTTTCGCAGGCGGTCGGCGTACTCGACGGCGCGCTCGACCGACGCCACGTCGGGCACCCGGAGGTCGTCCCAGATGGGGACCGTCCGGGGCGAGAGTTCGATCGTGGCGTACATCTCGGCCCACTCGGCCAGGCCGTGGGCCTCGTCGATCACGCAGACGTCGCGCTTGCGGAACACCTCGGAGCCGGCGGTCTGCATGAAATACGCCAGCGTCATCGCGGCTATCCGGCGGTTCGAGGCGATGGCCCGGTCGGAGTAGTACGGACAGCGGTGCTTGACCGAGCAGTCGTAGCCGCGTTCGCGGGCGCAGGGCGCGCGATCGACCGGCGTGTGCTCCTCGCCCGGCAGGATGCAGGTGTAGTTTCGCTTTCCCCGGATCACGTTGAGGTCGTCGAGCAGCGGGTCCTCGGCCACGTCGTCGAGTTGGGAGACCTGCGGCGTCGTGTAGTAGGCGTCCGTCGCTTCGCTGGGATCTGCTTCTTCGACCGTCTTGGCACACCCCGCCACCGCCCTCGCGAG
>Ga0102925_1001602_pt1 | contig 12543 bp, 15 predicted proteins | sample SalPonR1_A_D1_MG_FD_78216 | JGI IMG/M metagenome (GOLD analysis project Ga0102925, IMG submission 78216) | Salt pond soil microbial communities from South San Francisco under conditions of wetland restoration - Salt Pond MetaG R1_A_D1_MG | ecosystem: Environmental > Aquatic > Marine > Intertidal...
CTATTTATTATTTATCGATGTGTAAAAGCTATCTCAATCCGGTAGATAGCCAAAACATTCAATACAATCAGGATTTTTTTGTGATTCAGGGCAAATACCTTCGACAAGAAAAAAATGAGCAAATTTATTGTGGGTTAAAACGAAACCGGAAAAAACAATTTAAACGTAATAAAAAAGAATATCCCAAATTATCGGACCACATAGGCCTTTTGCCCATTGTAATGATTTCACCGACGGATAATAGTTTAATTCTTGAAGGAAGCGAGGAACGCCGGAAGTTTATGGATAGCGTCATTTCCCAGTACGATAAAGAATATCTCGATCACTTAATACGCTATAACCGCGCGCTGGCTCAACGTAACAAGTTATTAAAAGATTTTTATCAAAACCGAACATTCGATAAAGAATCTATTGATATTTGGGATGAACAACTGGTCACCCTTGGAGAAAAAATACATGCTGTTCGTGTAAAATTTGTAGAGGATCTTATTCCTATTTTCCAAAATTACTATACCAGGATTTCCGGAAATAAAGAGCAGGTTCAACTTATTTATGATTCGCAGTTATATGAAGATGAATATAGAAAACTTTTAAAAGACGCTCAGAAAAAAGACCGCATGGTTCAACATACAACAGTCGGGATTCATAAAGACGATCTGGTATTAACATTGGAAAAATATCCAATAAAAAAAGCCGGATCACAAGGACAACAAAAGACTTATCTTGTATCCCTCAAACTGGCACAATTCGATTTTATTAAACAAATTAGTGGTTTCAAACCCATTTTATTGCTCGATGATATTTTTGATAAGTTTGATAAACAAAGAGTTCGGCAAATTATTGAATTGGTTGCAGAAAATCATTTTGGCCAAATTTTTATTACTGATACCAACCGCGACCGATTAGAGGAGATTCTGGGTGAAATAAATATTCAACATCATTTATTTGTGATTGAACAAAACGGAGAAATCAAAATAAAAAAAGCAGAGTAAAAAAGGGTGGTAACGATGAGAAAAAAAAATACACAAAAACTCGATGAAGTAATTCAGGAATATCTTAAAGCTTTAAAAATTGATGATAAACTGAAAGAGGTCCGATTAATCCGCTCATGGAAATCTATGGTGGGCAAAACTATCGCAAGATCTACAAAAGATATTTATATTAAGAATCGTAAGTTATATATAATACTCACATCATCAGTTATACGGAGTGAATTATTTATGATACGAGACGAATTAAAAAATAAATTAAATGAAGAGGCCGGAGATTCAATCATTGATGAGATTATTTTTAAATAAACGATTAAGTGCTCCTCAGTATTTCTATTCGCTTTGCTATACTCTTTTCGTGCTCCTTTTGAGAAATATTCGGGTCTTTTAAATCGAGGAACATTTGGCAGGGTAATTCAGAACAATCACCACAACTTCTATATCCATGGTTTATTAAAGAACAATCAAACAATTGGCAAACACCATTTGGTGTTGCTTCTTTTGCCCAGAAAGGTTTTCCTTTGACCTCAAAACATCCCGAACAAGGCTTTTTAAAAAAAGGGCAATCACTGCAAACTAAACCACAAGCTGAAATTAGCATAAAATCAAATTAATAACGTTCTCTTTGATTAAAAAAGAAATCAGCTTCTTTTTGAGCATTTTCATCCGAATCGGCCCCATGGACAGCATTTTTTTGTAACGATTCGGCAAACATTTTTCGTATGGTCCCTTCCTCTGCCATTTGAGGATTAGTATTCCCAATGAGTTTACGAAAATCTTCCACAGCATTCTCTTTTTGAAGCAACAAAACTATAATTGGGCCGGAACTCATAAATTCACACAAACTATTGTAAAAATCTTTTCCTCGATGTACCTCATAAAAGCGTTGTGCCTCTTCAATGGTTAATTTAGTCGAACGAATAGCAGAAATTCGAAATTCTGCCTGGTTAATCATTGCTAATATAGGGCCAACATGATTTTTTCTGCATGCAGAAGGTTTAATCATTGCAAAAGTATATCCCAGAGCCATAATATTTTTTTTTAATCAATCGAAGATATAAATTATTTCAGGATAAACTTAAATTCTGAGGAGAATATTTTATCTTTGGTATTTTCGAATTAAAAAAATAAATAAGTCGTGAAGCCAATTTCAGAACCTGTCATATCCTCTTTAAAAAAAATTATTCATGAAACCAGGTATCCGCTAATCCTGATACATTACAATCCTGATGGCGACGCAATAGGCTCTGCATTAGCACTTTATCACTACCTGGTAAAAAAAGGAAAAAAACCGGTTTTGGTTTCCCCCAATGATTATCCTGAATTTTTACACTGGCTACCTGGAAATAACAACGTTTTGGTTTACAAAAGACAATCGGGCACTGTGCTCAATGCCCTTGAAAAGGCTGATGTTATTTTTGCACTCGATTTTAATGATACTGACCGTGTTAATGATTTAGAGAAATATTTAATAAATGCTACTGCTAAAAAAGTATTGATTGATCATCATCCTGAACCCGGCAATTTTGCCGATTTAATTATCTCAGATGTTATTTACAGCTCAACTGCAGAATTAGTTTATCAGGTAATAGAATTATTAGGTGACGATAATTTTGTAGACAGCACCATTGCAGAATGCTTATATACAGGCATTATGACAGATACTGGTTCTTTTAATTACAATTCATCACAACCTTATACCTATTATGTAGTATCAAAATTAATTGGGTTGGGTATCAATAAAGATCAAATCTACTGGAATATTTATGATAATTATTCTGCTGACAGAATGCGCCTTTTAGGCTATTGCTTGTACAAAAAGATGGAAGTCTTTCCTGAATATCATACTGCTATAATTAGCATAACCAAAAAAGAATTAGAGACTTTTAATTTTGCTCCGGGCGATTCAGAAGGATTTGTAAATTACCCACTATCCATAAAGGGTATTCGCTTTTCGGCTATATTTGTTGAAAACGATAAACATGTCAAAATCTCTTTGCGATCAAAAGGGAATTTTGCTACCAATAAATTTGCTGAGAAACATTTTAACGGAGGCGGACATAAAAATGCCTCAGGAGGAAACTCTTACGAATCTTTGGAAAAATCTTTGCAGAAATTTCGGGATCTATTGCCACAATATAAAACAGAATTAGATAATGGTTTGTAATCGTTTACTGGTTAGTAAGTTAATTTTGATATTTAGTTTAATTTTCTTTTCTTGTAATAACAATAAAAAGGAGACTAAGAAAAGCAACAATACACAACAGTTTTCGAAAGAATCCATGGAAAAAATCAACCAGATGCTGGTTGAAAAAGATGTAGAAGTAATTAAAAACTACATTGAGCGCCGTGGTTGGGATATGAAAATGACTGAATCCGGCCTTTGGTATATGATATATAAAGAAGGGAATGGAGAATTAATCGAAAAAAACGATTATATTACATTAAATTATAAAGTTTGGCTAATAGACGGAACCCTATGTTATTCGTCTGATAGTTTAGGAGCAAAAAGTTTTATTGTTGGTAAAGGAGGTGTTGAAACAGGGCTTGAACAAGGAGTATTGATGTTAAGAAAGGGTAGCAAAGCAAGATTTATTATGCCCCCGCATTTAGCCCATGGACTTGTTGGCGATAATAAAAAAATTCCTGCAAGAGCAACCATTATTTATGATGTAGAAGTTGTTGAGGTAAAGAAAAATATAAAAAATTGATAAATAAAAGATTATGACAAAGAAAATTATTCCTCTTTTATTTTTAGCATTAACCATCGTTTCCTGCAATTATTTTTCAAAATATCCTGGCTATTCAAAAACAGAATCGGATATTTATTACAAATTATTAAGATTTGGTGAAAAATCTGAAAAAGCTAAACCCGGAGATTATTTAACAGCTGATATTATTTATAAAACAATTGACGACTCGGTTTTTTTCGAAGGACGAAGAAGAATACAGGTTACAGAACCCTCATTTCCAGGAGCTATAGACGAATGTTTTTTAATGCTCGCCGAAGAAGAAAAAGCAGAATTTATCATCTCGGCCAATGATTTTTTTACAAAAACACTGGAAACAAGTCTGCCCGAATTTATCAATAAAGAAGACCCCATGAAAGTAGTCATTGATATGATTGAAATACAAACGGAAGAAGACTATTACAGAGAAAAAGAAGCTTTTCTCCATTGGATTGAAGACTTTGGCGAATATGAAAAAGTTATCTTACGTCAATTTATTGAACAGCAGGAAATAGATCAGGGACCAACAGAATCGGGGCTATACCATCTCACCATGGTTCAGGGAACAGGAGACAGTGTAAGGATTGGTGATACAGTAACCGTGCATTATGAAGGTAGATTTCTAAATGGTAAATTCTTTGATTCTACTAAACGCCGTAATTCTCCATTCCAATTTGTTTACGGACGAAAATGGCAGGTAATTCCCGGATTGGAAGAAGCTATTGGCCGAATGATTGAAGGGGAAAAGGCTTTATTTATATTACCATCGAAAATAGGCTTTGGACAAACAGGCTCATCAACAGGCATAATTCCACCCTATACATCAACTATTTTCGAAGTAGAGTTAATAGAAGTATTACCCGGGGAAAGAAATGAAAATGTTGATTTAAACAAATACGATTAAAGAAATAGCCGGAACAAGATTCAAATTGTTCCGGCTATCATTTTATATTATCCTTTATCTCTTTCTAATAAAAAGTATAATCATATCGATACTGAATTCTGTAATTGTATAAGGCATAATAAACTTCAACTCTCTCCAGAATTCCTTTGTCATTATAAAAATAGGTCTTTTTTGAGTTTTCACTGGCATTATCATCGTACCATTGCTCTTCAACTAAATTTCCTTCTTTATCATATTCGTAAGTATTGCTTACAAAAATATTTCCCTTGGGTTGCTCTTTCTTTATCTCTACTAAATTACCTTTTCGATCATAACTGTAATACTCTTTATACATAAAATTACCGAGTACATATTTTGTTTTCTCAATTAATAGTTTCCCATTAAAAACATAAAAATATTTCTCTTTTACATTGCCTTCATTATCATATTCTATACTCTCAATAATATTCCCCTGATCATCGTACTTATTAATTATTTTCCCAACCTCTTTTCCTTTATCAATTATTTTAATGGTGCAAATATCATTTTTATAGTTAAAATCTCGCTGATGTTCGATACTCCCAAAGATATCAGAACGTGTAATACTGGATAAACGGTCTTTTTCATCATAACTGTATTTAATTATCTGATAATCGGTTCCATTATACCGTTCTTCACGAATTTTTTTATTAAAGTTATCGTAGGTAATATTTTGTCTGTAAAGTAATTCACTCTCATCCCCTTTATAATTACTATATTCTACCTTATTTTCATTATTATCATATCGGTAACTCAACTTTTGATCGACAGTACCTGCTTGATAATAAACTTCCTCAACAACATTTCCGTTATGGTCAAACCGTTTGGTAAAATTTTTATATCCATCTTTCACAGGTTTACCTTTTTGATATTTATGATTCCATTGTTCCTGTGTCTGAATACGATTTTTTACAATATTCTCTTTCCATTTATCTTCACCAGGATTCTGAGAAAAAACCGCTAAACTTACCAGTAAAAAACTTATAACTATAATTATATTTTTCATCTTACTATTATTATTCCTTAATTCTATAACGTTATACCAAATGTACTAAAAAAATAATTACAAAAAACAATTATTAGCAGAGCAAAAATCATGCTTAAATTTATACATACGTATAATATTTTGAATTGTTATAAATTATCTGATTAATCTGCCCTAAATAATCCATAGACTATTTTTATCAGTGAAAATAAAAATAACATTATAAAAACAAAAACATCCTGAAAAAGACTCCAGGATGTTTTTTTCTAAGTGGTATATATATGGTTGTTATGAAATTTTTATCTGACGTGCAGGCTTTTCAATAGCTTCTTCTTTTTTTGGTAAAACAACCTGTAATAATCCATTTTTATAAATTGCATTAATCATTTCTGTATTAATTTTATCAGATAATCTGAAAGTTCGAGAAAATTTATTGTAATTAAACTCTTTATAATTACATTTTTCTTCTGTATTTTCATCTACATTTTTATCAAGAGAAATGGTAAGCATTTTCTTATCTAAATCAATACTGAAATCAGATTTTTCAAATCCCGGAACCGCCATTTCAATTCTAAAGTCAAATTTCGACTCAACAACATTCGCAGGGGGAGTTGAGCAATTAGCTGCGTTCCCTAATTTCTCTTCAGTAAACATTTCATTCATTAACTCTGAAAATGAACTAATATTGCTATCTCTATGCATTTGAGATATTGGTCTGTTTGTTCTTACTAGTGTCATAATTTTATAATTTTTAATTAGTTTAAATTAATATAGTTATTTTTAATTGTTTTAAATCAAACCTTGTGCCATTAAAAAAAATAATTAATAAACACAGATAAAATCATCAACTTAATGACATAATGACCATAAAAGCATTAGAAGGAGTGTCATTTTGTCCTAAAAAAATGTTTTTTAGAGAAAAAAGGTTAGGAATGATTTGAATCAATTTGTATTTTTGCATTGCTAAAACAAAAAATATGAGAGTTGATATTATTACCGCTTTACCAGAATTATTAGAAAGCCCGTTAAATCACAGCATCATCAAACGAGCCAGGGAAAAAAAGGCAGTAGAAATATATATCCATAACTTACGGGATTATGCTGTTAATAAATATAAAAGCATTGATGATTATGCATTTGGAGGTGATGCAGGCATGGTAATGATGATTGAGCCTATTGATAAAACAATTTCTGCTTTAAAAAAAGAACGCACATACGATGAAATTATTTACACTTCACCCGATGGTGAAAAATACACGCAGACAGAAGCCAATAAACTGGCAACATTCAAAAATATTATTATTCTGTGCGGTCATTATAAAGGAATTGATCAACGTGTACGCGATCATTTAATCACTAAAGAAATTTCAATTGGCGATTATGTTCTTACTGGCGGGGAACTCGCTGCTTCAATTATTATAGATAGTGTTGTTCGATTAATACCGGGAGCCATTTCTGACGAAACCTCTGCCCTTACCGATTCATTCCAGGATAATTTACTCGCTCCACCCGTTTATACCCGTCCTGCTGAATACAAAGGATGGAAAGTTCCTGATGTACTATTATCGGGCAATTTTAAGAAAATTGATGAATGGAAAGAACAACAATCGTTGGAACGAACCAAACGCCTACGCCCTGATATATTGGATGAATAATAAATAATTAATTAAATAATTGATTATTAATTGTTTGTTTCGTAACTTATTTATCTTTTTGCGAAATAACATGAACGATTATTGCGCTGAAGAATTTGATGATGCTCAATTGCATCACTTTTTACCTTCTGAAAGTTTAAAACCATTCATTGAAGGTTATATTTATTTTTCTTTTCCTGCAAACAAATTATGTAATCAGTATTTATATCCATTAACTAATGGAAATTTGGAAATTTATTTATGTTTAGGAGAAAGTTGTATTTCCATAAAAAGACAACATCAGGAAATATATTTTAAGCATTTTTTGTTTGGTATTTTTGACTTCTTTGATCAACCTTTGATAAAGCCTTTGACAAAAGATGCTCATTATTCAAGCATCTTAATACAACTTAAATTTTCGGCAAGCAAGTATTTATTCGATATCCCGCTATCAAAATTACAGAAACAATTTATTGAGCTGGAAAATTTGTGGGGCTCAAAGGGAAAAGATTTGAAAAAAATCCTGCAATATAAAATAGAAATACAAGAAACTATTCAATATTTAAATTGTTTTTTCGAAGTATTTTTTCAATCCACAAAAGTAAATGAGAATTACAAAAGATTAGATTATATTCTTGATTTTTGTAAACAGAAAAAAGGAGTCCTTACGGTTGACGAGCTTGCTAATCATACAAAGTTATCGTACCGAACTATTCATCGGCTTTTTACTGATGAAATAGGGGTTTGCCCTAAAAATTATTTGAAAATTATAAGATTTAATAAAGTTTGTAATTTCATAAATTGTAGCAATAAAGTAAACTGGAGCGAACTAATTTATGCCTGCGGTTATTATGATCAGGCTCATTTTATTCATGACTTTAAAAGTATTATGAAATTTACACCCAACGATTTTCTCAAACACACCAGTGGAAAATTCTATTTATTGCATCCCTATTTCTTTGAATCCTAAGTGGCAGATTTTTAAAATATTTTAAGAGATTAAAGTATTAATTTTGAAAATAAAGATATTCTGAGTTAAATAAATAAAGCTAAATTATTCTAATGTTAGGCAATATATTTAAATCAAAATGATAGATATAATTAACAAAATCATTAAAAATCTTAGATTTTTAATGATTATCCTAATAGTCATTGGTGTATCTTGTTCCAAAAAATCCATTCTTTCTAATGATGAAAAAGAAATTGTGGAATCTGAAATACATGAATTTATGGACTCACTTATGGTTGCATTCAATTCGGTATCAGCAGATAATGTTTATAAATACTTTTTACAAACAGATGAGTTTGTTGCGGCTACCCAGGGACAATTAATTGATAATATAGATGCAGTACGTGACACAATGAAAATGCATTTAGCGGCTATGAAAAAACAAGACAATATACCAGTAAATGACAAAATATTTGTAATTACAAAAGATGCTGCTGTAATATCCACATCAAAAATTGGGAAAATAACATTTAAGTCTGGGGCAGAAGTTAGTGTTCCATATGCTCTCACTATTTTGCTCGTAAAGAGAAATGGTCAATGGAAAATTGCACATTATCATAATTAAAATACGCTCCTAACATTTATATATTTAACTGTGGTTTCTGTGCAAACTTTTAAAATTCCATTCCGCAACAATTTTATGCATGTTCAGACAGAAAAACAGTCTGTAATTCACAGCTAAACTTATAATTTACCGTTAATTTTATTCTATTAACACCCCTTAATTTATCATGACACCTAATTCATACATAAGTATAATATTATACCACTGCATCTTATTATTACTATCTAACTTTGTTATTGCTCAAAATATTCATAACAAAAACCCACAGTATCCTTATACCGTAACAAAAATCAATGAAAATATAATTTTTGATGGTATTCCTGATGAACCCTTTTGGGATACCATGGATTTTTTCCCTTTGTTATGTATATTCCTGTTTTAGGAAATCATCCTACGGAAAAATCAATTATAAAAATTGCTTATGATGATGAATATTTTTATGTAGCAGCATGGTTATATTATACTAATGCAGAAAACATTCGAGCTATTGGAAAGAAAAGAGATTATAACTCTATATCTATTGATTATTTTGGTGTAATTCTGGATACTTTTTATGATAAAGAAAATGGAGTTAGCTTTCATACCAACCCAAATGGACTTAGGACAGATGTAACAATAAAAAATGACGCTGCCGTTTTATATGAAGATGTTAGCTTTAGCTGGAATACATTTTGGGATGTAAAAACAATGGTAAAAGAAAATATATATGGTCGGTTGAATATAGAATTCCATTTTCAAGTTTACGATTTCAATCTGATAATGGAAAAACAATAATGGGATTATTATTAATGAGATATTATGCTGCCAAATCAGAAATTTCAACCTACCCTGTTATGTCTCCAAACTTTTCGGTTCCATATTGGAAGCCATCACTATGTTTCCCAATAGAATTCAAAGACCTGGAGCCTCTGAAACCAATTTATGTAACTCCTTATGTTACTGCCGGATTTAATCAAACAAGCGAATTAAATGACGCAGGTACAAATTATGAACTCAATACAACCCCAAAAATTGACGCAGGGCTGGATATTAAATATAGCTTTACAAATAATTTAACTACTGATATAACCATCAATACTGATTTTGTACAGGTAGAAGCCGACAATCAAAAAATTAATCTAACACGTTACTCCTTGTATTTTCCGGAAAAGAGAGTTTTCTTTCTGGAAAAAGCCGATGTTTTTGATTTCTCTTTCCTTGATGGTAATAAAATGTTTTATAGCCGCCGTATTGGTTTATACCAGGGGAATCCGATAAGGATTTATGGAGGCATAAGAGAAACTGGTAGAATTGGCCGGTGGGATATTGGCTTTCTCGATATGCAAACTGAATCTTTTGAAAATAATCCCAGTGAAAATTTTGGTGTATTGTGGGTAAAGAGAAATGTTCTTAACTCTAACTCTTTTGTTGGAGGAATGTTTACCAGCAGGCTTGGCATGAACGGTGAATATAATATTGCTTATGGTATTGATGGTAAATTAAGGGTTATTGGTGATGAATATTTGATTTTAAAATGGGCGCAAACTTTTGAAAATGATTCTATCAATTCAATAAATGATTTGGCATATAACTGGTCGGGTAAAAGATATAATCCGGGCATTGGTTTTGAAGTGAAACAAAATTATCATGGACCCAGAATAATTTTGCAATATGGATGGATGCCAGTTGACCATCATTATATCCGGTATTATAAATTATCACTAAAATACGTTAGTTTTTATAATACACCTGCCAGTTTACATGAAACATCCAGCGGTCAATTGCGTTGGAACTTTGAAGCAAAAAAAGGTTTTTCCGGAAATATTGCGGTTAACTGGTTTTTAGAAAACCTCCAGAATGAACTTGTTTTTGGAAAAGCTAATGAGACAATCCTTCCAGGAAAGTATTCTTTCAAATATATTAATGCCGGTTACTATACATCAGGAGCCAGTGCTTTTTGGACAGGCTTATATACCGAAGTAGGTGAATTTTTTGATGGATGGAAAGCCTCCTTTTTCTGTAACCCCGAGATCAAAATTGGTACTTCATTTGATTTAGGGCTAACCTACCGTTACGACTATATTAATTGTAAGAATAGAGATATGTATTTTAGAAATCATATTGTTGGTTTTAAAGAATTAATGACATTGACAACAAAAACATCTTTAACAGCTTTTATCCAATATAATACAGCTGTAGAAAAAATAATTAGCAATATACGTTTTAGATATAATCCAAGAGAAGGAAATGATTTTTATTTTGTTTATGATGAAGGATTTAATACTATTTTGAACTAGGAGACCCAAATCTTCCCTTTTCTTCAGGCAGGACTATACTTCTTAAATATACGTACACATTTAAATGGTAAAATCAATTCAAAATTTTATCAAGTAATGTTAATCAATTAATTGTTTAATCAAGCATTATTTAATTTGTGCAGATTTCATTTTGGCAGATTTTTACAATTATTCAATTTTAATAATCTCTAATTTAGCTTTTCCTAAATTATTTTATACTCTCTCAAGCATTTTAAATGCTTTATATACAATAATTACTTACAACTATTCACCAAATTACATTTGTTATGAAAAAAATTAGTGTAAAACTGATTGCAATCATTTTTCTTTTTATGGCTTGTGATAAGCAAGTAGATTTATCTCCTAAGGTTGAAGAAACAACCAAAAACGCTGTTCTGGAATGGCATAACAAGTATTGGAATACTTACAACAATATGCAGTTTACAGATGCTGATAAATTTTACGCTGAAGACATAATCGCTATCAGCAATGAATTTTTGATGGATTATGAAAAAATTATTAAAACCCATAACGATGTATCAAAATCTTTAATCAACATAAATTGCGTAATCGATTCATCTAAAATTATGGTTATTGATAAAAATCAGGCCAGCATTGTTGGTTTTGGCTATGGAAGCCAGGTCGATACTTTAGAAAAAGTAACGAACATGCGCTTTAATTACACAATGAATGTTAAAAAGGAATCAGGTGAGTGGAAAATTAAAACCATGCATGAGCATGTTAACTATTATCCATTAACATTTAGCGATAATATTCCTCCCGAAAAAAGAACCGGAAATATTGGAATGAATTATAAATTCAGAGTGAGTTTGATGCATACGTGGGCAATCTTTGTTTTTGATTTTAAATTCTTAAAATCAAAAGGTGTTAGAGTTGAAGAATATGCCAATGCAATGGGCGAATATCTTGCAGATGGATGGGATGCTAAATTAGGTTTTGAAGGATTATGTAAATACGTTATACGAAACAGCCAGGTTTTTTCTACTGATGTTGAGCTATTGGAAAAAACAGATGAAATTTTAAAAATTAGAACTTCTAAATATTATAAAGATTTTTTGCCAAAAGAAATTAACGATGGTGAGATGTTGAAATTCTGGGAGATATCAAACAGGATAATAGCCGATAAAATGGGTGCCACATTAACAATTGAAGACGATGGAGATTATTTTATCCAAACAGTTAAAAAGAAATAATAAAAAAAAAATTTCAAACGAACAAACCCTAAAAATAAACTTTTATGAAAAAAAATCATTTTAAATTATTAGTATTCTTTTTTATCCTGTTCGCTTTGATAAGTCTGGCATGGGTAAATACAACAGAAAAAGAACCAACCAGGGAGTCTGTCGAAACCTGGCATAATCAATTCTGGAGTTACTTTTCAAACCTGGAATTTGATAAAGCACTAAGTTACTA